>Ga0209633_10004460_pt1 | contig 12574 bp, 12 predicted proteins | sample Cruoilmetagenom1_FD_187290 | JGI IMG/M metagenome (GOLD analysis project Ga0209633, IMG submission 187290) | Oil polluted marine microbial communities from Coal Oil Point, Santa Barbara, California, USA - Sample 1 (SPAdes) (version 2) | ecosystem: Environmental > Aquatic > Marine > Oil seeps ... | reverse complement strand
CAGGGCAGTTAGTTTATTAAAGTCTGTGTCACATTCGTCACAAAGATTTTTGATGAGTTTTGGTGAGTTGACCAGTAATGTTTGACATGCTGTATTTTTACAGTCAAGCACACGTATCGGGTTGCTGTCTATACGTCTGTTACAGTCTTCACAAAGTTCCTCTTGTGTCTCTCTTAAGAACCCTACAAGATTTTGTTTATAGGGAGGCATACATGTTGTACACCCGAGTGAATTTATCTGCAGGTCAAAACCTATGCCTAGTTCTGAAAAGATCTGGCTTATCATGGTAATGATCGTAAAGTCCTCATAGACTGAACCCTCTCCAAAACTTTCACAGCCAAACTGGTGAAACTCTCTTAGCCGACCTTTTTGGGGTCTCTCATAACGGAACATCGGACCATAGTAGTAAAACTTTTGTTTGACCGGTTGACGATCCAACTTGGCATGTACAAAAGCACGTACAACCCCTGCAGTTCCTTCCGGACGCATACAGACATCGTTACCGCCTTTGTCCTCAAACTGGTACATCTCTTTAGAGACGATGTCGCTACTGTCACCTACCGAACGTTTAAAGAGTGCAGTCTCTTCAAGGATAGGTGTTTCAATGTATCCGTACCCATACTTTTTTGCGACACCTATGGCAGTGGTTACTATGTGTACAAAGCGTTGGCTGTCGTCAAAAGTGAGGTCTTTCATACCTCTGAGTGGATTTATCATGGGTGTTTCCTTATTGGGACGTTTTCAGGCAAAGCCTTACAACTACGCTAACGCTTTGTTCTCCTCAGCGGAGTGCTCACGCAACTTGTTGCTATTTATAAATTGGTGTAATTATACCTTCAAGTAGGTTAGTATTGTTTGATGGATGTTCTCTATCTCATCTGTGGCATCTACAAACAGATGGGGGATACCAAGTCTAATAATACTTTGTTTCATGTGTTCCTGTACGGTTAAAAGGTATTTAAGTCCTCTTAGTTCTATGCCGTCAAGTGTTTTGGCAGATGTACGTTCTTCCAAAGTTTTCATGTCAGTTAAAAACAAAATGACCTTGTCTGGAAAATGCCCTTCTAGTGCAAATTTATTCAGCGAAACCAATTCTTCAAAATCAAAGTCACCATTTGCAAGAGCGTAACCTATTCCTGAAAGAAAACCTCTGTCAGATATGATCACCTTATCTTTATTTGGCGCAATGACTTCCTGATAATGTTCAGCTCTATCAGCTAAAAAAAGCAGCAGTTCTGCCCGTTTAGAAGCTAAGGTATCCGCAAGGAGTATCTCTCTGGCTTTTTTCCCAAAAGGTGTGCCTCCGGGTTCATGTGTGACTATGATCTCAGGATGTTTTTGTGAGATGAGGTCTATCTGTGTGCTTTTCCCACAAGTGTCAATGCCTTCAAAAAGTACATACATTAGCTTCTGTACTCCTTGATCATTTTGTGTACAGTGGGGTGGAGGAGGTGTTCTACTTTTCCATCAAAAGGCAAGATGGAACGAACGACAGAAGAACTAACATAACCATATTCTAGGCTAGGCATAAGAAATATAGTCTCTAATTCTTTTTTGAGTGAAGTGTTGGCATAACCCATTTGGAGTTCATACTCGAAGTCGCTTACTGCTCGTAGACCACGTATGATAATGTTTGCATCTAGTTCATCTGAGAGGTCTACAAGTAAACCTTCAAGGCACACAACTTTAATTTTAGGAAAGTCCTTGGTGGTAGCTTCAACCATAGCTATGCGTTGTTCTACTGTGAACATAGGCTTTTTAGAATCACTTTTTGCCACAGCTATGGTAATCTCATCAAACATCTTACATGCACGTTCCATAATGTCTAAATGTCCTACTGTTACTGGGTCAAATGTACCAGGATAGATTGCTCGTCTAATACTCATACTAACTCCATCTCTCATATAAATTATTTTCAATGCCTAAGACATCGTACCACTTTCCAATGATAAACTTTTCCATATTTTCCAAGGAAGAAGACTCAGAGTAGTATCCCATCACGGGTGGCGCTATAATGACTCCCAGTGCTGCCAATTTTTGCATATTTTCTAAAGCTATGGCAGAAAAAGGTAACTCACGCGGTGCAAGTAGCAGTTTCTTTTGCTCTTTTAGCGCCACAGCGGCAACCCTTGAAGGAAGGTTGTCAGATATCCCGCAAGCAACCTTTGCCAAAGTATTCATACTGCAAGGAATGATAGCTGTTGCATCCACTCTAAATGAACCAGAGGAAATAGATGCTGCAATATTTTGAGAACTATGCAGCGTGACTTTTTGATTTTCAAAAGACTCTACTGTAAGTGCATTGTCAGAAACGACAACATGTACTTCAATGTCCTTAGGTAAATAGTCGACAAATTTCTTGCCAAGCTGAACACCACTTGCCCCTGTAATTGCGACTACTAATTTCACTCTGTTTGCCTTGTTTTTTAGTTAAGAGATTATAGCAAAAGTAATTAAAAGAGTGTCGACTAGTCATATTTAGAAAAAATATTTTTCTAAAATGCCCTTATCGATAAGCAATAGATCTATTATACTGCCAGCATATTATATAGGAGTGTCTTGAGTGGAAAATATAATTTTGATCAGTGTATTTGTAATGAGTTTTATGTTTGGATCTACGTACAGTACAACACAAACATCAAAGCAGATCAGAAAGAATTGCAATGATATTCTCTTACCATAAACAATTATTCTCTTTACAGAAGCAATTAATGCAGGAATATATCTCCTATAAACAAGGAGATATAACAGAAGAAGAGTATCTTATCCGGGCTAAGCCTATCGATATGGGGATAGGCACTTTGGAGATGTCTATTCTTCGGGACACTCTTGGTTTGAAAGAATCATTTTTACCACATATTCAGAAGCCAAAGTCTTAGAGAGTGTTTGTCTGTATGCTTTGATCTTTACATCATCATCCGTTATATGATGACCGACATATTCCAAGTTCATATTTGAGATCAGTTTTATAGCTTCTTTAGAATTTGAAATAGCCCCAATCTCAGCGATATACTTCTGATTTGATATGAGGTATGCATAATAGCGTATGAAAAGAAGTGTTGCAGCTTTTTCATTTATTGCAAAAAAACCAAGCATTAGATTACAACCCATTTCATCATGTGCTGCAAAATCATCGGTAGTGATCTCAGACCTTCTCATTTCAAAATTAAGTACTTTATCAAATATCTCCGGTTTTACTTTTGTGGTAAAAGAGAAGCCTAGAAAAGAGTCTTTATATTCACAGGCCAAAAAAAGGCTATCTGGGTGAAGAGCCCACTCTCTAAACTGCTCTTTACTTAATTGTATGGATTCATGGTTGATATTTTGGTGTAAGGGCATATGCATCTCTAGCAGGGCATCCATTCTCTCAAAAGTTCGTAAAGGATAGACATGCATGTCATCCGCACTCATTATTTTAGAAGGGAAATTATAGATATGTTTCTTGCTGTTACCTATAAGGTTATGCATACCCGCTTTACAAATGAGGGCTGCGGCTTCATCTGAAGAGTATTTGTCCCAGCATGGAAGAACCAGACCAGTTCTTTCTTGAAAGTATTGGATGATACTTACCTGTTTGGCTGCTTTAGGCTTAGTAACACTTCTCTCCCATTTACCCAGAGTCCCCGTATCTAAAGCTTCAAAATGCGCTATATCATGGCTATAGAGATTATGAACAAGTTGTTCTTGAGTGAGACCGTTATCTTCTCTACACTCTCTTAGATATTCGTTAAATTGCATCTTTTCCCCAATAAATGTAATATTTGGAGTATAGCAGAGTTATAGTTAGAAATTGCGGATTGAATTGAATAAATTGAAAAGGGTGGAGCGGGCGAAGGGATTCGAACCCTCGACAGCCTGCTTGGAAGGCAGGAACTCTAGCCACTGAGCTACGCCCGCTTCAAAAAGTATAGTTATGGTCTTTTTGTATTACTTATGTAATGCATAAAGTCCAATGAAATCCGTATATACGGGATATGAGGTGGTACCACAGGTCGGATTCGAACCGACACGCCCTAAAGCAGAAGATTTTGAGTCTACCAAGTCTACCAGTTCCATCACTGTGGCACGTACGTTTAAACGTAGATGGGATTTTACATAGTAAGTACTTAAAATATGTTTAGTGTTTTGAGGATAGCTTCAAATTGAATCATACAGAATTAATATAATTATAATAATAAACCTATGTTAATTAAGTACAATGAGTTCAAAAGTAAACTTTGGAGACAAATAGTAATGAAAAAAGTAGTTGTGGTCGGTGGAGGATATGGTTGGCAGTCGTACTATAGAAACTCTCGCTAAATATAAAGATATAGAAATAATATTGATTGACAAAAACCCTTATCACTATCTACAAACAGAGGCCTATGGTTATATCGCCGGTCAATTTGATGTACATGAAGTTGCAATTGATCTGAAGAATTGGTGTGAGGGATTTAACGGTAAAGTAGCGTTTATCCATGAAGAAGTAAACGCTGTTGATTTTGAGCAGAAGAGTGTAGTTTTGAATGATATGGATCTGTCGTATGACTTTCTTGTGATTGCAACGGGTGCAAAAACACACTTTTTTTCATTTATCAAAGGTCTTCGAGAGAACAGTTATGGTGTAAAGAATTTACAAAAAGCACATAGTTTCAGAGTAGAGTTCGAGAGGCTTATCTACAATAAATTGAGATATGAACAAGAGTATAAAGAAGGTGAATTGAATATTGCGATAGGAGGAGCAGGGCTAAGTGGCGTAGAAGTCGCTGCTGAAATGGCATACGTTTTAGAGACATGCAGTAATACCATAGGAGATACGCTAAAAGAGATACATATCTATCTTATTGATGCGAGTGATACTATACTCCCGGGCATGGGTAGATACAGTATTGAAAAAACAAAAAAAAGGTTAGAATCATTGGGTGTAAAGATCCTGACCGGTACCTTTATTAAGAGTGTTGATGCTTCGAATATCTATTTTGAGAATGCTGAAAAACTACCTTATCATTTTATGATATTCACAGGGGGTATTAAAGCATCCGAACTGAATGACACAATGGATAATGAAAAGAATAGTATCAATCAAATTATCACTACACAAGAACTTAATATCAAAGGACAAAAAGATGTTTTTGCCATAGGTGATTGTGTGGAGATTAAAGACAGAGAAGGGAATATTTTACCTCCTACCGCGCAAATTGCTGAAAAGAGTGCAGAATATGTTGCACATACTATACGAGAAAGAATAGATGGTGTACAGTCTCAGGCATTTGATGCTGATGTGCAGGGTATATTTATTGCATTGGGTGGAAAATATGCAGTAGGTGAGATGTTTAAATACATTAAAGTGCAAGGTTATGTCGCGTATTTACTTAAAAAAGCGATCACACTCGCCTATTATCTGGGGCTTCGTTTACGAATTAATGCTGGATATAAAAACCGTATAAGATAACAGTGATCAGAGTATATTTACCTCTGATATAGGTGTTAATATGTCAATATGACAGTTTTTCATAGATGACTTATCTTAATTTGTTATAATATCCCCATTAATTAATATTAAGGTTCTGTTTTTGAAAATCACGATTATTATCACAGCGATACTATTTTTATATGGGGCATTCTCAACTATTTTTCATGAGACAGCTTTAGTAGGGAACATTGGAAAGATCATTGGTGATACAAATATACATCTTTTTGGGATGCTCGCCTATGTAAATATTATTATTTTGTTCTATCCTCTCTATAAACTTTATACAGACCGTCAGATACGTAAAGATATTGATTTTTATTTAGGCTGGATACTTCTTCTAATTGCAATTGTCATTTTGGAAGCGTTAGTTCTTGAACCCAAAGATGTGGGTTTCCTGGGTACGCAGATCATTGAATTTTTGAACCCGTACATTGGTAAAGCAGGGCTTTGGCTGCTTTGGCTTATGACTATGTCACTCTCTTTGGTATTTATACTTGACGATGACTTTCATATCTCCAGTCTTGCGCCAAAATCACCAAATGTATCTTTCTCTTTTTCATGGATAACAAGCAGTGGCAGTGCATTAAAAAGTATCCTTAAGAAAATATTTACAAACCCTTTTGCCTCTCCTGCCCTCGAAGATGAGATGATGCCGGTACAGTTCGAAAGAGAAGTGAAATCAACACGAGTACGCGCTACGAAAAAGAGAACGGTCAAAAAGCCAGTTGCTAGAAAAACCTTAGCGAAGCCAGTTAAAGAAAAAGTCCCAAGTATAGACCAGTTAGATGATCCTGTACTCAATGAGATATTAGAACTTGAACATGAAATGGAAGAGAGAATTACAAAAAAGGAAGCGGTGACAAGTACTTCAAATGTAGAGATCGTTGAAGAGTTGGAAGAAAATTCCAAGTTAATGGATGCCATAGACAAAGGTGTGGTAGCAAAACCGAAGAATTTTAAACTCCCTAAAATTGACTTTTTGCAAAAAGCACCTAAAGCCACCAAAAAAGTAAATGAAGCTGAGATAGATAAAAAGATTGAAGATTTACTTTCAAAACTTCAGCAGTTTAGAGTAGACGGTGATGTCATACGTACCTACAGTGGACCCTTGGTAACAACGTTTGAATTTAAGCCTGCTCCCAATGTAAAAGTCTCTAAGATCTTAAACTTGCAAGATGACCTGGCTATGGCACTTTCTGCGGAGACTATCCGTATACAGGCACCGATACCCGGACGTAATGTGGTAGGTATAGAGATACCAAATGCAACTATCGATACTATTTACCTACGTGAAATTTTGGAGAGTGATGTTTTTAAAGAGTCTTCTTCTCCTTTAACAGTAGCGTTGGGTAAAGATATCGTAGGTAAACCTTTTGTTACAGATATTAAAAAGCTACCACATTTACTCATAGCAGGTACTACAGGTTCTGGTAAATCTGTTGGTATTAATGCCATGATACTCTCGCTTCTCTATCGTAACGACCCTGATCAGTTAAAACTTATGCTTATTGACCCGAAGATGCTTGAATTTGCTGCTTATGAGGATGTTCCACATCTTATTACTCCTGTTATCACAGAACCCGTTAAAGCCATAGCTGCCTTGGCTAATATGGTTGGAGAGATGGAGAGACGCTATAAACTTATGGCTGACGCACGTACTAAAAATATAGAAAACTATAATGATAAAATGAAGAAAACAGGTGGAGAATCATTTCCCTACATTGTTGTGGTTATAGACGAATTAGCTGACTTGATGATGAGTGGGGGTAAAGAAGTAGAAGTAAGTATCGCAAGACTTGCACAAAAGTCTCGTGCTTGTGGTATACACCTTATTGTAGCAACACAGAGACCATCAGTAGATGTTGTGACAGGTATGATAAAAGCCAACCTTCCATCAAGACTGAGTTACCGTGTAGGCTCACGCATAGACTCTAAAGTCATCTTAGATGCTATGGGAGCCGATAGCTTACTCGGACGTGGAGACGGACTCTTTACTCCACCAGGAAGTACAGGGCTTGTACGTATACATGCCCCATGGAATACAGAAGAAGAGATAGAAGAGATAGTAGAATACATCAAAGCTCAACGTGTGCCTGCGTATGATGAATCTTACACAGTGGTAGGTGGTGCAGCCGCTGTAGCTAATGGTGGAGAGGCGGAGATCGTACTTGACTCACTCTATGAAGAAGCAAAACAGGTGGTTTTGACAGACAATAAAACATCTATTTCATACTTACAGCGTAAATTGCAAATAGGTTACAATCGCTCTGCAAATATTATAGAACAACTTGAGGCTAAGGGTGTATTGTCTCCACCTAATGCCAAAGGGAATCGGGAAATCATTTAGATTTCCTGTAACTATCCGATACATACAATAACTCTCTTATATTACCTTCACTTCTTACATCAAAACTAAACCATATTTCTGCTAATATCTCCTTACAAATACTATATGAACAGGAGACCAAATATGGCCTTATTAGAAGAATATAAAGCTCACACCGCTGAGCGTGCAGAACTAGGGGTACCACCACTAGCATTGACAGCTGAGCAAACATCAGAACTTGTAGAATTACTGAAAGCTAATCCAATCGTGGATAGCGAGTATGCTATGGACTTGTTTAAAAACAAAATCCCTGCCGGTGTTGATGATGCAGCTTACATTAAAGCAGCATTTTTAAATGATATTATTGAAGGTAACGCATCTTGTACTGATATTGATAGAGTCTTTGCAACAGTAATACTTGGAACAATGTTAGGTGGATTTAATGTGGCTCCTCTTGTTGGTGCACTCTCTAATGCTGATCTTACTGTGGCTGAGTCTGCAGCAGGGCAACTTAAAAATACACTTCTAGTGTATGATTCATTTAATGATGTTAAAGCACTTATGGATGCTGGTAACCCATTGGCAAAAGAGATCATCGAATCTTGGGCAAATGCTGAGTGGTTCTACAACAAACCAGAGATGAAAAAAGAGATTACACTTACTGTGTATAAAATTCCTGGTGAGACAAATACGGATGACCTTTCTCCTGCATCTGAAGCATTTACAAGAGCAGATTTACCTCTTCATGCAAATTCATTCCTAGTAAATAGAATGGATAATCCATTAGATACTATGAAAGAACTCAAAACAAAAGGTAACCCACTTGTATATGTTGGTGATGTTGTTGGTACAGGTTCATCAAGAAAATCTGGTATCAATTCACTTCAGTGGCACATGGGGGAAGATATTCCTTTCATTCCTGGTAAAAGAACAGGTGGTGTGGTTATCGGTGATATCATCGCTCCAATCTTCTTTAATACAGCAGAAGATGGTGGATGTATCCCTATTCAAGCACCAACTGCAAACCTAAACACAGGTGATGTAATCACACTTAAGCCTTTTGATGGTGTAATTGAGATTGATGGAAAAGTGGTTTCTGAATTTAATATTGAGCCAAACACACTTCCTGATGAGATGAGAGCTGGTGGACGTGTACCACTTATCATCGGTAAAGGTCTTACTGTAAAAGCTAGAGAAGCACTTGGCATGGACGCTGGAGATATCTTCATGACACCTGCAATCCCAGCTGACAATGGTAAAGGATTTACACTTGCACAGAAAATGGTAGGTAAAGCTGCTGGTCTAGATGGTGTTAAACCAGGTGTTTACTCTGAGCCAGTATGTACAACGGTTGGTTCACAAGATACAACAGGTGCTATGACAAGAGATGAAGTAAAAGATCTTGCGGCACTTAGCTTTGGTGCAGACTTTGTACTTCAATCATTCTGTCACACATCTGCATATCCAAAACCTGCAGATATTGTACTTCAGCATACACTTCCAGACTTTATGACTGAGAGAAAAGGGTTTACACTTAGACCAGGTGATGGTGTAATCCACTCATGGTTAAACAGAATGTGTCTTCCTGATACAGTTGGTACAGGTGCAGATAGCCACACAAGATTCCCTATAGGTATCTCATTCCCAGCGGGTTCTGGTCTTGTTGCTTTTGCAGGTGTAACAGGTATGATGCCTCTTACTATGCCTGAGTCAGTACTTGTAAGATTCTCAGGTGAAATGCAACCAGGTATCACACTACGTGATATGGTAAATGCTATTCCTCACCAAGCGATCAAAGATGGTCACTTGACTGTTGAAAAAGCAGGTAAGAAAAATATCTTTGCAGGGCGTATTCTTGAAATTGAAGGTCTTGAGACATTAAAATGTGAGCAAGCATTTGAACTTTCTGATGCATCTGCTGAGCGTTCAGCTGCTGCGTGTACAGTAAACCTTGATAAAGAGCCTATCATTGAATATCTAGAGTCTAACGTTGCATTGATTGAAGAGCTTATTGCTCAAGGGTACGAAGATAAAGCTACTCTAGAGAGAAGAGCACAGAAAATGAGAGATTGGATCGCAAATCCAGTACTTCTTGAAGCAGATGCTGATGCAGAGTATGCAGCGGTTATCGAAATTAACATGTCTGAGATCAAAGAGCCGATCGTAGCTTGTCCAAATGACCCGGATGATGTTAAAACATTGACTGAAGTACATGAAGCTGGTCTTAGAATAGAAATGGACGAAGTATTTATTGGTTCATGTATGACAAACATTGGTCTCTTTAGAGCCAATGCAGAAGTACTTAGAGGTGAAGGTCCAGTTGAGACTAAACTTTGGGTCTGTCCTCCTACTAAAATGGATGAGAAGACACTTCAAGAAGAAGGGTATTACTCAGTATGGGGAATGGCAGGAGCACGCATCGAGCCTCCGGGATGTTCACTTTGTATGGGTAACCAGGCAGCTGTTAAGCAAAATGCATGGGTATTCTCAACAAGTACTAGAAACTTCGATAACAGACTTGGTAAAGGTTCTCAAGTATATCTTGGTTCAGCAGAGCTTGCAGCGGTTGTTGCACTTAAAGGACAATTACCAAGTGCAGCTGAGTACCTTGAAATTGTACAAAACAAAATCAAGCCAGAAATGTCAGATGACATCTACAAATACTTAAACTTCAACAAAGTTTCTAAAGAGGAACTAGAAGCGATGGTTGAGTAGTCACTTTCTAATGCAGTACCTTATTTCCTATCCTTTATAAGGATAGGAAGAAATACCCCTCTTTTTATAACCTTTACTTCTTATATTTATAATATTATTTTAAGTCTCTTTTACTATAATCGAGATATACATAAAAGGATTTAGTCATGAAATCTATCGTTTTAATCTCTCTTATCAGTACGTTTGCACTTAGTGGTTTTTATAGCGATGACAATTCTGCAGCTAAAGCAGAATATGCAGAGAATGAAAGATTATGTAAGATATTTACGACAAAAGTTGAGAAGTATAAAGAGACTATGAGAGATGATGTTTTGGCAGCAGCAAGTTTAGCTTCTTATGAACATAGAGCTGAGATCTTTTGTACAAAAGCTGAAGAAGCAAAAAAAGCACTTTAATCCTTTTTCTGACGTATTAATTCTACCCTTTATAGATACATCTTTTTTTAAAGAAAATCTTTAAAAATATCTCTAAATATTTCAGGGATACGAAAAGGTTTCCCCTTATCTACATAAACTAATACAACTTCCATACTAAACACTTTGACGTCTTCTTTCCATACTTCTTGCTCTAAGACCAAAGAGGTGCCTTTGAGGGTTAAAACCTTCGATGTGACATCTAGGGTATCACCCAGAGTAGAAGTCGCTAGAAAACTGGCTTTAAGGTCACGCACAACAAAGCCACTGGTATCACTCTGTGAAGGTATCATATCTTTTTGAAAAAAGATCTCTGAACGTGCACGTTCACAATATTTGATGTAATTTGTATGATACACGATACCACCGGCATCAGTGTCTTCGTAATAGACCCGTATTTTCATGCTAAACCCCTTTGTATACGGCACTTACTAGCTCTTCAAAATAAAACGTCCCCTAAAACGGTCACTAAATCTTTTGAAACTTAAAGTGTTTTTGATTGTACTTTTGTGTATTGTACAGAAATATATTAGATAACCACGTCAAAAAGCTATTTTAATAAATAAAACTAAAGATAAAGTTTCGCATGCGAAATCTCCATATAGCTTTGCAAATAGAGCGAAAAGAGTTAAGTTGGAGTTTGATACTAGTAAGCTCACTGATGAAGAAGTTAAGAATATCAATGAGGAATTAGAAGAGGTTTTGAGAAAATATTTTCCTTAAATGATTTTATGCGGAAGTTATTTTAGAGGTATGAAAAAGAAAGGGTTCATATATGTATTTGATTATAGGGGTCATTCCAAAACTTGTATCAGCCTATAAAAGTTTTAGAACAAATTTACCTCACTTGTTTACCCACAAAAGACACAAGTATTTGCACATTCAAAATACTACAAATTCTTTATATGGTGGAGTGTTCTCACCGATGAAAATGTTGATTAAAATTCATAGAGGATTGAGTAAATCTTTAAAGCTAAAAATGGTGGACGATTATTTGATTGGAGATAATAAAAAATAATGATTTAGACCCTGAAATTTACCATTAAGTCAAAAATACGAATATATTACGATTAATGTGGCGTATAGTTAAAATATAATAATACCTAGGAGCAACTGTGAATATAGTTTTAATAGAACCAGATATTGAGCTATCTGTGAAGATTTTATCAAAATTAAAAATTAAAAATACAATAGTAGACAGCGTAACATCTTTAAATAATAATTTTTTAATATTTAAAAGTGATATTATTTTGTTATCAACATGTTTTTCAGAATATAGTATGCTTGATTTTATTAAGAAACATATGGATAAAAAAATCATTTTATTAGTTGATAATTTTCATAATGATAATGTGCAAAAGTTTTTAGATCTTGGAGTTGATGAATATATTAATAAGCCCTTTAAGATGAAATATTTAATGAAAAGAATTAATCATTTAATGTTGCAAAAGAAGTTGGATACTTATGAGTCCTATTGTAAATATAGTTTTGATACAGTTTCTCTTGAGTTTGCTGATATCAATAAAATAAAACCTTCTAGTTTATTTGTTACAAACCATATGTGCTTTGTAGATAAAGCTGTACTTGAATACAGTTTGAAAACAAATCAGCCATATAGATTTATTTCATGTACTTCTGCTTTATGGGAAGAGGAGCTTAACTCATGTA
>Ga0209633_10004459_pt1 | contig 12574 bp, 10 predicted proteins | sample Cruoilmetagenom1_FD_187290 | JGI IMG/M metagenome (GOLD analysis project Ga0209633, IMG submission 187290) | Oil polluted marine microbial communities from Coal Oil Point, Santa Barbara, California, USA - Sample 1 (SPAdes) (version 2) | ecosystem: Environmental > Aquatic > Marine > Oil seeps ... | reverse complement strand
ATTGGTGGTCATTAAGTTGTTATTGTACAAATTTGAAGTCTTTGTCATTCTCAGCATAGCAAAGAATCTAATTTCTTATAAGATTGCTTTTGAGATTCTTCGCTAAGCTCAGAATAACAGAAAGAAATTCAATGCGCAAATTTATGAGTTTATTACAATACTTTTGGTATAATTGCTTTTCTTTCCTTTGGATAGTTTTCAAATCTACGATGATACCATCGGTGATGATCCAAAGCACGGGGAATTAAATTGGCCATTGTCCAGAGTGCAAAAGAAAGTCCCGGCAAACACCAAGCCATTATTGCCCAACCAAGCCATTCTACTATTTCACCGAATAAATTTGGTGATGAAACATATTTAAACAATCCTCCAGTAGGAATATAATATCCGGTTTTTCCACCTTTTCGAAGATCAAATAACATGTTATCCGAAGAAACATTAATATACATCCCAGCAAAAAAAAGTATTACTCCTACAATAAATCTTGGATCATATAACCATGAAATATTATAAACAGGAGATAATGTACCAAACCAATATCCATTAAAAAAACCATTGAAAAAATTGAAAAACACTGCCAGAAAAATTATCGACCATGGCATTCTTTTTCCTTTTGTCTTCATCCTGAAAGGAAAAATTAATATCCGGTTTGCATAGTGAAGCATGAATAGGCTGAAGAAAATATATACAGGAATGGTTTTAGTTGCCGAGCCTGTAAAGAAGAACCATGAAAAAACAATGACAACCGGAGCTTCCATCAATAGCCAGCCCAATCTATTGTTTATTGTAGGTCCCCAGGTATCTTTAGTGTGCCTGCCATAAGGTGCGGTAATTCGAAGTAGTACGGGAAAAGTTACTACAGCCAGCACAATCCAAATATAAAGAAGAGTAAAGTAATGGTGTTCAGAAATCATGGCTAAAGATAATCGTTTTCTTTAAACCAGTTATATGTATCTAATAAGGTCTCCTGCAGCGGTCTCGATTTAAACCCAAGTTCTAATTCTGCTTTTGCAGAAGATATGTTTCTATTTCCAGATTGGAGGATATTTAGTGATTCATAAGTATAAATAGGTTTTCTTTTTGTGAGTTTAGAATATAAATACATAAAAGGAACACCGAGCTTAGCAAGCCATAAAGGCAAGACTGGTAAATATTTATCTTTATCGCTAACGTCAACAAACATATCACTAAAACTCTTTACACTTAACCAATTTCCCGAGAGTATATAACGTTCACCTCCTCTACCCTTATCAATGGTATTTATAGTAGCTTCAACAATATCACGCACATCAACCCAATCATAACCTCCCGGAACTAACCCCGGAATTCTATTCTCATATGTCATCTTCATGAATTCACCCATGAGCGATGGTCTTGGATCCATTGGGCCAATAATCGAAGTTGGGTTTATAACAACAACCTCAGTCCCATTACCATTCTGTTCCATAACCCATTGCTCAGCAATCGCTTTGGTTCGTTCATAGTTTATTGATGAATTTATAGCTACTGGTTTGGTTTCGTCCATTGGCATTTCATATGGCTTATGAATGAGTGCATGAATTGAACTAAAATGTATAAACTTCTTTACTCCTGCACCACTAGCTGCTTTAAACACATTTTTTGTGCCATCAACATTTGTTTCATAAACTTGTTCGTAAGAATCTGATCCAATTGAAATAAGCGATGCAAGGTGAAAAACCACATCAACATCTTTGCACAGATGGAATAATGAATCCGTATTCTGTAAACTCCCTTTTACTTTCTCAACTTTGGTACTATCTGGAATGCTATCACCATTATAGATTAACACTTTCAAATTGTGACCAAGTTCGATTAATCTGGGTACTAAATTAGCTCCCACATGCCCTGTGGCACCAGTAATTGCTATCTTCATTTACTGCTTTTTTCGTTTATTATTCAATATCTAGCACCTTAACTTACTCTACCTTAAAGAGTCTAACTCAATTCCGTAGTCAAATTTCAAATCATCATGCAAACATGAAATAGCTTTTTTTATAACTTCTATTTGTCTACTGTAAAGATTATTTAGAACATTATTATTTTTAATAGATGGAGTGATGTTTTTTAACTCAGCACAAAAATAAATCAGTAATTCTACTTCTGTTTCTTTCTTTTTCGAATATCGGATATGAGTTTTTGTATTTCGCAAAATTTTACGGATACTCTTCTTCATATAATAATATGAAGCCGTATTAATTTCCTCAAATTGCTGTTTAATTTCAGATTTTACATTTTTAATATAGGCGGCCTCATTGGATGCTTCAAACAAAAGATAAGTTAACAATTCCTTGTTTTCCTTTTTGAATTTCGACAATCGCAAGCATATTTCAAGTAGTTCATCTGGAGAATGATTGCTTAATTCTTGCTTAAGTTCTTTAACCGTGGCTACTTTCATTGATGCTTCACTAAAACTCGTAAAGATAACAGTTTGCTATACTTCATTTATTAATAATTCCTTTCTCAAAACTACTCTAAAAGTAGTCCCCTTACCAACAGTTGAGTTCTTGACGAAAAGTTTTCCCTTATGATAGTCACTAATTATTCTTCTTGACAGTGATAAACCTAATCCCCATCCACGTTTTTTACTAGTGTAGCCCGGATTAAAAATAGCCTTCTGTTCTGATGTTGATATTCCTTTTCCAACATCGGTTATATCGATAATAACACTCTTATTTTCCTCTATTAAGTCAATGGTAATAATACCATTACCACCCATTGCATCAATGGCATTTTTACACAAATTCTCAATAACCCAACTAAAAAGTGCAGAATTAACTGGAATAACTAACTCTTTATCTTCATTAAAGTTAAGAACATACTTAATTTTCTTTGGTGTTCGAGGCTTTAGGTATGTTATACTGTCAACCAGTATTTTTATGACATCATTTTTTTCAAGTTTAGGGGCCGAACCAATTTTTGAGAACCTTTCGGTTATCATATCAAGTCTTTGAACATCCTTTTCAATTTCATTTATTGCCTGATCAATATTGCCTTTATCCAGCTTAAGTAGCTCGAGCCAAGCCATAATTGACGATAGAGGTGTGCCTATTTGATGGGCTGTTTCACGAGCCATTCCAGCCCATACTCGATTTTGCTCAGATCTACGGGCAAAGCTGAATAATAAATATGCTATGGCCGCAAAAACGGCAATTATCAATATTTGAGTTATTGGAAAATACTTAATTATTGTAAGCAATTCCGAATCTTGATAATAAATATAGGATGCTCCCTGATCACCAAAATTTACTTTAATTGGTATATTCTGATCAGACATTTCTTCAAGCTTATCATAAACATAAGCAGGTTCTGTCATTTTAATATCATCCAGATTTCCAAATCTTAATACATGTGTTCGTGTACTATCGGTAATTATAACGGGAACACTAGATGAATTCAAAGCAACTTCTGACATAAAGGAAGCTACATAGTTACTTAATACATCTTTTAACTCGGTGAAAAATCTAGAGTCCTTATAGTATAAATATCGATTATGATTTGGTAAGTATTGATAAACTATTGGTTCATAAACTGTAAACTCCTCTTTTATTTTGCCGGTGAGACGTAAAATTGTATCCAGCTTAAAATCAAGATTCTTAGAATCCAGAATCCATCCTTTATCATCAGTAATAATAATTGGGATTGTATTATTATCACGGATAATATCTAAGTAAAAATTATATTCTGATTGATCTTCATCCAGAAGTTGTTTGTAAACATTAGCTAATAATTCAACCCGCTTCCGTTCCTGCTCCTGAAGTTGTCCGAAGAAAGATTCTGTATATCTAACTAATCTTGCTTTCCGCTGAACAGCATCAGCCCATAATTGTACATTTTTGCGTTCTTCTGCTGCAAACTTTCTAACTATAAGGTTTGTGTAAAATAGTGATACTCCAATTATAACTAAACCAAGGACTGAAAGCCCAATTTTCCAACGTCTTTTTCTGGTATAAATATCCATTTGTAAACTATATTAATCCCGATAGCTATTGGGACAAATTTATAACTAAATAATTAAATAGATTATTGCCTTATGAATATAATTCAAAATTGTGCTATTAGCAAGGAGTATGCTGCTATGAGGAGAAAGGAATAGTGGTGACAAAGCGCGTGGCTAATTAATATTTTCATTGTTTTTAGTCAATACTTCTTTACTTAGCTTATGAAGTCAACATTTCACCCGCTAGCATTTCACCTATTCTCCCATCATTAATTCACCTATTCACCTGCCCGTTTTCGCACACTTAATGTAAAATTCCCGTACACTATTTTATGTGTTGATTTTGATTATATACACATAATCAATCATATACACACAATGGCATAATTATCGTTAACAACACATAGTTTCAATGTAAAATTCACAACGACTATGATTAGTCTTAATAACATTAATAAAACCTATTACACAGGAAAAACTAGTCTTCATGTGTTAAAAGGTATTGATCTGAACATCAAACAAGGCGAGCTAGTTTCAATTATGGGATCATCGGGTTCGGGAAAATCGACTTTGCTTAATATCATTGGTATGCTTGATAACTATGATACTGGTGAATTTAGCCTAAATGGTCAAACCATTAAAAGTCTTAGCGAAAAAGATGCGGCACATCTGCGAAATAAATTCATTGGTTTCGTATTCCAGTCATTTAACCTTATATCGTTTAAAAATGCCATGGAAAACGTAGCTCTTCCTCTGTATTACCAAAAAGTTAACAGGAAGAAAAGAAATACGATGGCAATGGAATATTTAGATAAAATGGGGCTAGCAGATTGGGCCCATCATCTTCCTAACGAACTTTCGGGTGGACAAAAACAAAGGCTTGCAATAGCACGTGCACTTATCTCAAAACCCAAAGTTATACTTGCTGACGAACCAACAGGAGCACTCGATTCAGCAACTTCAATAGAAGTTATGAAACTTTTTAAAGAAATCAATCAGTTGGGAATTACAATATTAATAGTTACTCATGAGAGAGAAATAGCTGCTGAAACTGATAGGATCATAAGACTAAAAGACGGAGTAATTGACACAATTGTTGAAAACGGTCAGAGGAGAGAATGGCTTGCAGCTCACCATATGGCTTAGAGTTAAGGAAGGAATGAGTGAATGAGTAAATGAATGAATAAATTGCAAGTACTTAACGTGAACAAAATGCCTATCGTGTCTAAAGTTGAATGAAATACAAAAGTATAATGACATCAATAACAATTAATACATCGGTTACTCTAGGCATTCTAGGCACTTTAAGTACTCAAAACTTACAATATGTTTGATATTGACAAATGGCAAGAAATCTTTAACACTATCAGCAAAAACAAAATGCGGACTTTGCTCACAGGGTTTAGTGTTGCATGGGGAATTTTTATGCTGGTAGTATTATTAGGTTCGGGATATGGTCTTGAAAATGGTGTTAGAAAAGAATTTGAAGGCGATGCGCTAAACTACATATCAATAAATTCCGGAGTTATGTCGAAGGCTTACAAAGGGATGAAGCCAGGCAGGCGTATTCAATTCAGCAATGAAGACCATGATATGCTTAGCACTATGGAAAATGTCGATTACAGTTCTACACGGACAAGAATCTTCCAAAACAATCTGTTGTCATACAAAAATGAATATGGCAACTTCGACATTTTCGCAATTCTTCCTGCATATCGAAAAGTTGAATCATTGGAGATGATAAATGGCAGATTCCTAAACAAAAATGATATTGACGATTACAGAAAGGTAGTAGCTCTTGGAAAATTGGTTTATGAAGCCCTTTTTAAAGATGGTGAAGATGCCATTGATAAGTATGTAAAAGTAAGTGGAGTGCCGTTTAAAGTAGTTGGTGTATTTGACGATCCCGGTTCCGATCGTGATCTGTTACGCGTTTATATTCCCATATCAACAGCACAACGTGTTTTTAACATGGGCGACTATATTCGATCGGTACATTTTAACCTTGAAGATGGTACAGTGGATGAGAGTCTGCAAGTAGTTGAAGAAGCTAGAAAAAAATTATCAACAATTCATAAATTCGATCCGGAAGATACCCGTGCATTATTTGTATTTAATAGTATCGAAAACTACCAACAGTTTCAAAGTCTTTTTGCAGGAATAAGGTTTTTTATATGGATTATAGGAGCTGGCACAATTATCTCCGGCATTGTTGGTGTTAGCAACATTATGATGATCGTTGTTAAAGAACGTACTAAAGAAATTGGGATACGTAAAGCACTTGGTGCCACACCATTTTCTATAGTTAGTTTAATTCTTCAGGAATCAATCCTGATTACTGCAGTTGCAGGATATATCGGACTTGTTCTGGGAGTTGGTTTGCTTGAACTTGTATCAAAATCACTACCCTCAATAGATTATTTTGCAAATCCTGAAATAAATATGAGTGTTGCATTAATTGCTACAGGATTATTAGTTGTAGCAGGTGCTATTGCAGGTTTTGTCCCGGCACAAAAAGCAGCTTCTGTAAAACCGGTAATTGCACTTCGGGATGAATAGAGTCAATGAATGATTGAATGAGTAAATACTCAAAACTAAAGATATGTATTTATTTGATAGAGATAAGTGGACAGAAATATTTCATGCTCTTAGTAAAAATAAACTAAGGACATTTTTCACAGCATTTGGTGTCTTTTGGGGCATCTTCATGTTAGTAATCATGCTTGGTTCAGGAAAAGGTTTACAAAATGGTACCAGCGAAGGAATGGGTGATATGGCAACAAACGCTCTGTTTATGTGGACACAATCAACTACTGTTCCATATAAAGGATTTCCAAGGGGCAGAAGATTTAATTTTAGGAATGATGACACAAAAGCCCTAAGGGATAATCTCCCTGAGTTGGAATACATTGCTCCTCGTTTACAAATTTTTAGTGCTCAGGGCGATAACAATGTTGTAAGAGGTGAACGGACTGCTGCATTTTCAATACAGGGTGATTACCCGGATATGAACAAAATAGATCCCATGAATATTCTCAAGGGTAGGTTTATTAATGAAATTGATATTAAGGATAAACGAAAAGTAATTGTTATTGGAACAAGGGTAAAAGACGAAATGTTTGAAAGAGAAGAAGACGCTATTGGTGAGTATTTAAGAATACGGGGTGTCTATTTTAGAGTTGTAGGGGTTTTTTCCTCCAAAAAGAATGACCAGCAAGCCGAACGTGAAAACCAACAAATCTTCATGCCTTTTACCACCTTGCAGCAAACCTACAATATGGGCGACATAGTGGGCTGGTATTCAATGACATCACATAAAGAAATTCCTGCTTCTATAGCATTAGAGAAAGCAAAAAAACTAATGCGCGAACGCCATTCCATTGCCCCGACTGATGAAAGAGCTTTAGGTTCATTTAATGTAGAAACCGAGTTTCAGAAAATGGAAAATCTATTTACAGGTATTAATGGATTAATCTGGATAGTTGGAATTGGAACACTGTTAGCAGGTGTTATTGGCGTAAGCAATATTATGCTGATAGTTGTTAAAGAACGTACCAAAGAGATTGGAATTCAAAGAGCAATTGGAGCAACACCATTGGCAATCAAAAGCCAAATAGTATTAGAGTCAGTATTTCTAACTGCGTTGGCCGGATATGTAGGACTTGTGTTAGGGGTTGGCTTGCTTGAGGTTATAAACTACGCTCTTGTTACATTTGATGCCTCTAGTAGTATGTTTGCACGACCCGAAGTTGATTTCGACAAAGCCATTGCAGCACTAATCATACTAATAATATCAGGTGCGTTTGCAGGATTAATCCCGGCAAGGCGTGCCACACAAATTAAACCTATTGATGCTTTGAGGGATGAGTAATGAATGAGTGAATGAGTGAATGAGTAAATGAGTGAATTTTAGAATAGAATAATTAATTAATCAAAATAAATACAAACGAATTATACAGATGAAAACATTTTTCAAAATATTATTAGGATTGGTACTCGTAGGGGCCATTGGATACACAATGTATTTTCTTTATCAGAAATCTCAGACTCAGCCAGTTGTTTATGAAACTGATTCACCAGTAGTAATTGACATAATTAAAAAGACTACTGCTACGGGCTCGGTTGTCCCTCGTAAAGAAATTGAGATAAAACCTGTTGTTTCAGGGATAATAGATCAGTTGTATGTTGAAGAGGGTGCTATGGTGAAAAAAGGTGATTTGATAGCACGTATTCGTATAATTCCAAATATGATTAACCTTAACAATGCCAAATCAAGAATTGAAGTTGCAAAGATTAATCTTAAAGATGCCAAACGTAATTATGATCGTCAGCTTAGTTTGTTGGAAAAGGGTGTTATCGCCAGAGCTGATTTTGAGTCATACGAAACTGCGTATCAAAGTGCACGGGAAGAATTAGAAACTGCACATGAAACACTTGAACTTATCGAAGATGGGCAAACAAAAAATGCAGGTGCCCAGACGAATACTATCATAAAATCTACAATTGAAGGGATGATCCTGGATATCCCAATTGAAATCGGTTATCAGGTTATTGAAGCAAACAACTTCAACGCCGGTACTACAATTGCAACAATTGCCGACATGGGCGAAATGGTGTTTGAAGGTAATATAGACGAAACTGAAGTAGGTAAAATAAAAGAAGGGATGCCTTTAATACTCATCATTGGTGCGATTGAAGATATTGAGTTTGAAGCGAACCTGGAGCACATATCCCCAAAAGGTGTTGAAGTTAATGGTGCCGTACAGTTTGAGATCAAAGCAGATGTGAAACTTCTTGATGACCAGTTCATCAGATCAGGATATAGTGCAAATGCAAATATTGTACTCGACAAGGCTGATAGTGTACTGGCCATTTCCGAGAGTTTATTACAATTTGAAAACGATACTGTTTATGTTGAAGTTGAAACTTCACCACAGGTATTTGAGAAAAGATATATAAAAACCGGTCTTTCTGATGGAATCAATATCGAAGTTATCGAAGGTCTGACCAAAGATGACAAAATCAAAAAGCAGGGTTAAAGATACATAACCACAGATATTAATTTTAATTTCATCTGGTTATTTTTCCTTTTTAAAGTTCAAACCTACTTACCGACTAATTTGGTGAGTAGGTTTGCTGATTTAAGTAATACCAAATAGCCACCATAATAAGCTTCAAAATCTTTATCTTTTCCACCTAATCATCATAAAATATTTCTTCCGTATCTATGGATATGCAACAAATATTTTGAGTTATAAGGCTCATTCTGAGATCTAGTTGATATGTGGTGAATTATTTATCGGAATATTAACTTTTAACACGAAATTTATAATATTTTTGACTTGATAGAATAATATAACCCAAGTCAATGATGAATTACATATTAAATCCCTATAAAGCTTTATTTATTCTAATTATCGTATGTGTTAGTTTTTCCGTTAAGGCTCAAACTGTGACAGACACTACCGTTTATACATTTGTAGATTCAATGCCAGAATACCCGGAAGGAACTGCTGCTATGTACAATTTTATTTCAGGCAAAATTCAATATCCGGAAATCGCTGTTGAAAATAATATAACTGGAAAGGTTTATATTGGGTTAATAGTAGAAGCTGATGGCAGCCTTTCAAATATTAAAACACTAAGAGGTATTGGTTCAGGATGTGATGAAGAAGCTGTTAGAGTTGTTTCACTTATGCCAAACTGGAAACCAGGAATACATAATGGAGAAAATGTAAGAGTATCAACTACAATTCCTTTTTCATTTCAAATGAAACCTGATGGAAAACCTATTTACAATAATGCTGATTTACTACCCTTACTTTACGAAAGCTATTTTGACTTTGATTATTATATCAAAACAAATCTAAGATTTCCAGCTGGCATCTCCAACAAAAACACTATTGATACAGTAGACATCCTATATGTTGTAGAAACTGATAGCAGTCTTTCCAATGTTAAATTAAAGGATAGTAAAGATAAACTTAATGCTTTTGATTATGAGGCGATTCGTGTTATACAGAAGTTATCAGGCAAGTTTGAACCAGGATATATTGATAATAAACCTGTAAGGGTAAGACTTCTTGTATCCGTTGTTTTTGATTATGGTAATATTGATACTTTAGAATGTGAGTTACATACTTATAGTTATGATCGGTCAAATTTTAGTTACTATAAACAACCTAAGGAAGTTTTTACTGTTGTCGAATCTATGCCAGAGTTCCCCGGTGGAATGAAGAATCTTATGAATTTTATTGGCGATAATATTCGCTATCCTACAGAAGCTTTAAATAATAATGAACAAGGAAGAGTATACATCAACTTTGTGGTTGAAAAAGATGGCAGTATTTCAAATGCAAAAGTTCTAAGAGGAGTATCTCCATCAATCGATGCCGAAGCATTGAGGCTTATTAATAGTCTGCCAAATTGGAAACCCGGAATGCAAAGGGGAGAACCGGTACGTGTTGCATATAATATACCCGTTAAATTTTCAATAGAAAACGGAAAAGTCAAAAAGAGAAATCGCTAAGAGACAACTACACAACATTAATTACTAAAAATATAATATCTACATTTGTCCCCTTTATTAGAAATCATAAAAATTATTGATATGAACAAGAAAATTCTACTGATTATTTTAGCTTTCATAGGAATGACAGCATTCACAGGATGTTGTGAACATTCAGAAGAGAAAGCTGAAAATAATGAAACAACTGAACAAACCTATAAAATGAAGAAGTATGCAAAAGTTAAGCTAAGTGCCGACATTAGTCACCTTAGCGATAACCAAAAGGATATGCTGATACTACTTTTTGAGGCTGCTGATATAATGGATGAAATATTCTGGCAAGAGAACGTAGATGAAAAGGATGCATTCATGTTAGGTATCAACAATGAAAAAGACCGGAAATATGCATTAATTAATTATGGTCCGTGGGATGAGATGAATAATCTTGCACCTTTTATTAAAGGATATGGTGACAAACCAGCCGGTGCACAATTTTACCCTGAAAATATGACCGTTGAGGAATTTGAGAAATTTGAAGATCCAAATAAAACCAGTTTGTACACTTTAATCAGAAGAAACAACGAAACCGGTAAACTGGAAACCATTTGGTATCATGAAGGATTTAAGGACAAGGTTGAGAAAGCTGCTGCACTGCTGGAAGAAGCATCACGTTTAGCAGAAGATAAAGGCTTTGCAAATTACCTGAACCTCAGAGCTCAGGCTTTACTTACAGATGATTACTACGCTAGTGATATTGCATGGATGGATATGAAAAATAACCACATCGATATGGTTGTTGGCCCAATTGAAAATTACACCGACGGATTGTTTGGATATAAAGCTGCTCACGAATCATTCATTCTACTTAAAGATGTTGTTTGGAGTAATAAGCTGGCAAAGTATGCTCAATACTTACCTCAACTTCAAAAAGAATTACCTGTGGATCAAGTCTACAAAAATGAAGTTCCAGGATCTGACGCACAGCTTAATGCATATGATGTTATTTATTACGCTGGTGATTGTAATATGGCCGGCAAAACAATTGCAATAAACCTCCCTAACGACGAACGCGTTCAACTAGAAAAAGGGACACGTAAGCTTCAGTTAAAAAATGCCATGAAGGCAAAATTTGACAAAATACTTGTACCTATAGCAGATGTGTTAATAACTGAAGATCAACGCAAGTATATTACATTCGATGCATTCTTTTCAAATACAATGTTTCATGAGGTTGCACATGGCATGGGCATAAAAAACACCATCAATGGAAACGGACCGGTACGCAAAGCATTGAAAGAGAAATATTCAGCTATTGAAGAAGGTAAAGCAGATATATTAGGACTTTTCTTAGTGACAAAGTTAAACGAAATGGGCGTTTTTACAGAAACCGACTTGATGGATAATTACGTAACATTTATGGCTGGTATTTTCAGATCTGTAAGATTTGGGGCCTCAAGCGCACATGGCATGGCTAACATGCTTCGTTTCAATTTCTTCCTCGAAAAAGGAGCTTTTACACGTAATGAAGATGGCACCTATTCAATTGACATCGATAAAATGAAAGATGCATCCAAGGAACTTACACAACGAATACTCAAGCTTCAGGGTGATGGTAATTATGAAGAAGCTAAGGCATGGATTGAATCTGAAGGAAAAATCACACCTCAACTACAAGCTGATCTCGACCGTGTAAATGACTTAGGTATTCCTGTGGATATTTATTTTGAACAGGGACCGGAAGTTATTGGGTTAAAATAATTCCAACCTTCCAGTTAAGCTGACAACCTGTACGAAATACAAACCAACATGTTCATTTTTGAACAATCTACGGTCATAGAAACATTGAAGCTTTTTATAAATAAATAAATATCAATCAAATACTAATACTGGTATAATTTGTGCAAAGAGTGCTCATTCTAACTAAAAAAAAATTAATGAAAAAATTAACTTACTTATTTGCTTTTATAATACTCATTTCAGGTATAAAAGTAAAAGCCGATGAAGGCATGTGGCTTCCCATGTTTTTAGAAAGACTAAACTATGTAGATATGAAAAAAATGGGGTTGCAATTGACTCCTGAAGAGATTTACAGTGTTAACAATGGCAGT
>Ga0209633_10004458_pt1 | contig 12574 bp, 11 predicted proteins | sample Cruoilmetagenom1_FD_187290 | JGI IMG/M metagenome (GOLD analysis project Ga0209633, IMG submission 187290) | Oil polluted marine microbial communities from Coal Oil Point, Santa Barbara, California, USA - Sample 1 (SPAdes) (version 2) | ecosystem: Environmental > Aquatic > Marine > Oil seeps ... | reverse complement strand
TCAGCAATGAGGTACGGAGATCCGATCGGATCGTTCGGAGCGAGAACACTGCAGGTGGTATTGCTTCCGCTCTTCGCGGATTCGGTCAGGGCAGCCAGCCATTCGTGGGCAGCCGTCTCTCCGAGGTGGAGATACCGGTCCTCACGATCTCGGGCGAACGAGACGAGAAGTACACGCGCCTGGCAGTCGAGATCGCCAACTCTGTCACCAACGGCCGTCACATCTCAATCCCAGATGCAGGCCACAACGTCGTCCTGGATGCGCCGGACGAGTTGGCAGCGATACTCGCGGCGTTCGTAGTCGGCAGTCGGTGAAGGCTGGTCTCCCCAACTCAGAGCTCGGGCTGATCTACTCATTGAGCAAGAATCCCTCGATTGCTGCCACATACTCCTCGGGTCGCGACAGAATCGACTCGTGGCCGACGTTCGGGATCTCGACGATCTCGCTGCCGTCGATTCTCTCCGCAAGGTCGTATTGGGTGCGTGTGGGGACGATCTGGTCAGCAGTCGGGATGATCACCATGGTCGGAAGACTGATCTCGCCGACCCATGAACGGGAATCGAATCGCAGCGCTGCGTTGGCTGACTCGTAGAAGAGGGAGGGATCCCGGCTCATCAGTGCCGCCCACATCCATCGCTCGTGTGCCGACTCGATGACCCGCGTGCGGCGCAGGAAGCGGAAGGTGAACAACACCGCTTCCTTCTTCGAGAACCGCGCCAGCGCCCGTGCGAGCCAGAAGGCGACGAGCGCACCGACCCGATGCCTGTCGATCGGGAACGCTGCGGTTCCCGCGAGGATCAGCCGGCGAACACGTTCGGGATGACGCTGGGCGATCACCTGCGCTGCCATCCCGCCCATCGAGAACCCGAAGAGATCGACGTCTTCGTAGCCGAGTTCGTCCAACACACCGATGACGTCATCCGCAAGATCATGGATCTCGAATGATCCGCGGATCCGCTCCGACTTGCCGTGGTTCCTGTGGTCAGGAATGATCACCCGGAAATGCTCGGAGAGGGCCCGGATGATCGGATAGAAATTCATCTCACCATCGAAGCTCCAACCATGGATGAGAACGAGAGGCGGAGCGTCCTCCGGTCCAGACTCTCGAACGAACAACTCATGCTCTCCGACGAAGACCGTCCGACCGGGAACATGGACCGGACGAGCCTGTTCTCCCTCGTAGAGGGGTTGCGTGTCGGGCCCGAAGAGGCGCCATGCCACCCACCCAAGGCCGAGAACACCGAGCGTCCACCGGATCCACTTCATCCGGACAGAGTAGGTCGTCCATCTGGAGCGTGATCCAGATTCGGTCGGCGGTACGCTTCTCCGGATGACGGAACTCTTCTCCCACCGCTTCGGAACCGGCTCGCCCCGAGTGTTGCTTCTCCACGGCCTCAGTTCGGCCGGACCGGTCTGGTGGCGGGTCGGGGAAGCCCTCGCGGCAGCCGGCTACCCGTCGGCCGCACCGGATCTTCGCGGCCACGGCAAGAGCCCACGGACCGACAATTACTCCTTCGACGGATACGCTGCGGACGTCGTGTCCTCCCACCCGGGACCGTGGGACCTGGTCATCGGCCACTCGCTTGGTGGTTCCGTGGCAGTGAGGGCAGCAGATCTCGATCCGGACTTCGCTGCCGCATATCTGTTGATCGACCCCGCGATTGATCTCGATTCTGTCACCCTCAAGAACCTCCGTTCCGATCTCGTCGCCGAGGCCGAGCACCCGCCGAGTGTTGATCAACTCATCGCGGACCACCCGGCGTGGAACCGGGAAGATGCAGTTCGTAAGCGAGCGTCGCTCCTCGCGACGGCGCCCGCTGTCATGTCCGGCACGTGTGACGACAATCCGGGCTGGAACGTCGGGCAAGAACTCTCGCGGATCACGATGCCGGTGCACATTCTCGGCGCCGACATCGACGCTCTGTACACGAACGCCGACTTCGAGCGTCACTCTCTCCGCGACTCACATCTCACGTTCGAGGTCGTGCCCGGCACCGGCCACTCGATCCACAGAGACGACCCGGAGATCGTCATAGCCAGGGCGCAGGAATTCCTGGGTAGCCGAGCAGTCGAGTAGCCAAGATTCGCGAGAGCACCCTTAAGCAGCTACTCCGCTCCTCACCTACTGACTCCAGCCAAGGCTACGCTCACGAGACAATGGATTTCATCCGCCTTACCTCATACGCACACGGCTCTGGCTGAGCGTGCAAGCTCGGATCTGACGAGTTGGCGCAGGTTCTGCGCCGTTTGCACGGAACAGAGATCACCAAACACCCGGATCTGCTCATCGGGATCGAAGGGGCAGATGACGCCGGGGTCTACCGCATCTCCGATGACCTTGCACTCGTCCAGACCGTCGATTTCTTCACGCCGATCGTCGACGACCCGCGCGACTGGGGGAGGATCGCCGCAGCGAACGCTTTGTCCGACGTCTACGCGATGGGCGGAACGCCTCTCACCGCCCTCCAGCTTCTCTCTTGGCCGCGGGACGTGCTGCCGTGGGACACCGCCGCCGATGTGATCGACGGCGCGGTGGAAGTTCTCACCGAGGCCAACTGCACGCTCGTGGGCGGTCACTCAATCGACGACAGCGACCCGAAGTTCGGCTTCGCCATCACCGGAACGGTCCATCCCGATCGAATGATGACCAACAAGGCGGCTCGACCCGGCGATCGGTTGGTACTCACCAAAGCACTCGGTACCGGCGTGATCTCGACCGCTGTCAAGGATGGGGTGGCATCCTCGTCGTCTGCCAACGCGGTGGTCGCCTCCATGAGTCGACTGAATGCTTCGGCTTCCGCTGCCGCTGTCGCCGTCGGAATCAGAGCAGGGACCGATGTGACCGGGTTCGGTCTCCTCGGCCATCTTGCCGAGATGCTGCAGGCCAGCGGTGTCTCCGCCACGATCGACGTGGCGACCATCCCGATTCTCCCGGGCGCTGCCGACATCGCCGCCGATGGCCATGTGCCTGGCGGCACCAAGAGAAACTTCCGGGCCGTCAGAGATGTCGTTCACTTCGGCGAGACTCCGACCGCTGTCCAGACCATCCTCGTCGACGCACAGACGAGCGGTGGCCTGCTTCTTTCCGTACCAGAAGACGATCTCGATACGTTGGTTGCGGCGATCATTGACGGTGGGGATATCGCTGCCGTCATCGGACGAATCAACGCTCCCGCCGATGGCAAAGCATTGATAACCGTCGAGTGAATTCCGACAGGTTGTCGGTGGAGATCGTCTGTTAGCCTTGGCTCGATGCCGATTCACAGGATCGGCTGCGCAGACCCCCTCTCCCCCCGTGGGGGTCTTCCCTATTCTGGGGTTCCACACCCTCACACAACAGGCGATAGGCTGCTCCTGTTATGCGGTTGAGATTCCCCCGTCCACGCTCCGTCACCGAGACGCTCCGCGACCTTGCCCGTCGTCGCCCCGACGAGGCAGAGGCCTATCTCGACGCGCATCACGAGGAGTGGGAAGAGCTCGCCGAGTCCACACCCGAGAATGCGGCCGACATCCTCGAAGCGCTGCAGGAAGAGGGCGCCGCTGACCTTCTCAAGGACCTCGATCTCGACGATGCTGGTGAGGTTCTCGACGAGATGCGTCCGGAGGCGGCCGCCGACGTACTCGAGACGATCCGGCCGTCCACCGCGGCAGCGCTCATCGCGATGATGGACGCCGACCAGGCAGCCGACGTGATCGGAGCGCTCGAACCGGACGAACGAACAGCCGTTCTCGCTGCCCTCACCCCGGACTCTGCTGCCGAAATCCACAGCCTGTTGATACACGCCGCCGACACGGCAGGCGGCATGATGACAACCGACTACGCCGCCCTACCCACCGGTGTCAGCTCCGGCGAGGCCATCGAGTCGCTCAGACGGCTCCACGACGAGCTCGGCTCGAACATCTCGTACGTGTACGTGACCGACGAGATCGGACGTCTTCGGGGTGTCGTGTCGTTTCGCGAGCTCGTTTTCGCTCGCCCCGGTCGATCACTCGATGATGTGATGTTCGCCGACCCCGTCTCGGTTACACCGGCCACCGACCGCGAGGTCGTCGCCGAGCTGATCCAGCGATACAAGCTGTTCGCCATCCCGGTTGTCGACGACGATGGATTGCTCGTCGGGATGGTGAAGATCTCCGAAGCACTCGAAGCTATCCAAGCCGAGGCCGGTGAAGACATCGCCGTGATGGTGGGTGCAGGTGTCGAAGAGACGATCTTCACCCCAGTGAGGCTCTCCGTACGACGGAGGCTTCCGTGGATCACGTTCAACCTCGTCGTTGGCCTCGTCATCGCATACGTGATCGCACAGTTCGAGTCCACACTTGCCGGCGCAGCCATCCTGGTGGCGTATATGCCGCTGGTGGCACTCCTCGGTGGGAACTCCGGAGCGCAGAGCCTGGCCGTCATCATCCGATCCATCGCGATGGGCGACCTTCCGCGCGGCCGTGCCGGGAGGGCCATCAGAAGAGAGATGGCAGTCACAATGATCGACGGCATCGCAATCGCAATTCTCGCGGGAATCATGGGGGCTATCACCGTTGGATTCTTCGGTGATCAGTCGTCGATCGAGCCGCTCCAGATGGGGACCATCCTCTTCGTGTCCGTCATCGTGTCGTTCACCGTCGGCGGTACTGTCGGATCGAGCATTCCGATCATCTTGAGACGCATGGGACAGGACCCGGCCCTTGCTTCGAACATCTTCCTCACGATGACGACAGACCTTGTGAGCTTCGCAGGCTTCCTCGTCACGGCAGCGCTCCTGCTCTGAAACGGTGCCTGAAGTGTTCAGACTTCGGGAGAGTTCTAGGAGGCCACCGGGTAGGACTCTTCCTCCCCTTCACTGTGGGGGAGACTGACGACGAGCCGTTTCGACGGCACCAACCGTGGTTCAAGGCTCAGGGATAGTTACCGCCGCAGGCGCTGGAGGGGGTCAAGAGCTGAAGCCTCGGGTCGTACTACGTCATACGCACGACGTACTACCGCCCGCTGTCTCCCCGGCTGTAGCCGAACTCACTCATCTCCGAAGAACCCGAAACGTCAGGAACCGAGGATCGCGTCGTCGGTCCCATCGAACGGACCGACGTACACGATTCGAAAGCCGTCCTCGAGTCGGACGAAGTAGTGCTCGGCCAGAGTTCTCTGTTGATCTTCGTCCGGTTCTTCAGCAAGAACGGCCGCTGCTGCATCCCGGGTGTCGACGACGTGCGCTTCGAAGATAGGAGGGAAGCGATCGACGACGTCCGCTATCACATCGTAGAGATCCAGGTCCGACAGACTCGTATACGAGGCGGGGTCGAGAAGGAGGATCACCGTATCTCCGGTCTCGACGGAGATGATCCGTTCTGCGATTCGGTATTCCGGGAACGACGGCATTGCCGGGGATGATGTCGTCGTTGTCGACGATTCCGTCGTTGTCGACGCCATCGTCGTGGACGTCGAGGTGGTCGAAGTGGACGTCGTGGTCGTCGTTGCTGCCGGTTCGTTCGACGACGTGCACGAAGCAATGACGAGTACCGACGCAACGAGCAGGTATGAACGAGGCCTCATGATCGCCGATTCTATCCGATCGATCCATCGCTGCCGAGATCAACCCAGGCCTCGTACTCGATACCTTCCATCCAGGGTGTGCCATTCACGGCCCGGAAGCGCCGACCGACCTCCTCAAATCCCTCCGGCGACGGGGATGCCTCGAGTTCCTGCTCCGCGAGTTCGAGCCCCGGTCGCCACGCAGGGATGCCGACGGCTATATCGACCCTCGCCTCCCACGACTCCTCACCGCGATATCGCTCTGCTTCCTGGGAACCCCAGAACCGCTGAAGCTTCATCGCTACACGAACAGCTCGACGCAGAGACCGCGCCGCAAGACGGTCGATCGATGCAGTGTCGATCGTGACATTCGCCATCCACTCTCCGAATGCCTCATCGTTCCACCGATCTGAGCCCATCACCACGTCGCAGTAGAGGTCATCGACGGCAGCCGCAAGCGAGAGACTCACCGATGGAGTCCCTCGTCGACGAGTGCCGTGAAACCGCTCTGGAGACTGTTCGTCCAGTCGCCGACGCCGAATTCGCGATCATCGACGCGCACAATCGGGAGGACCTCCCTGACCGTGGACATGGCGAACACCTCCTCGGCGTTCATCACATCGTCGATTCCGTAGATCCCCTCTCTGACGGTCAACCCGAGGCGACCAGCGACTTCGATTACAGCAGTCCGTGTGATCGACTCGAGGATGCCGATCTCAAGACCGGGCGTGGAGAAGACGCCATCACTGATCCATCCGATTGAGAACGTAGGTCCTTCGAGAACGTGACCGTGACGTCCGATCAGGAGTGCATCACCGAACCCGTCGTCTTGGGCCGCTACCGATGCGGCGAGATTGAATCCGTATGACAGGGCCTTCGCTCCCGTGAGCTCGGACCAGTCGCCGTCGGTATGCCATGGCGCGGGCCTCGATTGAACGGTCAGAGCCGGCGGGCTGGGACGAACCGCCTCAGCAAATACGACTACGCGGGAATCGGTACCAGGGACCCTCGCATCGGTCCCGCCCGACACGAGTATCCGCACGACGCTCTCGCCCGCAGTTTCCGCAGTCGACCGACACCACTCGGCGATGGTCTCGCGATTGGGGATCGGTAGGCGGAGCTTCGTAGCACTCGACTCGAGTCGGTCGAGATGTGGCCCGAGACGAAAGATGGAACCGTCATAGGACCGCATCGCCTCGAAGCATCCGTACCCCCGCTGGAACCCGATGTCGAAGACGGAGATCACAGCATCTTCGGCGGCCACGGGTACTCCGTTGATCAGCACAGGTCCGAGAACAGCCATGTCCCGAGCGTACTCGGTACTCAGTGCTTCTCCAGTCACGCCCCCTCCGCTGTGACCTCGATCGTGTGCCACCCCTCTGCGCCATCGGGTCTCGGGGATACGTTGGCTTCGGTCTGGGTGAAGCCCGTGGAATCCGTTGCGCGGACGGAGACAACGTGCTTGCCGGGAGGTAGCTCACTATCGAGCTTCCACTGGACCCAGGCATCTTCGGAGAGTGGCTCCGATACTTCGGCGAGGAGCCAGGGGCCATTATCGATCCGGATCTCGACGCGTTCAATACCTTTGGTCGGTGCCCATGCGACACCTCCCATGGCGTAGGAACCCGCCTCAACCTTTGCCCGGTGTCGTGGCCGATCGATGCGCGACTGCGTCTTGATCGGAGCTTCCTTGGACCAACCACGCGGAATCCAGTAGCCATCGAACGAGTCCCACGTGGTCAACTCGATCTCGGTCAACCACTTGGTCGCTGACACATATCCGTACAAGCCCGGGACCACGAGACGAGCGGGGAATCCGTGATTCGCAGGGAGGACCTCACGGTTCATGCCTATTGCGACGAGGGCATCGCGACCGTCGAGGACCGCGTCGATCGGGAATCCGACAGTGAAGCCATCGATCGACCGACCGACGATCTGTTGTGCTCCGTCTTGAACTCCGGCCATGTCGAGCAGGTCTCTGAGAAAGACCCCCGTCCAGAGGGCGTTGCCCACAAGATTGTCACCGACCTTGTTGGACACGCAGGCGAGCGTGATGTACCGCTCGACCAACGGCATCGAGGCGATCTGGTCATAGGTGAGCACGACTTCGTTGTCGACCATGCCCTTGATCGTCAGCGTCCACTCCTCCGGATCGATCGTGGGGACCACCAGTGCTGTGTCGATCCGGTAGAAGGTGGCGCCCCCTACAACGATCGGGGGTACACCTGCCAGACCAAAGTCATTGGCGTCTGTCGGATCGAGTTGAATCTCGACAGCCTCCGGCAAGGTCAGGGCGGCGAGTTGCGCATCCGCACGACCACGAATCTTCCCCCGCCCAATATTGATCGCCACCGCCGTCACAATCGCTGCTCCGGCGAGACCGACAATGAGTCTTCGTCGGGACATGTCGGTCACGTCATTGTCAGTGATATCTCGACTCGTTCCTCCCGCTGCCCATGTCTTGATGCCAAACCAAGTCGCGATCCCGAGCACCATGGCTACTGCTGTCGAGACAGCAGCAAGTGGCGTCGATGCGCCGGGTTGGGTGAGTTGGGCAGCCACTCCGACGATGCCGGCGATGGAGAATCCGATGATGATGGGCCGTGGCGTGGCGACCGATGCCTTGCCGAGAAACCATCCGATGATGACGGAGACCAGGAAGATCCCGATCGCAAGAACCGCCTTGTCGGCCGTGCCGAAGGCCGAGATTGCGAACGTCTTCAACCATGCTGGAGAGACGTCGATGACGTACGTGCCGATCGCTGAGATCGCAGACGGAATCCCGTCGGAGATCCCGGCGAAGAGCTCCGTAGCGCCCATCGCTATGAACACCCCGGCAACGCCCGCCCATCCGGAGATGCGCTTTGCTCTGGATTCCTGCTCAGTCGTCATCCGATAACTGAAGCACAGAATCGAGCCTCCTGCGCACGAATCGACACAAATTCACTGATTCGTAAGGAGTCTCTACCAGTACTGGGTACTGAGTACTGGGTACTGAGTACTGGTTACTCGGTCATCGGCGGGTGCTCTCGGTCAGAGCTCGTAGCTCGTAGCTCCCTGCTCTACTCCCCAACCCGATAAACGCCGATCAGGTTTCCCGATCCGTCGACCACGGGAACCGTCGTGCTGTCCGTGTCATTGACGAGGTCCAGGGCATGATCGATCGTCTCCTCCGGAGCAAGGAAGGCCGCTTCGTGTGCCAACCCACCGAGCTCCGCGTCGGGATCGGCGGCAGCGAGCACGGCCTCAGAGACCACCCCAAGCAGAATGCTCTCAGACGCTACGACGGCGTCTCCCACTCCGACAGCCAGCGCATCGGCGACACGCATGTGAGGGCCGAGAGCGGTCGGCGGCTCCATCGCCTGGTACACGCGAACCGGGGCAGCCTTGACGACGATGGTCCCTCCGGACGCCTTGTGTTTGATCCGTGCCCCCGGACCGAAGAACTGGCGTTGGAACCACGATCCGCCTGGTGCTCCGATGACGAGCAACGTGCCCGATGGAAGACCCTGCACCATCGCTTCCGGGCTGGCGGCACCGACGGTCTCGATGGGCAGATCCGGAAACCGCTTGTCGAAATCCCGCACGAGTCGATCCCCCTCCTCTGTCGGCTCGGACCCTCCGTGGGCATAGACGGCACGAGCCGGCACGGCCAGGCTCTTCCCCATTCTCTCGGCGAGAGCAGCCGCGAGAGAGGAGTGCGGCCCGCTGCCGACCGCAGCAACAACGCCGGTGGTCTCGTTGGCTGAGAAACCGCTGGGAACCGCAACGCTGCATAGATCGAACGAACTCAGCCGGCGGCTCACGAGCAAAGAGGCGCCGGTGCTTATGCAAGTGGCCACCGGGTCTGAATCCACGCGAATCGCCGCATCTCCGGAGACCACCTCAGCGAGCTCCCGACACCCAGATCCCCGAGTCCAAACAACCGGCGTCTCACCTATGCGGTTCGAGTCATTCGACAAACGCCCTCTTCTCCGTACTCAGTACTCAGTACTCAGTACTCAGTACTGACTCAAGTATCTGTTCGTGATCGGAAGCCTTCGGTCTCGGCCGAAGCCTTTGCTGGTGATCTTCACGCCCGGCGGTGCCTGACGCCGCTTGTACTCGTTGCGATCGACCATTCGGGCGATCTTGCACACAAGCTCGTGATCGAAGCCAATTGCTGCGATCTCATCGACGGTTCGGTCCTGCTCTATGTACTGCTCGAGTACTGCATCGAGCACGTCATACGGGGGCAGCGAGTCCGTATCGAACTGATCCGGGCGTAGTTCCGCAGATGGAGCCTTCTCGACGATCGCCGTGGGAATCACTTCACCGTCGCGATTGCGCCATCGAGAGAGGCGGTACACGAGCGTCTTGTAGACGTCCTTCAAGACCGCGTACCCGCCGGCCATGTCACCGTAGAGCGTCGCGTACCCGACGGCCATTTCCGATTTGTTCCCGGTCGCCACCACCATGCCGCCAAACTTGTTCGAGATGCCCATCAGGATCGTTCCTCGAATTCGGGCCTGCAGGTTCTCCTCGGCCACGTCCGGTTCGGTACCTTGGAAGAGCGGGTTCAGCGTTGTCAGGAATGACTCGAACGTTTCATCGATCGGGATGACGTCGAACCGGCACTCGAGGTTCGATGCGAGCGATCTCGAGTCCGCGACCGAACCCTCAGAGGAGTAGCGGGTCGGCATCGTGATCGTGTGCACTGCGTCGGGGCCGAGAGCATCTACGGCAATCGTCGCTGCGAGTGCGGAATCGATGCCTCCCGATGATCCGATCACGACACCGGCGAATCCGTTCTTCTTGACGTAGTCTCGGATACCGGTCACAAGCGCTTCATAAATCTCTGCCTCGCCGGTCAAACGGGATGGGGGTGTCGGAGCAGGCAATGGAGTGCGTTTGCCGGCGTTCCGAACAACCGGAACCGGAGACACACTCGCTGCACGCCCGGCGGGCAGCGGAAGGTCGACTACGAACATCTCCTCGGCGAACTGCGCTGCTCGGTAGACGGGCGCCCCTTCGGAGTCGAAGATCATCGAGTCGCCGTCGAAGACCAACTCGTCCTGGCCCCCGATGCAGTTGACGTAGACGACGGCAGCACCGGTGCGAATCGCCTCGTCGCGCAGCAGCGCCGCCCTCTCCTCTCCCTTGCCGATGTGAAACGGAGAGCCGTTCAGATTGAGCAGCAATTGAGCTCCCGCGGCGGCCTGGCGGGCAGGTGGGCCGTTGGTTGACCAGATGTCCTCGCAGATCGACACTCCGATGACGACGTCCCCGACGCTCCAGAGCTTCACCGGTTCACGGCTCTCGGCGAAGTATCTGGCCTCATCGAAGACGCCGTAGTTCGGAAGCAATTCCTTGTGATACACACCCACGATCCGGCCTTCGGCCAGTACAGCGGCAGCATTGGCAACGCGTCGCTCCACCGAGTCGTCATCGAAGACGCCCTCGCTCAGCGGATCGACGAACCCGACAACGACCGCACACGACCCGGACGCTTCAGCCAGACGGTCCAAGACGCGAAGGTTCTCCGCAACGAAGCCTTCCCTCAACACCAGATCTTCCGGCGGATAGCCGACGATCGCCAGCTCGGGGAGCACGAGTACATCTGCGCCGACGCCGTCGGCCCAGCGCATCGCCTCGAGTATCCGTGACTCGTTCCCGGTGAGATCCCCGACCGTGAAATCCTGTTGCGCTCCGGCAATCCTGATCGCTGTCATAGATCGGAGATGGTTTCATCGATCAGGAAATCAACGACGGTGATCAATGCTTCATGTTCGTCCGCCCCCGCCACGACTGCGGCTTCGTAGATCGCTCGTTGGCGATCGGCGCTCGTGCCGCGCCGCAAGATCTCCTGGACGTTCGACACCTCCTCCACACAGTCGAGGCGTCGCGCATCTTCGGTGACCAGTTCCACGATCTCACCGATGAGTTCAGGGAACGGAACGAGCTTGCCACTCCCGAAGTCGATCAACGAGTCTGAGATGCCGTAACGCTGCGCCCTCCAGACGTTCTCCTTGAGAAGCATGCGCGAATAGACCCTCCACCGCTGGTTGTTCTGCCGCAGGCGGTACAGCATCGAGAGCAAGGAGATGTAGAGCGCTGCAAGCGTGATGCCGTCGTCCAGGCGGGTGGCGATGTCGGTCGAGCGCATCTCAAGCGTCGGGTACCGGGCCGATGGCCGGATGTCCCACCACAGTTTGGTCTCGTCCTCGATGACGCCGGAGTCGATGAGGATTCGTGCGTGTCTCTGATAGTGGGTCCAATCGAGGAACTCGTCCGGCATCCCGGTGCGGGGCAATGTGCGGAACACGGCGGTTCGATAGGACTTCAGGCCAGTGTCATCACCGTGCCAGAACGGTGACGAACCCGACAGTGCGAGCAGGTGGGGAAGGAAGTAGAGCACCTGGTTCATCAGGTCGATGCGCGCGTCCTCGTCTTCGATTCCAACGTGCACGTGCATGCCACAGATCAGAAGCCGCCGGACGACGCCCTGGAGCGCCTCTGCGAGGGTGTTGTACTGCACCTTGTCCGTGTGGAGTTGCTCATCCCAAGCGGCAAACGGATGCGTCGACGCTGAGATAATCGCCATGCCGTACTCGGAGACGACGGATGAGACGTCCAGGCGGAGTTGGGCAAGGTGTGCCCGTGCCTCTTTGACCGATGAGCTGACCGGTGTCCCTACCTCGATCTGTGAACGGATGAACTCCGGGCTCACCATTCCGTCGGTGATCTCATTGCAGGCGGCGAGCAGACCGTCCGGCATGTCCGGTACGAGATCCCGGGTCTCGCGATCGACGATGAAGTACTCCTCCTCGATCCCGATGGTGAAACTCGGCTCTTGCTTCATGGTCCCTCCTGTCCCCGTAGCGTAGAGAGCGCGGGGACGACAAGGCCGTACAATCCTGTCCGATGACCGATCTCACCGAACGTATCAATGCTCATGCGCGTGCCTTCGCTCCCGATGCCGTGCGGATGCGACGCGATCTGCACCGTCATCCGGAGATCGCCTGGACCGAGCGTCGGACCACGTATCGCATCGCCGAGGCGCTCAAGAAA
>Ga0209633_10004457_pt1 | contig 12575 bp, 23 predicted proteins | sample Cruoilmetagenom1_FD_187290 | JGI IMG/M metagenome (GOLD analysis project Ga0209633, IMG submission 187290) | Oil polluted marine microbial communities from Coal Oil Point, Santa Barbara, California, USA - Sample 1 (SPAdes) (version 2) | ecosystem: Environmental > Aquatic > Marine > Oil seeps ... | reverse complement strand
TGAAGTCCAGAGTTTATCAGTATTGTTTTTTGGTAACTTGGCTTTACATGCATTAGTTAGATAAATTTGATATCTTGCTAATCTAACTGCTGCGCAAATACGATTAAATTGTGCTCCTGCTGGCCCAACAAAAGGTTCTTGTTTAAGTAATTCTATATCACTCGGAGCTTCGCCAACTATAGCTATCTTAGCTGATTTAATATTATCTGTTGGTGGACATTCAATTGCTAAAGCATCAAAGGAGTTATTCTTTTCTCTCTTTAGTTTTACATCTTTTATTTTAGGTATGATCATAATCATCTCCCAGTATTAATAACAACCAGAATCTTCGCTACTTTTCAAATATATTAACTTTTCAAGTCTTTCTATTTTCTTCTTTTTAATTTCTTTTACTCCTGGAAAGAGCAATCTCATTTTAGAGCACATAATTTCTACATCTGCTACTTCTTCTGCTACATTGTTTGGTCTATTTTGTTTATAATTTTGAAGTGCTTTGATTAATTCAGCACATTCTTCTATCATTTTTTCTATTTGAAATGCTGCACCAAAAACTCTTATAGACTCATTATATATTGTTTTGTTCTGCATTGGTGTTTCCTCCACAAACATGTTTTTCAGCAACTCGCTTTAAAATTAAATATCCTATCAAATCCAATACCGTATCTTCATCAAATGTTTTTTTATTTGTTTTATTTTTTATCCTGGATAATTTATCATCTATACGAATATTGATTAATTCAGATTTATCAGCTGAGCTAAAAATTTGAGTGGGATTAATTGCTGAATTTCCATAATCTTTATTTTTTTGTATTAACATTTTTTTAATAAAATCACATTCAATCGCAATTAATTCTTGTGTATTCATTTCGTTTCCTTTCCATATTTTCTTTAAATATTTAATTACTTGGTTTTGAACGCCACATTTTAACAAAAAGTCTTAGCATGGCTCCACATTTACAAATATATGGTTCTTTGACTTTCCGATTACATTCTGGACATGTTATTTTCATATCCTCATTCCAAGATAATAAATATATTTTATGTTCCATTTTGTTTCTCTTTATCTTTTAATTTTTCATTACTTCAAATAGGCATAATTTAGTAATTGGTTTAATTAGCTTATTTTCAAAAGATATCCTTTCCAAACTGTCCTGGGTTTGGTGCTATGATTTCACATTTACAATCAAGACAAAGATATGTTCGTATTCTAACAGTATCAGCACCAATTAAATTAATTGCAAAGTTATAATTTGGTTCATTTTTATATCCATTTGGCCAAGTCTTTCTTGCAAAACCATATTCAAGTGGAATAACATTTTTATGTTTACAACACTTTATAGGTTTTTTAATCTTGGACATGAGTTGTCCTGATTTTATTTCATTCATTTTAATCCTTTAGTTATTTAAAAGCAAAACTATTTTATAATTTATCTATCTGTGCATTCATACCAAAATAATTCTGAAGATTTTGATAAAATTGAGGAATATATTTTTGAGATTTATCACAACCAAATGGAAGCATTTTTACTTTAGCAGCACTAATTAAACAATTACCGCTTCCAGCAAATGGACTTAAAAATATCGTTCCTGGCATACAAAGAGCATTTAAAAAATAATCATAAAGCTCTATAGGCTTTTCCCACTGATGAATCCTTTTATATGCAGCATTGGTGGTTAATTGTATAGAGGATAAAAGACTTGAAGTATTAAATTGTGCTTCACCTTTACGAAATAATAAAAACATTTCCCAATTACTAATCATAACTTTTCTTGGTTTGTTTGTACTTCCACCTGGTTTAATCCAAACACCAGGTTGTTGAATAGCAAAGCCAGTTTCTTTTGCAATCTTTTGAATTTCCAAATAATGTTCTTTTCCAGTCCAGCACAATACCCAACTTGTATCAAGCATCTTATTATAAACTAAAGGTAAATAATTATAATAAAATTCATAAAGTTCTTTTTCTGTCCAATCTTTAGCTTTACATTCAATTTTTGAAGTTTTTCCATATGTATTATCAAAATTAATTGCATATGGTGGATCAAGTTCAACCATACCAACTGAATTATCTGGAATCTTTTCAATAAAAGTTTTATAGTTTTCTGCTACATATGTTACTTTGATTTTATCATTTGATTGTATTAAATCTTCTTCAAGTAGAGAATTAATTTTTTTATGATCTTTTTTTATTTTTGTATCTTTTGTTATATCTACTTCACCAGTTTGAAGTTTTGCTAATCTTTCTTTTTCTTCAGCAGTAAAATTTGTCATTCGTTGTAATGCTGTAGCTTGTTTACCAAGTGCTTTATAAGCTTCTTTTGCACGACCTTTGGTAGTTTGTTCTTTTAATTCAGGAAATATTTTTAAAGCTTCTGCAAAAGCCAAATCTGTTGATAAACCTCCAAGACTACAATGGAGTCTTTTAGCTGTTTCCCTATAGTTCCATAATTTATTTTCTTTTTGGGCTATATCTTTCCAATAATTATATAATTTATATTTAAGCTCAATCTCTTCATACCAAGTAAATTCTTTACGATCCATATTAGATAAAAGCTCGATTAAAAAGCCGTCATCTTTAGTAATACCATCAATTATCCGAACCTCAATAGATTCTTTTTTAAGTTTTTTTATTGCTTGAATACGACGATACCCATCAATTAAATGATTATTAGAATCTATAAAAATTGGCATTAACTGGCCAATCATATTTATGTTTTCAGCAAGATTGTCGATGTCACCAAAGTCGATTCGTGTACGATCTTTGATAATAATATCTGATACTTTTCGTTCTTCAATTTGAAATAATTTCATATTAGTTCCTTTGATCAGTTAAATACCATTCTGCAAAAGATTTAAACTTGTTCATTGGTATTCTTAATTCAGTAGTAGGATTTGAAATCCATACTCCTGTTGGTTTAATTAATATTGACCACTCATTAAAAGTTAATCCTTGATCATTAAGTTTTTTAACATCAATTGAGTCTTTACAGTCACATGGTTTCATATTATAACTTTATTTACCTTTAAATATTTTGAAATTGTTTAGCGATTAATGCTATTTGTTCAGGTGAAAGTTTGTCCAATGCTTTTTTGGCTTTAATAGTTGGATCTTTCATCATCTTTCGTTTTCCTTTATGCTTAGAAATATTTCTCATCGCAGACTTAGTAATTCTTTTAGAGGATACTTTTGCAGCATTTAAAGCAGAACTTCTAATCGTGCGAGTTTTATCGATTAATTTTGCTTGTTCTGGATAAGACATTTCTAAAAATGATTTGCAATAGATTCTATCCATTAAAGACATATGAAACTCCTAACATATGATTGTATAATTATATAATACTTTTAACTACCATATTAAAAATATTTTTTATTTCATTTCTACCCCAACCTGTTTTTGCTTCAAGTTGATGAAAAAAAGCTTTTCGTATTTGATCAATAGGAGTAATAGTCTCTTCAACATTAATAATACCACAACGTATTTCTTCTAACTTTTCCATTAATTTACAAAACTGTTCTGTGTCCATATTTGTTCCTTTTTTAATTAATTCATATGGAGTACAGCCAAAATATTTGACTTGTACAGTTTTATCAATAGCACAACATTCCGTAAAATATTTGTTTAAAATCATGTATGGACAATTACCATTCTTCATACTTACACAATTTCTATATATTGTAATTTTGGCATTATTTATCATGTAATTTACAATCGTCTTTTTTATTATGTTTATTGTTTAATTTACATATACCATTACCGTTTGGATGATGACAATAATAAATCCATTGATAATTTGGATTGTTTTTTGTACCAATATTTATTTCATCACTTTCAGCATAATCACAATCCCAATAATTTATTTTCATATATTATTTTCTTTTTTTAATTCTTTACTCGGAAGATTCAAATCAGATTCTTTATATAAATAATCCGTAACCTCACTAAATCTATCAGTATCAATTAAGATTTTTAATGAATCAAATATTTTACGAAAAAAAATTGTTCGTTGCCCATAATGAAAATGAGTCATTACTTTGTTATACAAATCACTATCAATGTTTGCAGTGACTTTACTTTCATAATTACTGGTAGTCATTTTAATTTTCCTTTTTTAAAAGTTTAATAAATTGTTCTTCTGTTATTTGTGGAATGTTATTTCTTTTTGCTATTATTTTTTTTAATTCTCCTGGTGCAGTACCAACGATTAGATAATTAGTTGCTTGAGTAACACTTCTTGAATATTCATAACCATATTTAGAAAGGTATTCAATTATATCATTACGAGGTTGTGATAAAGTTCCAGTAATACAATATATTGCTTTTGCAATTTCTGGTAATGGTGCAAATTGAAAATTCTCCATTTCAGTTATAGCTTTATTAAAAATTAAAACACCTTTAAGAAAGTTATTCATTGCTTCTTTTGAAACTATCAGATTAAGTTTACCAGTTTTAATATATTGGCAAAGTCGCAGAGTAGTCTTATATGATATCTTTGGAAGTCCTAAACCAGAAATGAAATGAGCCATGGTGAATTGATTATTCTTTTGATTTATTTGAGTTAGTATATTGGCGTAAATTTTATCTCCAAGTAATGATAATAATTCAGCAGAAAGATTATATTTTATAGAATCTAATAAAGCCCAAGGTTTTTTAACTAAAGTGTTATATATTTTGGAATTGCGTAATAATCTTTCTATTGTTTTTTCGCCAATATCGTCTATTTTAATTCCTTTATAGGAATAAAAATAATTAATAGAAACTATTTTTTTGGCTATACAATCTTTTCCTTTACATATTAAATGAACACCTTCCCAGATTAATTCTTCTTTACAAACAGGACATTGTGTCGGTAATGATATTTTTAATATTTTATTCATCATATTTATTGTTTCTTACCTCAAGTATTTTAGGAATGATTTCTCCAGCTTTACCTACAATGATTGTGGAACCAATTTGAATTTGCTTTTCTTGAATCCACTTGGCATTATTTCCTGTTACTCTATTATTAGTTGTTCCACATAATTCGATAGGCTCATAAATAACTGTTGGAATAATTCTTCCAAGACGGCTTACATTCCATTCAATATTGGTTACGACTGTTTCTTTAGTTTGAATTGGTGGTTTCCAAGCTATTGACCAGTTATTAGTTTGACCATTATTACCTGCAACGAGCCTTGTTTTTTCATCAGCTACCTTGATCATCAATCCATCCATTGGATAAATTTTTGACCATTTAGAATATAACTCTAATAAGAGTTCGTTAAAAAACTCAAGATTTCCAGTATACTTATAGTGTTCGTTTAATGAGCCAAAATTATGTGGTATGGCTGTCATTTTAATAGGTGGTTTTTCATGTCTACGAGGATTTAACCATCCTGAGACGACGTTTCTTGGATTTTTTCCATAAGATGATTGCCAATCACTCCAAGGGAGAAGAATTTCAACTGTTTGAAAATGCCGAAGATGGAATAAATATTGAATTTGAGGAATTAAATGAGTTATATCAGTGCCACATTTGCCATCACCTTCAAGAGTAAGTGTCCAACCAAATTTGGTGTTTGTCATTACTGCTGCACAACCATCATATTTTGGTTCGATTAAAAGTTGTTGATCACCAAAACGAGTAAGAAATGGCTTTAGGTCGACCATATTAAATGCTTTATTTGTTCCATATATGGGATATTTATGCCAAGTAAGTCCGAATACTTTTGCTCTTTGTTGGGTAGTGTGATATAATAAATCATTAGTAGGATCAATATTATGGAGTTGTTGCCATAATTGGTCATATTCATAATCTGTAATAAATGGAATGCCAGAAGCATAGGCTATATTTGCAGCATTAATTTCTTGTTCAAGCATAGTTTTACTCATATAATTAATCCTTATTTATCATTTTTTCCTTTTTTTATATCTTGTTTGAATTTTTCTTCTTACAATTGTATGATCAAGTTTTTCTTCTGATAGATAAATAACATTACATTTAACACAAGCATATTCTCGAATACGATTGCTTTTATCAAGTTGATTCGTTGTTTGACAAAATAACTTTGAATCACATTTAGGACAGATCATTTTTATTCCTATCTATCTTAAAATTGCTTTGTTTTAGTATATGTGAATAAAATTTTATATTCTATCCACATATACTTGGTGTTCATCAATGAACGGCCATTAGTTAATTAATTAATTGATTAATTATTAAACAAGAATATGTTTCCAAAATACCCTTAAAGCAAAACTATACTACACGAAGAATTTCATTTTTTGGTGGGCCGAGTCGAATTGGCTTACCATCATCATCAGTATCCATACCATCATTGAATCCAAGTTCCGCAGTGAATTCAAGTCCTATCAAGTCATCTTCATCAGTTTCTTCTTCAGGATCTAAACCAATGGCACGGAGAAAATCTTTTACCATACGCCACATAGTATTGCTTTTATCTTTATCATCACCCTGAAAATCTCTATAATTACCGTACCATAGGGTATGAAAGATATCAGATGCAGTATCTTCTCCGTCGACTTGAATAATCATTTGGCAACCATACCTGCCAGTATTTTTTGATTTGGTTTCTTTAACTTTGTTTATGCGTAGATCGTATTCTCCACTTTCAACGGGTTTTTTATCAGGTATATCTGATAGATTTGGGATAATTGACATTTTGTTCTCCTTTGTTAAAATAAATATAAATTAAGAACAGAATTATTTCTGCTCAAGATGATATATTAAAATAAAATATTGTTTTATTTCTTAAATGTAAGTTTTAAAAGTCTCCATTCCTCTTCCCAATTAGCTACTATTTTAAGAAGAGTTTTTTCAACTTTTATTATTTTAACAGATTCATTTTTTGTTATTTTTGATGTATTCTTCAAATCTTTAATTAGGTTAAGCATTCTTTGGATGTACCCTTTAGCAAAATTTCTTTTTCTGGATATTTCTTGTAAAGTTGAAGTCATGTTATTCCTTATTTAGATGCATTAATTATAGTTTTTCCATCCAAATAAGCATTGGCAATATCAGACATTGTAATACCTTCAACTTTATCCATATCAAAAACTCTTGATTTAGCTTCAAAGGATAATTTTTCTGCGAAGTAAATTTGACGTTTATTCTTTTTCGTTACCAAGAGATATGATTCATCAAAATCAGTTGCAAGTAATTGCCTGAATTGGCCATTTACTGCAGGATAACGACCAACTATTTCTAAATCAGAATTCATTAATGTATGCAAATGGACTGTAACAGCAACTGCACATGGTAATTCTTGGAGTGCAGCTACCAATGTAGACATCCAATTCAGAAGTTGTCCCCAATGAGGGATAGACATTCCTTTTTTCATATCAAGTTTTTTTCCAATTTTACTTGGAGTTATGTTTGATGTTTTTTCAATTTCTGTAATTGCTTTTCGATTTGCATTTGTTAAAGAGTCTAAGACCAATAAACCGTTTTTTTCTGTAAGCCAGTCGAATAATCCATCTTTTTCATCTATTTGAAATTGTTGCCAAAAATCAGAAAACTGAACAGAACTTGATGAAAAATTATCTATTGTTATATCAGTTCGGTTACCCATGATTTTTTCAATTGTTTTTTCTCCTCCATGATCAAACATATAATAATGGATTGGATGATCAAAATAGGTAGCAGTAAAATGGGTTTTACCACTTCCTGAATTACCAGTTAATAAGAATTTGAGGTTGAATTTACGTTTTGCTTCCTTAAGTTGTGTCTTATTAAATTTTGGTTGACTTGCCATATTAATATCCTTTCAAATTTAATTATTCCATTTACCAGCTTTTATTTGAATTGGATGAGTATATTCATGATATGGGTTTATACAAATAGCATCCATTTCAATAAGTCGATTAGGCATATTTTTAAAATGATTACGTAATGACTGTGCAAAAGCTTCATGGATGCTTTGTTTTTTTCCATGCCATTCTCCAATCCATTTGATACTTTCAGTCACATACCATTTACCGGATGGTTTGAAAAAATCAACTCTAACATCTGTTGAAGATGCTGAATAATGAGTCATTATTATTTCCTTTCAAGTATTTTTTGCAATAATTGTTTGATTCCTTTTTAATCTTGTAGGTAATGAGAATCTTTTCCGAAGTTTTTCTTGAAATAAAGCCTTTGCATGTTTTCTACTTTTATTTTTAGTTATTTTTATTTCTAATTCAATCAAGGAATCTATTCCTTGAATAAAATACGTTTTTGGTAATTCACATAGATCAGTAATAAGAGATAATAGTTGTTCGTTAGTAATAACTTTTTTTATGTTTTTTATTCTCTTCTCATTAGAAGAATTCATTATTATTCCTTTAATATTATTTATTTCCATTAGATTTCTCCAAGTCTTTTTTTAGTTTCAATATTAACTAAATCTGGATCCCATTCTTTAAAATGAAAACCTTGTGGAGCTTTATCAGTCCAGAGTAGTGGATTATTACGAAGTCTGCATAAATCGTAAAATGCACATGTGGACATAAAAGTAGTGCAGGCATATCCAGGCCGTCTTGGAAAAGATTTTAAAATATCAGTTCGATTTGTACAGTTAATTTTATCTTCTTTTAATAAGGTTAAATTATGTTGAATTTCTTTGATATAATGGATTAAATTGATTAAAAAATGATCTATAGAAGCAGAACGTTTATTTATTGTAATTGATTGAAAGTCAATCTTTGATTTTTGACACAAAGCTATTCGATAAGTAATTGATGGAATTTTCTCATAGTAGATACGTCCGGCGGTTAAATAGCCGTCAGTTTGAAATGATGCTTCAAATGATTGTGGTGTTGTCTTATATATGGCTTTTGCCGTTTTGTGATCAATGATCTCTATTCCAGTATCATCTTCACTTAAAACAAGATCTAATCTGCCGATATAGTTAGGCAGATTAGGTTCGTATATTGAGAGGTCAATTATAAATGGAGCTTCAACTGCCATAACTTTACGTTGATGGATATCGAGTTTGAGAAAACGATCCCAATATGGTTTATACATGTTTGCTGCATGTCCAGGTGATTTTGGAAAGATGATGTCTTCGTTTTTCCAGAATGGCTCACCATCAAGTTTCCATAAAGCATTGAATGCCTTAATGGAATTTATAGTGCATTCAATAGAGGATAATTTAGGATTTTCCATTAAAAGGTTATATGTTGATTCGAGTCCATAATGCCAACAGGAGCCAAAGACTAAATGGATTGATTGCCCTGCTGGACGAAGATTCATGATATATTGAAAAAGAAATTCTCTTGGACAATTAAAATAGGTAGATAAGGATGAGTAATCTATTTTTTCATTATAATTCATTAAAATCCTTTAATATTAACATATGACTTATTGGCAAGAATGAGTCATATGTTAATAATTTAAAAAAAGTTTAAAGATTTGGTTGTTTTAAAAGTTTAGCTGTTTTGGTAGTTGGCCAATACCGCTTCTCTGATCTCAGGCGGCAAGTTGCCAAGGGCTTCCATAGCTTTTTCCTCTGGAGACTTAGAGATTCTTAAAACTGGTTTCCAATCGCTAAAATCCTCTGTCGTAATAACATCTTCAGTGTTTACAAACTCTTCGTTATCGTCTTTCTCTTCAAGTTTGCGGCGAATAACTGCTCGAAAAGCTACCTTTAGCTGATTTTTGATTTGATTTATGCAAAGATCTTCTCCCAAGGACTCTGCAAGTTCGGCCAAAGTTGGTAGACCAAGCACTGTAGGCTCTTCAACACTGATTTCTCTTTTTGTTGCGTTTGAAACTACTTTGATCATGGACATAAAATATATCTCCTTTAAAAAGAATTAATGGGCATAATGCCCGGGGTAAATACCGGCTTTCCGGCAACCTAAAAATACTTTTTACCACTTTTTTGTTTTGGTGTCAAACCTTTTTTTCCTTTTTTTTCTTTTTTTCTTTTTTATAAAACTCTTAAACCTTTTCATTGATTAAATATTTTTCTTTATTTAATTTAGCTGCCTCTTTTAACATGCCTGGATTACAAGCTTTACAATCAGAAAGATCAAGACAATGTAATGCTCTTGATGCAGCAACATAAAGAATGTTAGTTTCTTCGGTAGAAGGAAGATTATTTTTTATAGGATACTTGAAGTCATCAGCCAATCTGACGGTAGGCCACTCGAGTCCTTTTGCTTTATGGGTAGTTGTAATGGTTATGTTAGCTTCAGCTTCATTTTTGGTAGTGGCAGATAGAATGGCGAGTAACTTTTCTTTTGAATAACTATCGATGAGTTTTAGAATAGTTTTAAGGTCTCCACCCATTGGAGAATTAGCATATTCTTTAAGCTCAACATAGTTGTTGAACAAGAAAAGTTCTGAATGTTTTGAAGAGCCATAAGTTTTAAGCTGATGAATAGAATTAATGAGATAAGTTAATGCTTGTGTGCCGCCAAGAAGATAAACCTTCTGTCGACTGTTGAGCATTTTAATGGTTTCAGAAATAACTCCTTTGTTGGTTCTACAGATTATGCAGTTAGGAACTTTTGTAACATATGAAATGATGGAATTGACCTCTTTGTTGCCATGAAAAGGAATGTATTTGAACTTATCTGGGTAATAATTAATAATGATTTTATTAACCATATCTGCAATGGCTTCACCAAATCGAAATGATTTTGTAATATTGAGAACTTGAAGATCCTCGTTTTGAAGTGAATTGATAGCGCCTCTCCAAGAGTAGATTTGTTGAAATTTGTCACCTACAAAAATCTTCTGGCAATCCTGGGATTTGATAACTTGCGAAATTACTGGATTGCTGTCTTGGTATTCATCAAAAAAGATATAGTCTTTCTGGATGATTGGATTGGTTAATGCCCAAATTTTGAGATATACATCGTGAGTTATTGGCAAGTTGTTATTGATGTCGGTCATTTTATCAAAAATCTTGGTGGAATAATCAATTAGGTCTTCTTGCATTATTTCGATATTATCTTCATCTATTATAGGTAGTTTTGGTAAATGTTTTTTATTTATCAATCTATCACTTGAATAACAATATTTGCGTATAGTGGTTAGTATAAGGTATCCTTTATTTGAAGGGCTTTTATAAAGTTGCCAATCACCAATGTTTTCTGTATCGGCAAGATGCTTGCCTGTCAACTTGCGGAGTTTCTTTTTGTATTTGTAACCTATGGAACCATAAGCAAGTGCATGTCCAGTTTTGCATGTCACAGAACGGCAAAATTTCTGACTGGCTTCAACAGCCAATATTTTGTTAAATGATATTGATAAGCCATAACCTGACATTTTCCTTGCCAAGGCAAGTAGAAGGAATGTCTTACCACTTCCTGGCGGTGCTTGGATTGCATAATTAGAACTTGAACTTATTATCTTGTTGATATGATCTTCTTGTTCTAAGGTTAAGATCTTTCCTTTGTATTTAATCATCTATTATTTCTCCTGAAAAGTTTACAGTTTTTCGAGCATATTCATCAATTCATCTACAGATTTTTCTTCCAGCGACTGGTCTTGTTTATTTGTGATTATTTCCATGATACGATTTTTTCTTTCTCTGTGGATTTTTTCAATTTTGGCGATCTTTATCTTTTCTTGTTTGTCAGTGAATATGTGTTTGATTAAATCTAATTGAAGTTGCAAAATTAGTGTTTCATTGTTGATACTATTGTTTTTAATAAGTCCTTCATCATTTAAAGTTTTAAGATCATTATTAATTTGACGATAAAGTAGGTTTAAAGAATCTATTGGTAAATCCCACAAATCTTCTATCATTAGACTTCCATGATGATAGAAACGAACTTTTTCTTTTGCGCCTTTTTCAAAGATATTCATTTTTCTCCTTTAAATAAAATTAATTATAATATAATTTTAACTTATTATTTCATTTTTTATAATGCAGCTATACGAATCTCTTCATTTTCTTCAAATTTATCCATATCTAACTTATTTTCGGGATTTAAACTTTCCTCATACCATTCCCAATTATCAACTCCACCAGATTCTAATCTGTTTAATATTTCAGAATTAATTTGTAATTGCAAAAAAACTTTTTTTGTAATAGTAATATTGTCTTTCATTATATCTCCTTTTTTTAAAACTTGATTTTGATAATTCGATTAAAACTACCCTTCACTTTTAATATTACATAATCACGTTTAGTCGTACTGAAGCCTATTCCAGATAGTTGATTGTTAGAATCTTGGACTCTCATTTTACTTCCAAGAGCTTCAAAGACTCTTTTCTGGGATAATAAAGATTCTTGTAAAAACTCATTAAAGAAACCGTTTGGATTTAATTTGTTTAGGCAATTGTTGAGTATAAAAAATACATGCCTATGTCCAATATTGTCTTGTGAATCCCAATAATTTGGACTAAACATGATGATTGGTACTTGAATAAACTTTTGTGTTTGAAGATTCCAAATAGTTTTGCTTATTGTTGTGGAAGGTAATAAGGGGCGAATTTTAAATTCGTTACCATCAAAAAATACGCTTGCTACCCTGATTTTTTCATGATGCCTTAGTTCTTTATCATAATTGAATTGATGAATGGCTCCGTTAAATTCAATTTCAGCACTAAAACCAGATCTACCTCCTGCATGGTGATA
>Ga0209633_10004455_pt1 | contig 12579 bp, 11 predicted proteins | sample Cruoilmetagenom1_FD_187290 | JGI IMG/M metagenome (GOLD analysis project Ga0209633, IMG submission 187290) | Oil polluted marine microbial communities from Coal Oil Point, Santa Barbara, California, USA - Sample 1 (SPAdes) (version 2) | ecosystem: Environmental > Aquatic > Marine > Oil seeps ... | reverse complement strand
TATATCGGAGTTTTAGGTATGGGTTTAAGATAATTTGACAATTCCAAGTACATTGAGGTAATAATTAGCGGTTCATATTGATCGCTGCCCATTTTCAAGGTTTGGTTTGGTAGTCTTAACTTTTTTCGGCGGATGTCAGGGTTAAGATTAATGCACGTACCCCTTTTATGCAACCGGATAAGCGGAAAATGGATTGTCCACAATATGTTGTGGTGGTAGGATTTTTGCTATTAAATTTCACAGATCTGAGGGCAATTTCAGATATGTAAGGCATATTACAGGTTTTTGGTGGCATGAATTCTTTGTGATATTTGCACGAAATATTCTCCCAGGATCGAATAATCCAGAAACCGACCAACCGCCACATTTTGTGCTTGGCAAAACATCATTCAGGTTCGGTGTCCACGGTCACCTGTTTGCCCCTTGTTTGCCACCTCAAGACCAAGGATTTTAACTGTTTGATGGTATGAGGGTGGGCTTTAACCCCACCCTCACGTAAAGATCACTTCTGATGTGTCGGAACCACAGTATAGAGATATTCCCCGATGATCCACCCCATATCCATCGGAAGTGATTTATCACTCCCCCCCCCAGACCATGCAGCAGCGAAAGCATTGTTATGTGATGAAATCGTTTTGGTTCTAAGGCATTTACCCGTTTCGACGTCTACCAGCTTAACCGTGATAACCATGTTGGAAGATCCGGCAAATGCACCGCCCCAGATCCTGGCGCCGGAACTGGTTATCCGCATGTCGTCTATAGTGGGTTCCACCCGAAGGGTTGCTCCATCCAGTATGCTGCCGGTATCCTGATCAACCTCTGTAAAGACATTTTTTTTTCTGAGGTACGAAATCATGGCTAACTCGAATTGTTCCAATGAATCAGGATAGTCCTTCCGAATTGTATCCGTAGTCTGAATTTTCGAGAACACCACGTTGTCAAACTTCTGGGTCAAAGGTACGGCATTTTGGGCCGTTTCCATGGTCGATTCAGTCTTCTGTTGCCCCCCCGCACAGGAACAAAGTATAAATACGACTGGGATCATAAAGACATAAAACATTTGTTTAAGAAACCAAAACATTCTCCCTCTCCTTTTTTTTAAAGTGATGTAAAATAAACAAAAGTAGCCTAGTAGGACTTTAAATACAAGAGAAAATATACACTTGTTGACGGATAGTTGACGGTCTGAACCGGCAACATTTTTCATTTTGATAAAAGAACCTGGTTTATCCCTCCATCAAAATCCCAATGTGGTAGCCTTTCAGGTCCGTCCATTCATATCCTGTGGTGCTCGATGCTTCTAATGTTTTTAAATGTATTTGGTCATCGCTTCTCATATCTAAAAAATCATAATGATAAAACATGTAACACCATCCATCGCAGTGCTGTCAAGAGGGGGGTTGGGCTTTATTGAGCACGTCGATTGTGGGGCATCCTGGCGGCCTTGTATAGTGGTTCCTGATAAACTTTCAGCATAACTTACAGTACCGTTTAAATCGTAAAGACCAGAATCGTGGAACCGATTCATCCACTGCTCAATCAAAATAATGCTTGCACAGCCAAGTGGGGAAGTAATATCATCCACCAAACGTTCAAAGTGTTTGCTTACAACTTTCTTGGTTAGTGGGATAGCTCTAGCGAATGATCGCTCAATTTTTGACTCTGTAAGCCGTGATAATCATATTTCGCCAGAGAGATAAATGCTATGTCGAAATTTACAATTACCGGTTTGGTTGCGTGGATTTTAAGTGCATTGCTACTGGGATTTCAAACCATATCGTCACTTATGGGCTCGGAAGGTGTGGCAGGTATGGTAGCGTGGAAGAATCTGACTCTCGTTGATGTTGCCGAGAAAAACTATCTTAATTGGATCAATAATATTCCGTGGGTAAGTATTCAACAGGCCGTTAACTATGTTGTTAATGTGCCACTGTATTTATTGTTGTTTTATTTTGGAATTTTATGCTTTTCAATTAATGCTCTTAGGTCAAAAGCATAAAGGGCCTTGTGTTTATTATTAGATCCACCTTGATCATCTTTAGGGTCCGTCCGAGTTTCTCAAACGCATTCCTTTCCAAATATGATTTTTTCAACCGGTTATATGGTTAATATGTTTGACTAAAGTGAAAGATTGATTTGGTATTGTTGCGTTTTGCTGGCGGATGTGGGTCGCAAAGATAATGCACGAAATCAGTATCCCAACGTTCGCTCCAGCAGCCTTGATTGTGAAAACCTTTTTTTTGAGCTTGAGCAGATCTTTTGTTTCGTGACCATACGTCGACCCCATTATTCGGAGATTGTTCTTCCCTAATTTTTGAAAAAAGAATTGGTACTTCATATGAAAGTTAATGGCAATTTGGCTGCAAAATATGTGGCATTGAACCCATCTTTCGTTAGAGCATGGTTCTTTAACTCTTCCTCATTTCTAATAAAAGGAGACTCTCGCATATGAAAAATTACTTTTTCAGCGGTCGAATGTTTGTTGCTATCATCTTAATGTTGTCTTTTGGATGTTCTGGTTCTGAGTCTGGCTCTATCGATTCTGGGCTCTCTTCGGAAACTCTTGAGAACGTAGCTCGTGTTTTGTGGATGCCTGAGTATAATCCCAGTGAAGTTCCAGAGAATATATATCAGCGCCTAAATGCTTTTGAAAATAGCCCGGGAGCATTTGGCGAAAGAATGAGTTTGCGCCTTGAAGAATTAATTGCAAATCCCGACAGCTGCTCACCCGATTTCACAGATAGATACAGCGCATTTTTGGAATACACTTCTAGTATGTCTGCTCATGAAGCTTATGCTACCACAACACTTTTGGGAGTAGACAGCTCCCGAGGGTATAAAAAGGTCCCCCCCGAAATTAAGTTTAGTTTTCCACGAGACGATAGTCCCGACAATAAATATCAGGTCGGCTGGCATTTTTTCGTAGGAAGCGCTTTTACGGAATCCGGAGAAGAGTTTGGAATACAGTTGATGTTTTGGCATTATGCCATTCTACCCCCAAGTATGGCGAAACTTACTGGCCTAAGTGATTTGGATAACCAGGTTTTGGAAATGCATTTCGCTATCAGTAAAGCCGGCGATAGGCACTACAGAACAAAACCCTACATTGTTGCTGGTACAACCGGCCTAATTAGTTTTAGTGAGTCTCCTTTTAATTACGAACAGGGAAAGAATTTTATTCGTTCAAAGAACAGTGAGAGTCTATTCCCGCTTCAACTGCGAGCGTGGGGATTGGATGAGTCGAAGCCTGAACCGGTAGAAATGGAGATTAATCTTATCCTTAACCAAACTCCTGAAGCTTCTACTTCTCCACACAAGGGATACGTGCTTAACGGTGATGGAGGGCTTAGCCCTAGCTGTGGAGGCGTCGGTACATTATACTACTCTGTGCCTAACCTCCAACTTGATTCAGAAAACAGCAGTGTTAGTTTAGATGGGTCAAAGGTATCACTAAGTACTGGAAAATTTTGGTATGATCATCAATACGGAACCGGTTTTATGCCAAGCGGCAATCCACGTAGTGATGTGGTTCGTGCATTTAGTAATTTGGAAGCCCTTGTTATACCTCCGGATCCAGGAGGTTGGGATTGGATGATGATTCAGTTTGATGATGATACAGAAATCGGCTTATCAGCGCTTCATACTTTAGCCAATACCGAATTCTACCAGCAGACCGGCAATATCCCACCTGGGACCATGAAAGCCTTAGCCAACGGTGTTTACATTCCTAAACAAGACAGTACTTACAAATACAAATCCATCAAAGGACACATAGAGGTTGATAAGTGGGTAAAGAGCATTGTGAGCTATACCCCCTATTTGCCCACTAACACATGGTATCCAAATCGGGTAAAAGTTGTTCTCGGCGAGGATGTTCCCGCACAACACAGAGAGTTTTATTTGGTTCCTATAGTTCAAACTGGGCAGCAGGGGTTTTTTGCTACAGGGGCCCAGTACTCAGAAGGTGCGGTTTATTTAGAAACAGCAGAGGGGCAAAGAATTGGACGGGGTTTTCTTGAGTCAACGGGGTATGCTGATATGCGAAGACAAGCTCTTAGGTTAGCCGGGATGCCAAGCGATGAAAAAATGATGGAATTGCTTAGTAGACATACCCTTACTCTGGCTCAGTCCATTCAATGCACGGCTTTTTTGGCCGAGCCAGAAAATCAGACACGCTTGAAATCGGAGCTGGAACTGTGCAAGGGGTTGTAAATGGTGGAATAATTGGTAGTATTTCGGTCGGAAGGGATATCACAAACGATTTCTTGCAGCTGAATGGTTGTTATACTATTATTGGGGCAGCCACACCGAGACCTGGTATATGTCATGGGCAACAATGGTTTTATGCGTGGCCTTAAACGTGATGTTACCAATTGAAATCACAGTAAAATAAGATACTGACATATGAGCCACATATGTCATCCGAGAAAGATTGAATTTGCCATTATATTAATCGTCCAATGCCACTACATATGGTGGTCGAGCCCTTTTCAGCCTGTTAATCCAAAAGTCATGTTTACCTATATTAACCTTAACTTTTGCCCCTCCCATGAAAAAGTCATGATTACATCTCCCAGTTGTAACCTGTCACCGAACGTGAGCTTTACCAATTTCTTCCCAACCCTTACAATCGGACTGTTAATCCGCAGGTCATAAGGAATAAGGCCCCGAAATTCTTAACGAAACATAAAACGACAAATGGCAGGGTGCAGATAGAGTGCATTTTCATCACAAAAACAGATTATTCTTTTCCGCCATGATTAAGTTTTCTTAACCTATATTTTCGTACCATACGGAGCACCGCCGTTTTATGGTGCAAAAAGCGAAAAAGGATAAGGTAACATGCCTTCAAGGGAGAGCATCGATTCTCGTGGCTCTCAGGAGTTTTAAAGGGTTTTTCCGGTCGTTCTTAATTCTATGGTGTCACCAACCCTATAATATACAGCTTACGTATCGACATAAGCCAGGAGTTGACTTTCAATAAATCCTATTTCTAAAAAGAGGCCCCGAACAACACTGGGTGTATTTTTGAAATCGTAAACGAAGTTGATGAGACATATGAACAAAAAAGCCAATCAAGATTTTCAACATTCTTGACAGGATAGAACATCCATGCTAATGACGATTTCAAAAATATACTTATAGAAAGGGAAATGCGTAATGCCAAAAAGAAAACAAATAGACAACAAGGCCCTCTTGAAAATGATTAAGGAAGAAGTTCCTCAACCGGAAATCATGGAAAAGTTTGGTTTTAAGAATTCAACACAGTTGAAAGTGGCTTATGCCAACGCTTTAATGGATACTGGAGAAGCCCCGGAGATCAAGGGTAAAGGCACAAGTAAGACCAAGAAACCAGTCAATACCAAAGTCACGGTCAATGGCAGAGGGTCTTTGATTATCCCAAAAGTCTTGATCGGTAGCATGAAGATTAAAGAAGGTCAAAGTTTTGAAGTGAAAAAAAACCCTGCTGGAATTACCCTCAAGAAAGCGGAATAATAGAAATTATTGAAACTCTTATCTGTTTATAAACCAAATTGAAATTGGCGGTCGTATTATAGAAAAGGTCAATATCGCTATCGACTTGACGATAAGAATGAGTGTGAATCCAAGATTTATCAGTCTTGAAACAGGCTGAATTGATAGTGGAAAGAATTGCGGGTGAAGAATAGCTAAAACCCAACCTTATCCTTCCTATACAAATGAATAGCTAGGACCCTTCGAGAGTTTTCTAATTGATAAACCACGGGTGGTATGAATGGTCTTTGAAAGCATCCTTCGGAACATAAAAAGGCAGAGCTTCGTTGTGAAGACTCTGCCTTGGATTAGGGGATGGAAAGGGGAGGAAAAAATACAAAGAACGAAAAGCGTTCTGTTTCTTTAAACACCCTATCGGCTGAAAACTGAATTCACTTGAGGTATCTTTTCAGAGTTCGATATCAAAATTGGAAAAGTCAGGAAATATTAAATATGTCTTAATTTCGGTAAAACCGCTACTAGAATAGGACATATTCACAATTTTGATCTTGGGATTCAAAATTCGGTCACACTCAATAACTTTTCAAAATCATACCTGATGGTTTTTGGAAAAGAACAAAGAAAAGGCAGAGCCTTTGGGTTAAAAGCTCTGCCTTTTACAAGGAGGGTGAAATATGAAAGCATGTTGGGTTGATTGTTGACTAGCCAACAGGGTGAATACTGTAATGGCCTCCTGAAATGCCAATATTATATTTGGGAAAATACAGGCATACCCGAGAAGGACGAAGGTTATAAGTCCCATTCATATGTTATAAAACCTATTCTTAAATAATATTCCTCAAAGCATCTGTAGTTCCCTGGGTAGACATCCCAAAAGCTTGGTTCTCTATATCATTCGCCACCAACTGTGCTAAATTAATAGCCTCCTCTTCATTAATGGGATCAAATTCTATCGCTGGCTTGTTTGTAATGTTGACTGATATTTTTACCGTATCCGCACTTTTGCCGGAATCTTCTTTTTCAACTTCCGGTTTGAATTGACCTTGTTGCTTAACCTCATTGATCCCCTGGTTAATCAACTGAGGTTGCATTCCCGCCTGTGATATGCTGCTTGTCGGTGTCATGACTTCCCCTTATGTTTAAGCTGATTTCCTATGAGGCGATTTTTTATCCCGCCCTTCTGACACAACTACCAATACAGCAATGATCAAAATAAAAAAGCCCATCTTCTCACGAAAGAATGGGCTTTCACACAAAAGTACCTGACTATCGCCGGGCAACCCCGCTATCCATCATTTCCGGACCGGAGGTTTTGCGTCCCACTCTTTCAAGAGGTTTGCCTATTTCCCGCATCTTTATTATCGGCAGAAAGCTTAGAAAACTTTAGGAATATTTTTTCTGTTGGAGAAAAAAGTGTTTTGTGGTCGTAACGCATTGTTATTGAGCGATTTTTTGATAGGCTGAGTGAACACTTTTTTCAATATTTTGTAGCAATTTCTTATCTGTTTTCAATCCAGGCTTTATAAGCGGCCAAAACCTTACTATTTTTTGTTGTGCTATCCAAAAGTTGAATATCGGAAATGGGGGAATGATAGCTTTCTGTTTCGAATATGACTTTCGCTATAACACCATAGGACTCATCATTTCCCACAATACCATCAACCTCTATTTCATCTCCTGGTTCTAAAAACTCATTGTCTTGGTATTCTGAAATCTCAGCTTTTAATGGGAAAGTAAAATTTTCGTTCAAATACTCTTTCCAAGCATTAAGAGCTGCCAAATTATCACTTAGGTTAATATTTTTCAAAACTTCACTTACAATCTTTCCAGAATCTCCTAAATCATCCCATTCATGATTCAATTGAATTTCTTTGCGAATGGCGATTAGCTCTTCCTCAGTGTCACGCCTTTCAGAAAGCTCGACTTCATCAAACAGGAGATAAATCATTTTCCAATTCAAGTCATCAATTTCGCATTTTGTAATGTATTTATCAGGGGTTTCAGAAAGGGTAATGCTATCCAGTTCAATACAAACCAGGTCATCATCAATCTCAGTTACCTGGCCATGCCAACCCCCAATTTCAAATTCGAAATCAGGGTCTATTGTTCCTTCCTTCACTCTAACGGTATCACCAATCTGGAATTTTCTAGGCATTGGATTTCCTTTCAGTTTTATTTGGGGCTTTCGCTTCAGCTCTGACATTAATATTGCCATCTTTGTAGGTTACAGTAAAATTCCCGATCATTCGTTTGTCATTTGCGAATAAAGTTTTTCTTCTTTCAATCAAGGGGTTTATGAAGAAATCAAATCCCGGATTTTGAGACAAGATTTCTTCAATATATCCGATATAATAGTCATTATTGTTGACTGAATCCAGGAGAACGGCATTCCAGACCATGAAACCAATCTCAAAAATGGTTCTGATTTGATCTTCGGTGGTATTTTCATCAACTGGTGGCATCACGGGTTTTACAAAGTCAATGAAGGTCTGTGAAATTTTTAAGCTCGGTCTATCCATCTCTACCCCTTAATTATAGACTGTCTTGAATTGAAATTTTATTACTCATATTGTTCCCTGGAAAGGCACACGTCCAAAATTCTAACCGAGTTCAATATTGCCGGGAAAGAATTTGATTTACCAATAACCTGAGTGAGTATATTATCACATAGCTACCATTTTCTCAATCATCGGAATGAGATATGACCCATTTCCTTAAAACTGTCTTTACCATAGCCATATTGATTCTTTTCCTATCCGCTGAAATTTCAAATGGCTACACGGGTCTGGATGTCAAGCTCTTCAATGCCGCCCAAAATGGAAATATTGATAAGATAAGTGCCTTGTTGGACCAGGGGGCAGATATCAATATCAGGCTCGGTGTTGACCAATGGACTCCTTTGATGACGGCAGCTCGGGAAGGCCAGTATGAGGCCGTTGATTTGTTGCTTGAAGAAGGGGCCGATCCCAATATCAGGGATGCCAGGTTCAAGAAAAACGCTTACCATTGGGCATTACAATATAGCCACCGGGATGTTGCCAAGTTACTTTTGGACAACGGTGCCAGCAGGGAATTAGAAAAGCCATCTGTGTTCTTTAGCCAGGGAATGTCAATGGTGGCTTTCTTGATTTTAGGCATTTTGATTGTTTCGGTCTGGGTCCTTTACTTTTTTACCGTTGTACCTTTCCTGAAAGCCAATGGCATTTTCCCAACAGCCTTCTTTATGTCTTGGCGGCTCAGGGATGAATTGGAAGGCTATGCTCAGCTCCGGCAAGCCAAAGGCAAATCATTAACTTCTTACCATGTAATAAAGTATTTGTATTATTCAATTTATGTCGTTATGATTTTCTTCATCATTACTGTTTTCAAAACCTGTCATAGTAACCAGGAAAAAAGCCAGTATGAAACCTTCAAAGATTGGCATGATTCCAATTTGGAACATATGCTTAAAAAATAGTATCATATTTTTATGGGAGTTTTATTATGTTTACCCCGGATCAATTTGAAGTCAATGAAGCATGGATAGCCATTAGGGTCAACGAAGAATTCATATTTGTTAAGAATGATCCTCACGATATTTTTGTTCTTATAGATGCAGCCAGTGCCTTTGTCCTCGGATTCGTTTTTTCAAGTGTAGTCGATGAATCACCTAATGAACAAGACGTTGAAAATTTGTTTAATGAGGCTTGGGAAACCAAGCAAGAATGGCCTAGGAAACTTATTGTTGCTGATGATTCCATTGCCAATGATGTTTTCATAAAGCAGGCCCAGAGAAACGGGTTCGAATTCGATACTGTTCCTGCGTCCTGTTTAGTGCCAATTGTTGGGGAATTAAAGGAAACATTCTCTAGAAATTTTATGGGAAATCCTGGGTAATTCTTTTTTTGAGAGATCAGCTCATAGAGAATAGCACAGTATGAGAAATCATAACGAGGATCGAAATTATGAAAGTTAATTCGGCTTTACTTGGCCCTTGCGGCCTTTACTGTGGGGTCTGTGCCATTTACATTGCAGGCTGTGATAACAATCTGAAATTTAAAGAGCGTTTGGTGAATCTATACAATGGTGGCATTCCTGGAAAAGGGAAACTTCATGACAGTGAAAACCTCTCGGCAAATGACATTAAATACAGTGGTTGTTTGTCTGATGACGTCTTCATCTATTGCAAGCAGTGCGAAATTAAGAATTGCACAACAGAAAAAGGCTATACCGGATGCCATCAATGCGATCAATTTCCTTGTGGGCATATTGAAGACTTCCCGATGACTGTCGGAAAAAAAGTCATTCAAAGAGCCATTCCATATTGGCAGGGGTACCGTAATGACTTTGAACAATTCAAAAAGCTGGTAGCCCCTTATCAAAATAGATTTGAAGAAATTCAATCTTCGAAATTTTGTTTATTGCCAACTTATCGTTTAAAAATATCCTAGCCAATCGTTCGAATCGAAGGGCTTTTTATGTTGAATATTCTATTGCTAGAGATTCTGACATTTTGTCTTGGTAATCATTGAGTGATTATCAAGCCAAGCTTCAAAAAGGAGTATAATGACTTTGGAAAACTTAGAGTTGAATGATTTGCGTGGGATTACAATTTTTTATGAAAACGATTTTTTCGAATTTGCAGAACTCGTATTGAAAATTATGTATAGAATAGACAAAATGGGCAAAAACATCATATCAAAACCAACCATCAATGGTTTAGCTGGGAATTTCTCTAACATTTGCGGTGAAAAAGTAAGGCTCAACCGGAACTGGTGTGATGCCAAACCCCGGCAACCGGAATCAATGTGGTCAATAAAATCAATTCGTTACGCAAAACATTGTCAAGATATCAAGTTCTTAACCGTAGTATCGAGGGTAAAAAAATGGCACTTTTTTGTTTTTAGCCTAACCGCCTGTAAAACAACGATAAAATGGCAAAAAATGGGCCATTTCGCCACACCAGTTCCGGTTGAGCCAAAAGTAAACAAACATATGATTCTTTCTATTGCAAAAAAAAGAGGATTAAATGGAGGCGATATTATTGATTTTAACAAAGGCGATGAACGAAGGTATCAACAGCCAGTATTTGGTCAAAAAGTATCTTGAAACATAAATGTCATTATTCATAATAAAGAATATGACGTTGACGTGTTAAATGGTTTTCGGGCAGATCAGTTACTAGAATTGACTCCCAAGCAACAAAGATTAGGCTATGATTATATCCCTGTAAATTTTCTCGACCTTTAATCAGAACATCATGCCGGGTATTGACGTTTTTTGGATTTGAGCTGGATTCAATTTAGCTTCAAAAGTTTGAATCAACTTCTGAAATGGAAAGAAACTTTTTTTGTTTAGTTACTGGTAAGAATAATTATTCATACAAAAATTTAGCCCGGATATTCTAAAAAGAAAAATACAATAACACCAAACCAATTTCCTTAATAATTTGCAATTGCAGTACATAACATATGATTAGGATTTCAGGTCTTGACAGGCACTCAAATCGATAAAACCTTCCCACCAATAAGGCTTTCTGTCCAAAGAAAACAGACCTATTCTGTCACGATACACTATTAAAAAGCCTGATCGTTTCTTTGTCAATTACGTGCTCAAATAGCATATCAGCAAGAATACCATTCCCATCAGCCATCATGCAACCGGCTTGTTCAATTACTTGAAAATGTAAAGTCTCTGTTGCCGCATAAAACCTACCACTGTGACGTTCCTAACAGGATTGTCCCTCTTGTACCCTTTCCCATCCAAAAATTGCCTAAAACAAGCTTCTATTTCCAGAAAAGTTTCTTCATCCCATTCCTCATTGGGCATTCCTAAAGCATCACTCTTTCGGTAAATATCAGGACCATGTTTTAAATAGTGGTTAACTTTCGTTAAAATATAAGCCTATTTTGATGGAGCATCATTGGGGACATCAACATAAAAACGAAATTTGCCGTTATCTATATACCCACTATCAGCCAGAATGCTTTCTCCCATTTAGGTCGGTTTGACTGGATAATCATAGGAGCGAAAAGCCTATCAGGAGGCCGGAAGAAACAGCCAAAAAAGAAGTGGGTTACTCATTTATACCAGCAAGCAAGGGAATCAGGATGTGCCGTATTCATGAAATCCAGCCTAACCGTTTATCCAAAGGGTATTGTTGCCAGACTCAAGGAATATCCCAAACAGGGACAACCTTTAAGCCTTTTTCAGTCGAAATGAGTAAGCCGGGATATTATTAGAATGAGAAAAATCTGTCGAGAACCATAGAAGTTGAAATCAGCCCCGGGTTGCTCAAAACTGAAGAGATGTGATTGAAATGCTCACAAACGAGTCTACAATTGTGAGCATTTTTGTCGATCTCATTCCCCATTTCACAGAAACGTTCGCTCCAAAAGAAAAGAGGCCCCTGCCCAGTTGGACCGGAGCCTCAAAATTTAGATAAAAAAAGGGACCAAGAAATAGGTCCCTTAATTTTATTGCTATTTAATCATGACGGCTTTTTCCCCTTCAAGAGGTCCTTAAACGCCCCTAAAAGCCCTTTAAATCAGGTGAAATACGCTCTCAGCCAGCCTCTCACGCCGGTAATACTGAGCAGAGCAATTTTAGGCACAGTGTGCCCAATATGAACGAAAACCATATAATATCAAAGAAAAACCCTTGACTCCATTGAGGAAAATCATGGGGTTAGATTATACATGGTAGTCCAACGGTACTCGTTGTCAAAGCGCCTTTTGGCAAAGAGGTGCCTGGCTTCGATAATCCCTTTAGAACCGCGATTCAGGATGGGAAGTCAGAAAGGAGAGGGGCGTTCAGGAGATATGCCGAAAGGTGTCGAATTTGAGCCGATTGATGAAGAGGATGACGATCTTCCTTTCTGATCGATAACCGTTAACCAAAGGCCCAGGGAGAATTTCTTGGGTCTTGTTTTGTTTTTCGTTTTGTCACAATCTGGTCACAATCAAAGAGAAAGGACTTAGCCGAAACCGGGTAAGTCCTTGAAACAACTGGTGCGCCTGGCAGGACTCGAACCTGCGGCCTGCGGATTAGAAGTCCGCTGCTCTATCCAGCTGAGCTACAGGCGCGAAGAAAATATTATTGCTCACTCTGTATAAAATTTTGGAA
>Ga0209633_10004454_pt1 | contig 12580 bp, 8 predicted proteins | sample Cruoilmetagenom1_FD_187290 | JGI IMG/M metagenome (GOLD analysis project Ga0209633, IMG submission 187290) | Oil polluted marine microbial communities from Coal Oil Point, Santa Barbara, California, USA - Sample 1 (SPAdes) (version 2) | ecosystem: Environmental > Aquatic > Marine > Oil seeps ... | reverse complement strand
CTAGCCGATGGCAAGGGCAAGCCCGCGAGGGCCTGTCTGAAGGAAGCCTGAGCGCACCAACAGTAGGCGCTTTAGGCGAAACTGCGAGCTGACGAACAGAAATCGCATAGAAGGCCGAGTTTCCGGGGTGAGTGGGCAGAGCTGGCCCCGCGAAGCGATTTGGGTCCAAGATCACGAAACCCTCTGGTTCAGGAAATACGGTAAATGCGGCGGTTGTGCAGTGAAAGTTCATGTTCTTATCTGGGGAGATCTGTCTCACATGCGGTTCTTCGGAACAGCGCCCATATCAGAAATGGCATGGGCGATGAGGCAGAAGTCAGCAGACGGCATAGTAGTCGGAGGCCATAGGACATGACGGACGATGAAGGCCTGAACATCAGCCAAGGAGGAGTCACGCTTATCTTCAATTATTGCGTAGCCTGTGCCGAACAGGAAGTGATGAATGGACGATAAGATGTTGCAACCAGCCTTGAACACTCTACTGGAACGCGTCCTGTCCCCCGCGAACCTTCACGCGGCATGGAAGCAAGTGCGAAGCAACAAAGGGGCACCCGGTGTCGACGGCATGACCATTGCGGATACTCCTCAATGGGCCAGACAGCACTGGGCCAACACGCGTCGAGCACTTGAGCATGGCTACTATATTCCACAACCGGTCAGACGGATCGAGATACCCAAGCCCAACGGCGGAAGCCGAGGTCTGGGCATCCCGACCGTCAACGACCGCGTGGTCCAGCAAGCCATCGCCCAGGTGATCTCCCCCCTCATCGATCCGACCTTTTCCGATGCCAGTTTTGGTTTTCGCCCCAGGCGCAATGCCCACGGGGCCGTTAAACAAATCCAGCACTATATCGCGACAGGTCATAAAGTCGCGGTCGATATTGATCTCTCGAAGTTCTTCGATCGTGTAGATCATGATCTACTCATGGTGCGGCTGGCCCGGCACATCCCGGACAAACGATTGTTGAAACTCATCGGTCGTTATCTGCGTGCCGGTGTCATGGTCGATGGGGTTCTGCATCCAACAGCCGAAGGCGTGCCGCAAGGTGGTCCGCTCTCGCCGCTACTGGCGAACGTGATGTTGGATGATCTGGACAAACACCTTGAATCGCGGCAGATGCGCTTTGCCCGCTATGCGGATGACTTTGTGATCTGCGTTAAATCCACCTCATCGGGACACCGAGTGATGGATTGGGTTGACCGTTTTCTGACGATGAAACTGAAACTGATCGTCAACGAAGATAAAAGTCGGGTGGTGAAAGCCAACGACCTGCATTTTCTGGGTTTCACGTTTCGGGGTAAGAAGGTTCGCTGGGGCGATAAGGCATTGGCAGACTTCAAGTTCAACATTCGTCGATTGACGAAGCGATCCTGGGGGATAGCCATGCATCGTCGTTTCCGTGAACTACGCTTGTACATTCAAGGCTGGATGAACTACTTTGCGCTCTCCGAATACTACCGCCCTTTACCTCGATTAGATGAATGGCTACGCCGACGCATACGCATGTGTTACTTGAAACAGTGGCGCAAACCGCGAACGCGGATTCGTAATCTGATCAGGCTCGGCACCGGGACTAGAATAGCTATTAGCCTTGGTCTGAGCTCAAAAGGGCCGTATCGTCTGGCGAGAACCCTCGCCACACAATCGGGGATGACGAATAAGTGGTTACAGAAACAGGGGCTTGTCTCGGTTAGAGACCTGTGGATCAAGTTTCACTATGCTTGATGAACCGCCGTATGCGGACCCGCATGTACGGTGGTGTGGGGAGGGCCGGTTAGATACCGGCCTTTACCCGATTATGCATGAACTACTATCTTAGATTAGTTGAATGTGACAGAGTTTAGGTATCATTGCGCACAACACATTAGCGAGTACTCTCAAAATGGTTTTTTGCTATTATAGCCATATCACCATCCCAAACAGCATAAATGATCATATCTTTTCCTGTTTTTTGATCAAGCATCATAGCATTTAATATATAAGCATCAGGATGCATGCCTTTAACAATTAATTCTGATTTTTCTAGAAACTCACTACGTTCGGGCATATTTAGATCGAGTGGCTCTATTGGTACATTGGGGAAATAGGCATCAAAATATTCTTTCTTGAGTATTTTCTCATGAACACGGAAAAGGATATTAAATGCTGTAACAAATTGATCTCGCTGAGGAGTGAAAACGCTACCGAATATGTAGCATGTTGTTGCGGCTGGTTTGTTGCTGCTCATTTTCATGCTACTCCTTTGGTCTACAGCTATTTCTCTAGCACCAAATAAGTTAGAAAAAAACATAGCGAGCCTTGATAAAAAAGTTACATTAGTATCGGAGTCCAGGTTGTTCGATTCTTCAGATGATTTTTCCTTTGGTTTATTATGATGCCAATGTAATTTTTTTGACTCGAATGTCCCTTTTCCGCAAGCAGGACATTGCAACAAGCTATGTTCAACTATTTCTCCGCATACGGCACATTTTTTTGTGGTGGAGTCATCTGACATTTGAATACCTTATATTCTTATTGCATAACGTTTTGCTCAGTGGAAAACTTCCCGCGCAGCCGATAGGCGGAGCGGGTAGATTTTCCACTGGAGCTGATTGTTATGCCTTAATTTACTGATAAATTGAGACATTTCATCATTGCTTGATATTGTGATGATTCCCTTATTTTGCATATCCATTTCATTGATAATTATCGGTTTAGCCATATAAGGAAATTGCCAAATTATTTTCGCCAGCGTAGGGATGATTTTAATTTCAGGGCAATTATCTGGTAAGCCTGGACGGGAACTAAAAAGATAACGCCAGTTTCTTTTTACACAGCGCAGATAGCATACACTCCTTGGGAAATCTAAGAAGATAGTAATATCTGCAGCCTGACGTACAATTGAAGAAACACCCTCAATAATCCACTGCGGCTTTGCCGCAAGTTCTTCCTCAAGTATCTTTCTTTCATGCGGTGGTGTTTTTTCCCACCCTTCTTTCCAAATAATCTTATCTAATCCGTAAACATGAAACCCAAGTATGTCCCCAATGTTTTTAGCAAGGGTCGATTTTCCGCTACCCGCATTCCCTGTTATATGTATACGCATATATTTACCGATTTTTAGGCGTAACAGTTATATGGACGAACGTTCGTAATTTACCTTATTAGACGACCGTTCGCCTAATCCCCGATTTAGCTGAAAATACGAACGCTGCTCATTATTGTCATTTATAGCAAATTACCAGATAATTGTATGTGGGTTAGGGATTAATCATGGGGTATAAGGCGCAATACGGACCAAGGATAGCGCAATGAAAGACGATACGATCGCCCGGTTCTGGGACAATTTCATTAATAAATCAAACAGTTATGGTGTGAAGGATAGCGCTGTGCGCTGGCATGTGGTGCATGCGGAGCGTTATATCAAGGCACATACGGATCTTCGATTGTTTGAACATTCGCCACACCAGAAAGACTACTCTTCCGGCATCATACGCTCAACAGTGCGGAAACCTTGTGGCAATTTGTGGCCACGCTGGGCACGTTCTCCTTCGTAGTGTTCCATATCAGCCGGTTTGAGTACCTTATGACGCTTACCGGAATGGATGATGATACTGTCATCTTCGTTGATGACAGTAATGGCCGTAACAAACTCTTCACGAGTTTTGGCCTTGGCAGTCGGGATATTGATGATTTTCACACCCTTACCCCTGGGCAGCAAGGGAAGCTCTTCTATATGGTGAATCAACAAGCGTCCTTCATTGGTGGCTGCCGCGACCCAGTGTGTCTCCATGTCTTTCACCAAGACAGGCGGCAAGACTTTCGCACCTGCGGGCACTTTCAGGATCCCTTTGCCTTTTTTGTTGCGGGTAATCAGGTCTTCCAGTTTGGCCACGAAGCCATAGCCCAGATCCGTCGATAATAGACAGAGTTCCTGCGCATCGCCAATCAAGGCACCACGGAATGTGGCGCCATCCGGCGGACTCAAACGGCCCGTCAAGGGTTCGCCCTGTCCTCGTGCCGATGGCAGGGTATGGGCGGGTAAGGAATAGCAACGTCCGGTAGAGTCAACAAAGATCGCCAGTTGATTTGATTTACCACACTTGCTATCCAGAAAAGTATCACCCGCCTTGTAACTCAGGGAAAGTGGATCGACCTCATGTCCCTTGGCCACCCGCACCCAGCCCTTGTCTGACAGGACAACGGTAATCGGGTCGGAGCTGATTAGCGAAGTCTCATCCATTGCCTGTGCCGCATCACGCGAGACGATAGGCGAACGGCGCTTGTCGGCAAAGTTATCGATGATCTCCTTCAATTCCTTTTTGATGAGTGTTTTCATACGCGCTTTGGAGGCCAGGGTCTTTTCAAGCACATCCCGTTCTGCCGCCAGTTCCTTCTTTTCACCCTTGATAGTCATCTCTTCCAGTTTGGCAAGGTGACGCAATTTCAATTCCAGTATCGCCTCGGCCTGAACATCGGAAAGCTTGAAGCGTTTCATTAGCACCGGTTTGGGTTTGTCATTAGTGCGAATGATCTTGATAACTTCATCGATATTGAGAAAGGCAATCAGCAAACCATCCAGGATATGCAGCCGTTTGCTTACTTTCTCGAGCCTGAACTCCAGACGCCGACGTACGGTGTCGGTACGATAGGTCAACCACTCACTTAACATCGCCTGCAGGTTGCGTACACCGGGCTTGCCATTCAGTCCAATGACATTCATGTTGACCCGGTAAGTCCGCTCCAGATCGGTAGTGGCAAACAGGTGGGCCATTAATTCATCGACATCAATCCTGTTTGACTTTGGTACGATAACCAGGCGGGTCGGGTTTTCATGATCTGATTCATCCCGCAGGTCGACCACCAGGGGAAGTTTTTTGGCCTGCATCTGTGCGGCAATCTGTTCCAGAATTTTGGCCGGTGAGGTCTGGTGTGGCAGGGCCGTAACAATAATATCGCCCGCCTCGACTTCATAGCGGCCACGCATACGAATACTGCCGTGACCGGTATCATACATTTTTTTAATATCGGCCTTGGGCGTAATGATTTCCGCATCGGTTGGATAGTCCGGTCCCTTAACAAATTTGCACAGTTCACTGAGCGTGGCCTTTGGATTATCCAGCAGATGAATGGTTGCATTGCAGACTTCCCCCAGATTGTGTGGCGGGATATCGGTCGCCATACCCACGGCGATACCGGTGGTGCCATTTAACAGCACATGGGGTACGCGTGCCGGTAACAGTTTTGGTTCATTCAGACTGCCATCGAAGTTGGGTTGCCATTCGACGGTGCCCTGACCCAGTTCTGACAATAACAGATCGGCAATGGCCGAGAGGCGTGATTCGGTATAGCGCATGGCCGCGAAGGACTTGGGATCATCGGGTGAACCCCAGTTACCCTGACCTTCCAGCAAGGGATAACGATAGGAAAAGGGTTGCGCCATCAATACCATGGCTTCATAACAGGCGCTGTCTCCATGGGGGTGAAACTTGCCGAGTACATCACCCACGGTACGTGCCGATTTTTTAAACTTGGAACCGGCCTTCAGACCCAACTCCGACATCGCATAGACAATTCGCCGTTGTACCGGCTTGAGACCATCACCGATATGTGGCAAGGCCCTGTCGAGGATGACATACATTGAATAATCAAGGTAGGCCTTCTCGGTGAAGGTCTTTAACGGCAGGCGTTCGATATTATTTTCGACAATCGGGATATTCTTTTTGGCCATAATATTTTTCTTAATGTTTAGACTTCCGCAAGGTCACCGTGTTGCTCCAGCCAGGTACGCCGGTCAGCGGAACGTTTCTTGGCAAGCAACATGTCCATTAACTGCTGGGTTCCGTCACCGGGTTTAATGGTCAGGCGCGCCAGTCTTCGGGTTTCCGGATCCATGGTGGTTTCACGTAACTGTAAGGGATTCATTTCACCCAGGCCTTTAAAACGGGTTACCTGGATCTTGCCTTTAATTTTTTCTGCGGCAATTCGATCGAGGATGCCCTGCTGTTCTGCCTCATCCTGCGCATAAAAGACTTCCTTACCGACATCGATGCGAAACAGGGGTGGCATGGCAACACAAACATGCCCGGCCATCACCAGGGGCCAGTAATGACGCAGGAACAATGCCGATAGCAAGGTCGCAATGTGTAAGCCATCAGAATCAGCATCGGCCAGAATAATGATCTTGCCATAACGCAGGTTTTTCATATTATCACTGCCCGGGTCCACCCCGACGGCAACCGAAATATCATGTACCTCTTGTGAACCCAGCACTTCGGTCGATTCCACTTCCCATGTATTCAATATTTTGCCGCGCAAGGGCATGATGGCCTGAAATACCCTGTCCCTGGCCTGCTTGGCAGACCCCCCCGCCGAGTCGCCTTCCACCAGAAACAGTTCGGTCTGATCCAGATCCTGTGAAGAACAATCCGCCAGCTTGCCGGGCAAGGCCGGTCCCTGGGTAATCTTTTTGCGTATGACCTTTTTACCGGCCTTCAAGCGGCTTTGCGCATTGGCAATCACCAATTCGGCGATGCGTTCACCGGCCTCGATATGCTGGTTCAACCAGAGACCGAAGGCATCCTTAATCACACCCGAGACAAACGGTGTACACTCGCGGGATGATAAACGTTCCTTGGTCTGACCGCTAAACTGCGGTTCATCCAGTTTAACCGAGAGAATAAAGTTAACCTTGTCCCAGACATCATCCGGTGTAATCTTGACACCGCGTGGCACCAGATTGCGAAATTCACAAAATTCACGCACGGCTTCGGTCAGGCCGGTACGCAAGCCATTGACATGGGTACCACCCTGTACGGTCGGGATAAGATTGACATAACTTTCACTGACAGATTCACCACTATCCAGCACCCAGGCCAGGGCCCAGTCGACCGATTCGTCGTTGCCACTCATACTGCCGATAAAGGTATCGGGTGGTAACAACTCGGCATCTTTCAAGGTGTCGAGTAAATAATCTTTCAGACCATTCAGGTAATACCACTGTTCAGTCTCACCCGTGGCCTCATCTTCAAAGGTAACCGACAAGCCCGGACATAAAACAGCCTTGGCGCGCAAGACATGCTTCAAACGGGAAACAGAAAATTTCGGTGAGTCAAAATATTTTTTGTCCGGCCAAAAGCGAAGCGTCGTCCCGGTATTACGTTTCCCAACCTCGCCCACCACTTCCAGTTTTGAAACGGCCTTGCCGTTGGCAAAGGCCATGTTATATTCCTTGCCATCGCGTTTAATCCAGACTTCAAGGTGTTTGGACAAGGCGTTAACAACCGATATTCCCACACCGTGCAGGCCGCCGGAAAACTTGTAATTCTTGTTGGAAAATTTGCCACCGGCATGCAGACGGGTCAGGATGACCTCAACACCGGAGATCTTTTCACCCGAGTGTTTATCAACCGGCATACCACGGCCATCATCACTGACCTGTAATGAACCATCCTTGAACAAGCTAACCTCGATCTTGCTGGCATGACCGGCGATAGCTTCATCGACACTATTATCGATCACTTCCTGGGCGAGATGATTGGGGCGCTCGGTCTGGGTATACATGCCGGGGCGTTTGCGCACTGGCTCCAGGCCTTTGAGGACTTCAATGGATTCTGCGGTATAACTTTTGGAACTCATAACATCCGTCTGAATTTTTTATTAATTGGCATACTGCCGGGCGAGTCCCAACAGTTTATTGCCATCAGACGGGAATTCTATACGAAAATAGATCGAGTGCTAGCGTTAAAATGCACAAAAAAGGCGTTTTGAGAAAAAATTCGGCTTTTTACCAGGAAACACCGCTTTAAACTTTAAACTGGCTAACCAGATCCTGCAAGTCTGAAGCCAGATGGGCCATATCGATACTCGCCTTTGCCAGTTGGGCCGTGCCTTCATTGGTCGTATCAGCCACATCGGTAATGGTATTGATATTACGACTGATCTCTTCCGAGACATTACCTTGTTGCATAGCCGCTTCAGCAATCTGTGTATTCATGGACATGACCTCATTCACAGCCGCCGTAATCTCATTCAAGGCGCTCTCGGCCAGGGTTGCCTGATCAACACTGGCATGCGCCCGGGTCCTGCCTTCTTCCATGGCGGCTGCCGCTTCTCGCGTACCCGATTGAAGCTGTTCAATCATGGCTTCAATTTCCTGTGTCGATTGCTGGGTACGGCTGGCGAGGTTCCGTACTTCATCGGCCACCACGGCAAAACCCCTGCCCTGTTCACCGGCACGGGCAGCTTCGATGGCGGCATTCAGGGCCAACAGGTTGGTTTGTTCTGCAATATCACGTATCACTTCGGCGATGGTACTGATATGTTCACCTTGCTTTGCAAGATTACCGATTGTCTCGGTGACCTTTTCCACTTCCGAGGCCAGTTGATTAATCGCTTGCATGGTATTGCTCACAATATTTTTGCCTTCGACGGCATGATTATCGGCTTCGGTGGTACTGGCGGCAGCACTCTCGGCATTACGCGCCATCTCTTGTGCGGTGCTGGTCATTTCGGTCATGGCGGTGGCAACCATTTCAGTTTGTGATCTTTGCTTGAGCACCCCTTTACTGGTGTCATCCGTGATCATGGACATCTCTTCCGCTGCCGCCGCCAATTGTGTAGTCGCGCCTGAAACCTGAGTCATGGCCTTATGGATCTTTTCGACAAACTTGTTAAAACCATTTGCCAACGATGCGATTTCATCCTTGCCCCTGACCTTGAGACGACGGGTCAGGTCTCCTTCACCTTCGGCAATATCCTCAAGTGCTGCAACGGTTTCATTCAGCGGCACGGTAATCATCATACTCATGAAACCGGCAGTCATTACACCCAGGACGATGCCGATCACCAGCAGGATAATCAGCATATTGCGTGTACTGCCCACCTGGGATAGCACGGCCTGACTGGTCTCGACCGTGAGATCTTTTTGCTGCTTGACCAGCGAATTAATATTGTCGCCAATACGCTGCACCAGAGGTCCGATTTCAGTGCGGATCAAATAAGAATCCGTGCGCCATTTTTCACTACTGTGGACTTCAAGCATACCTTCCATAAAGGTATACCACTCTTGCCGCAGACTTTTAATTTGATCCAGGGCATCGGCCTGTTCGAAGCTAAGCATATCTGATTTTTTTTCGATTTTTTCTAGCTGTTTTTCAAATCCTTCACGATAGAGCTTTATATTTCCAAGCTGTGAATCGCTACGAAACGCCATGTAGGCACGGGTCGCAATGATCAAGTTCATCCAGTTCTGGCGTAGTTTGGTGAAATCAAAAAAAAGCTTGCGCCGTTTGTTGTTGGCCTTTTCTTCTGCTTCAATCGAGATAAGCGCGGCGAGGTTTTGCTGAATACCCAGCGCCAACGGATTCATATTAGCAGCCGATATACTGATACCGGGCTGGTTTTTGGCAAAGTCTGTGGCCAGCTCCAACATTTGTTGCCGATATGATTTGTAGGTTTCGATATCCTGGCTAAACTGTTGCACCAGTGTATTGGTCTTGTCATCATCTCTGACAATGTCCATGGCCTTCAACCGAGTCAATAATTCATCGATATGGGCCAGGGCCGAGTCAAACTGCTTTTTGTCTTCCTCATTTTTACCCAACAAATAAAAACCCAGTGCGGCATTGGCCTTGTTGAGGTTTTCAGATAATTCCAGAGAAGCGAGGGCAAGTGGCTGACTTTCTTCTACGACAGAAGAAAAACGTGATTGAGCGATTTGCAGGCTGGTGATGGCCGACAGGGAGACAACACCCAATATCACCAGCAGGGTGCCTGTGCTCAACCATAGCTTGTGACTGACTTTGAGTTGGGCAAAAACTTTTAAGATGTTGAATTTATGCAATATATTCATGTATCAACCTGACATGCCAGAATCTCCTGTTCCAGTAATAAATAGCGACACTTTAGATATATTCTTTAATAAGTAGGGATATTGTGCCTAAAGGCACACCATATATTGGTTTAGCCACGCTTCCAGGGGGCATTAAGTGGACAAGCCCTGTAATCAGCCTAGATCCACACCCAGGCGATGGGCCACTTCTTCATAGGCCTCCACCACGCCTCCCAGGCCCTGGCGAAAGCGGTCCTTATCGAGTTTTTCGCGGGTCTTGGCGTCCCATAAACGGCAGCCATCCGGACTGAATTCATCCCCGAGGAGGATCTCTCCCTGGTAACGGCCAAATTCCAGTTTATAGTCCACCAAAAGCAGGCCAGCTTGTTTGAATAATACAGTCAGGACATCATTGACCTTGAAGGTCAGTTCCTTCATTTTCGCCACCTCTGCATCGGAGGCCCAGTTGAAGGATCGAATATGATACTCATTAATCATGGGATCATGCAGGGCATCATTTTTAAGAAAAAATTCAAAGGTCGGCGGGTTCAATTCCATACCATCCTCGAGACCCAGCCGCCTGACAATACTGCCCGAGGCAATATTACGCACTACACATTCCACCGGGATCATATCCAGTCTTTTAACCAGCACCTCGTCATCGCTGAGTAATTTTTCAAACTGGGTGGGAATACCGGTCTGTTCCAGCTTTTGCATAATAAAGGCATTAAAGCGGTTGTTGACCATGCCTTTGCGATCCAGCTGTTCGATCTTTTCACCATCGAAGGCCGACGTGTCATTGCGAAAATGCAGGATCAGTTTGTCCGGATCGTCGGTGCTGTAAACGGTTTTGGCCTTGCCTTTTATCAGAACATCTTTTTTATTCATAGTCTGTATCTTCTATTATAAACACAAAGGATCAAACTTTTTGCCAAGCAAGACCTTCATCCTGATCCGCAAACTGAACCCAGTCCGGATCGCAGTCCAGGGTATCACTCAGGGCATATCGAGCCAGGGCCTGTGTATTGTTTTTTTCACTCAAATGCATGGCAACCAGCTGGCTTAACATGGAGGTATCAATCCGCTGCAGAAACTCAGCGGCCTGTATATTGCTTAAATGGCCAAACTGACCGGCAACACGCTCCTTGAGTCTTTGTGGATACAGGCTGTCCCAAAGCATATCCCGATCATGATTGCATTCAAGCATCAGGCCATCACAGCCGGAAATAAGTTGTTCCATATGCGCCGTAGTACTTCCTGCATCGGTCAGAATCGCGAGCCGTTTATTACCATCGGTAAAACAAAACTGACAAGGCTCTCTCGCATCATGCGGAACAGGAAAAGACTGTATTTGTAAATCACCCAGGTCAAAAATCTGTTCGGCATTCAGCTTGATGAATTCTGCCAGCTTGCCAAACCTGGCGTTTGTTGCTGTACCACGGGTAGCCCAAACCGGTATGTCATATTTTCTGGCAAATGCGCCCACACCCTTGCTGTGATCAGAATGCTCATGCGTTACTAATACAGCTGTAATCGAATCGCCTTTGCAATCCAGTCGTGCCAGCCTGGCCTCGGTCTCTTTAACAGAGAAGCCACAGTCCACCATCAGGCAAGTCTTGCCGGACTTGACCAAAGTCGCATTGCCACGGCTGCCACTGCCAAGGACTGCAAATTGCAAAATTTAGTTCCCGGACTTAGCTGATGTGCGCCTGTATCTGGCGCAGAATTTTCTCTGCTACCTTGCCATCTAGCGCCGAACTTGCCCTGTTACGAATGGTAACATGGGTTTCCTTGCCTCGTTCAATGATACTCAATAAGAAATTACTGGGTAACTCCGTTTGTTCCTTGTTGAACAAGCGTTCAAACCAGGTCTTTTCTTCCTTGGTTTCAAATTTTTCCGGCAAACTTATGTAATAAACACCGGCAGAACGATTACGGTCCTCAACCACAAAGCCCATTCGATCGAGCGCCAGTCCAATGCGACGCCAGGTGCGGGGGAAATTTTCTTTAACTTGCAGCGCCGGACCCTTGTCTTGTTGAATAATTTTGGCAACCTTTTTATTGCTGTAAACGCTCAGTTCATCATCTACTGCATCTTCACCCAGGCCAATATAGACCATGAAGTTTTGTAGCATTTCGATCTCCAATTCCGGATCAGACGGCCGTGCAATCCACAGCGTCTTTTTGGTTTCATCCTCATACATGGTGATCGGGTCTTCATCCTCATCCCAGGTATCTTCATTGATTACATCCCTGGCAATCCTGGCGCCCTTGTGTCGGATGAACAGGCGGGTATGTTTCTTGTCTTTACCGCGCTCAAGTCGTAATCGGTATTTGTCCATATAGACGCCCTGCTCACCGGAGGTCATGGTCACCATCCAACTGGCACCATCCTCATTCTCACGCCAACTGGTATCGATTGTCCCGGTCGACTGATTGGCATATTTGATCTCAAAACCGGTTCTACCGACAAACCCCCTGATGGCAGGCCATAACTCTTTCGCCGTCATATTAATATCGAGCCAGAAGACATTTCCATCGCGTTCAAACTTGATATCCTTGCCCAGTTCCGGCAGCACTTCCTTTTGCTGGTTCTCGGCACTGCTATAACCCGAGTAGGTTGTTTGTTGCGAACTGATTCCGGGGATAGCAAATTCAGGGTTGCTGACAGGTTGTGACAGGTTGGGCGGAATCTCCAGCGCGGCTGTTCCCCGACTGGCTTGATAGGTATCATCCGGTGAGGATGAGCAACCGGCAAAAGCCAGCAA
>Ga0209633_10004453_pt1 | contig 12580 bp, 14 predicted proteins | sample Cruoilmetagenom1_FD_187290 | JGI IMG/M metagenome (GOLD analysis project Ga0209633, IMG submission 187290) | Oil polluted marine microbial communities from Coal Oil Point, Santa Barbara, California, USA - Sample 1 (SPAdes) (version 2) | ecosystem: Environmental > Aquatic > Marine > Oil seeps ... | reverse complement strand
GTGCATGGGATTTAACTCTGGACCGAAGGCCCGGTCGAAAAAATTCTCGACGGATTCAAAGGCTGCCTTGGCAACAGTACGCAAGCCGCTCATGTGTCGCGAATTCCCATGGTTGGATTTATTTTACCGATCCGGGCGCTGGCGACTTGCGCCAGGCACTGACAATAAACCAGGCGGTCCCGCCAAGCAGCAGCAGACCGACGCCGAGGGCGATAAATAAGGAGTAGTCGAAATGATACCTGCCTGTGGCTGGATCGTATACGGTGCAAAACAGCTTTATATTGTTTATCCAGCCCTCGATCGGTGTAGCAGCCACCTGTTTGCCATAGAGTATTTCCTTGAGGGGTTCCACCAGGGCGGGTGGTTCGGGGGCCATGCCGTAAATTTGCCGGTAGATCTTGCCCTCTGCGTCGATCAGCGTGGCCTGGATCATATGGTCAAAGCCCTTGCCCGTACTGAAATAACTGAAGCCCAGGTCTTGGGCCAGGTCTTTCATGGTCGCGGCGCTGGCACTGACAAAATGCCAGTTGTTGATGTCAATGTTGCGCTGTTTGGCAAACAGCCGCATCCGGTCCGGGGTATCGTTCGGGGTGTCGAAGCCAATGGTCAGTACTGAAAAACTGTCATCACCGAGGGCGTCGCGCGCAATCTCGACGATTTTTTCCAGGTTGGTCGTGACCGTTGGACAGATATGGTAGCAGCTGGTGTAGATCAGGCTGATCAGCACCGGTTTACCGCGCATGGATTCCAGCGTTATTTGTTTGCCACTGCCGTCCAGGAAGTCGTAATCGCCAACCGTCTGTCCCATGGCCGCCTGACTCAGGGCAAGGGCGGCCTTTTCGTTATAGTCCGCGCCCTTTTCATGCTGGTGCATGGCGGGATCGTGATCCTGCATGGGTTCCGTCGTGATTGCCTCCATTTCATGTGCATGTTCCTCGACCGCAACAGCACTGCCCATGAAGAGCAGGCCCATGAAGAGCAGGAGGTACGCGGGTGTTTTGTTACTGGTGGTAATCATAAGTCTCAAATTTCATATCAGGTAATATTCTAATTATATAACGCTACGTCTTGATAGTAATGCGCGGTGGTTAATGCGGCTAAAGCAAAGGACCCGATTATTAAATGGCCACGGAATCCACGGAAGAACACGGAAAAATAAATGCCTTATAAGAAATCTTTTCGTGTTCTTCCGTGGATTCCGTGGCTAAGATCTTTATCTTTATCTATATCAGGTTAAACCAGTATTAGATCAGCCAGGCATCCAGAATGGCGGCGATCAACAGCAGGCTCAGTTGCAGCAACGAGGCGTGGAAGTTGGTCATGGCCGTCTCGGGAGACGGGTTACGCGCCAGCGCGATGCTGGTCCATACAAACCAGGCGCCGCCGCTTGCAGCGCCCAAAAAATAGATCCATCCCAAACCATACATCACCGGCAGCAGCGAGAGCCCTGCCAGCAGCACTGTGTGCCCGAGGATGATATAGGCTGCGGTTTGTTCATTAACCACAACCGGTAACATCGGCACTCCTACCTTTGCATAGTCATCCCGGTACTTGAATGCCAGGCTCCAGAAGTGGGGGGGCGTCCACAGGAACAGCACGATCGCCAGGATCACGGGGGCGGGGGCAAGGCCGGGATCAACGGCAGCGGCCCCGGCAAGCACGGCAAAACTGCCGGCAAGACCGCCAACGACAATATTCATCCAGGTACGGCGTTTCAGCCAGACGGTGTAGACGACACCGTAGACAAACGCCCCGAGGAACACGTAGAACGCGGCAGTGGCATTGGTCGCCAGTGCGGCTGCGGTAATGGCCGTTGCGAGCAATAGCCCGATTCCGGCCAGCCAGTAACCATTGGCGGTGAACTGGCCGGTTACAAATGGACGGCCGCGGGTGCGGTTCATGCGGGCGTCGATATCGCGCTCCATGAACATGTTGAAGGCGCCGGCACTGGCCGAAGACAGCAACACGGCCAGTGCCAGTACCACAATTTGCCAGGCTTCCGGTGCTGGACCGGGTGCAACAGCTACACCCGCCAGCGCCGTCAGCATGATGGCTGTCCCGATACGGACTTTGAACACCGAATAGACGAGCGCAAGCGTTTCCTTCATCGGAACATCATCCTTTCTGTCGATTTACCGGAGCGGCCAGACTTCAGCCAGATATTTCCAGTTCACGAAGTAGTAGAGGATGAACGTAACGAAGAACACGCCAACCAGCACCAGGGTTCCCGGGATCTTCGGATGTTCCATGCTGCCGTATTCGGTGGCAGTTTCCATGGTCAGGCCTTTCAGTGGTTCGTCACCGGTCTTCTTGCCAAACAGCAGGGAGCCGACGATGATCAGCACAAACATGATGCCGCCGAGTGTTGCCAGTATGGCAAACATACCGTTCAGCCCCATCATCAGGTAGGCCGCACCCGGGAAGTCGAACTTGATAATAGAGTCCGCACCCGAGATGTCCCAGTGACGGCGCGGAACGCCCAGTGTACCTGCACCCATCATGAACACCGAGATACCCGTTACCCCGAGGCCGAATATATAGGGTTGCCACATGGCCATCTTCTTCATGATCAGCTCGCGCTGGAAGATCAGCGGTACCAGCAGGTAGGTGGCGGCCATAAAGGCCAGCGTGGTACCAAGCACGACCGTTGCATGGAAATGGCCGGGTACATAAATGGTGTTATGGATGATCAGGTTGATCTGCTCGACGCCCATGACTACACCGGAAATTCCGCCCAGAAAACCGAACGTGATTAGCGAGATGAACATGGCCGAGAAGGCCGGATTGCCCCAGGGTGCATTGCGGAGCCAGCCGAACAGGCCCTTGGTAAAGCCACGGGCACGCTGGGCGGCTTCAATAGAGCCGGGGACGGTCATGCCGTGAATCATGCTACCGAGTACTGCGAGATACATGGCATAACTGGTATTGAAGATCTTCCATTCAGAGCTGATGCCTGGATCTACCAGCAGGTGATGCGCACTGGCGAGCTGCAGGAAAAAGATGTACAGCAGGAAGGCGCCGCGGCTGACTTTCTCCGACAGGGGTTTGGCGCCGAGCACCACGGCGGCAACCAGGTACCAGATCGAGACATGTGCCGCGACGTTGATCTGCTGGGAGGAATGACCCATGGCCCACCAGATGGTCTTGTACATCAGGCTGTCGATGTTGCCAATGAGGCCGAGCGACCAAAGCCAGGTCGGGACCAGGATGATGGCACCGGAGGCGATTGTGAAGACGGCAATAATGGCAGCGACCATGGCGCCGAATGTCACCAGCGGAATGGACCCTTCATAGGTCTTTTCATCCCTGGCGACCACCAGGGTGCCAAAAAATACAAAGCAGCCGATCAAGGCACCCACCGCGAACAGGATCAGTCCCAGATAAAAATTGGGGGCTGCCTGCATCGGTACATAGGAGGTGAACATGACACTGGAATTACCCTGCAAGACTGCGACATTGGTGATGACGGCGCCGACCAGCATGAGAATAAACGCGGTCCACGCCCAGCGGGGTGCGGCCAGCCTTGAATTCAGCAATACCGCGGACGCAAAATACATCACCGCCATTTCAAAAAAGATAATCCAGACCAGCAGCACGTCGAGACCATGAGCGGTCAGCGACAGGTAGAACCAGTCGGCCGGGAGGATGTGCACTCCGGGCCAGCGGGTGAGTGCGACCAGCAGGCCAAACAGGCCGCCGACAGCAAGAAAAACGATAGCCACAAAGGCGTTGGCCTTGATCAGGTTTTCTGCCGATTTGTGAATGCGCAGTCCGGTGGCCGGACAAACACGATGATTGAATGTTGACATCTCGAAAGTCTCCCTGTTATTCGGTTACGAGGATTTTGCCGATCATCTGATGATGGCCAATCCCGCAGAATTCATTACATACCACCCCGAATTCGCCGGAGTCAGTCGGAGTTATCGTGACGACCATGTCATAACCCGGGTGGACTTCCAGGTTGATGTTGACCGGTTGCAACGAGAAGCCGTGCAGCCAGTCCATGGATGACAGATGCAGCCGGTAGGACTGGCCTTTCTCGAATTCGATAATGGGCCACCATTGCCAGAGTCGGGCAACGAGATAGACATCGCTGCCTGGTGGTGGATGCACGACGGGCATGCCGGCATCCTCACGCACCTGGTATTGCTCGACCATGGCCGTTGCCTTTTCCAGGTAGGCTTCAGGTGTGATGCGGTAGGCCTCGTTGGAGAGGTTTTGTTCACCTTCCAGATGCCAGTAGACCATGCCGGAAAACATGACCAGGCCCCATAAAAAGGCCACAATAATCCATACTATTTCAGAACGTGCGACAGGTAGATTCCACCAGATTCGCTCGGGGGGAGGAGTAATAGCCATTGGTTTGATGCTCCCTTAGGTTACTTTGCTATTGGAATGGTTACGATTTCCATGATGCCCCAGATGATATAGAACACCGTTGGCATGACAACGCCTATGAACAGTAGCAGGAAGGGGTTGTCCAGCAGTTTTTGCATGGTTGGGATGCGTTCATCTCCCGGGTCTGATGTGTTGGTATCTTCAGAATTGGCCATTCTGTTGCCTCCTGGGCTTATTGATTATGGACGTGACAAATTGTCGCAGAGTAACAGCCGCTAGGAGACTATATTATAGCCACCTCATTCCTTGACCTAGATCAAGTAGAGAAGAGTCTGGAGTCGATTTATATCGGCAGGCGGTCGTCCGCCGGTGGGTTTTTAATGGCGTGGTTTACTGGCCGGTCAGGGTGCGAATGAGGGCAAACGAGGTCACTGCCATCGTCATCAGAATGGCAAAAAATATCAGGCTGCGCTTCTCAAACCGCTTGCCTGCCGCTGTTTCCATGCGTTTCAGGATCCAGTCGGCGGCCACGTAGAGAATGGCTGCAGCGAGGGTGAAATAGAAGATTTCCATTAATGATTCTGACCTGTAAGATTGCCTTGAGGGCGTGCCAGTCTACCCTTAATTGTCTTAAAAGATAACACTGTAACGGTGTCCCGGTTGATGTCAGCCGGGCTTTGCATCCGCAGAGAATTCATTGATCACAATTTCCGAATATGCTGACAATCGGATATAATTTCTGCCAATTTGACATACATCAAGTACATGTCATGACAGATCCATTCTAATTGCCCAGCGCTATTAATTGACCACAAGGAGATATCCGATGGCCCAGGTCTTCACCAAGTCCATGGCACGTAACATTTTTTATGGTGGCAGCATGTTTTTCTTTTTGCTGTTTCTGGTGCTTACCTTCGACACGATAAATACTCTGCCAAAACGCGATAATCGTGCCGCTCTTACGCCAGTAGTGGTCCAGGGCAAGCTGCTCTGGGAGGAAAACGATTGTATCGGTTGCCACACCCTGCTGGGGGAGGGCGCCTATTTTGCGCCGGAACTGGGCAACGTCTATACCCGCTATGGCAACAGCCTGGATGCCATCAAGGGCTTCATTATGAGCCGGCCCAAGGACGGTATTCCCGGACGGCGCAGCATGCCACAGTTCAATTTCAGCGATGCAGAGCTGGATGCGCTGGCGGAATTCCTGAAGTACGCATCAGAAATCGACACGGCCGGCTGGCCGCCCAATATCCAGGGTTAATCAGGGAGACGATCCAATGACCTATCAATCACAAGCTGTTGCGAAACCCTATTTCATCGCCGCCATTGCCCTGTTCGTTGCCCAGATCCTGTTCGGTCTGATCATGGGGCTGCAGTACGTTATCGGTGATTTCCTGTTTCCGGAGATCCCGTTCAACGTGGCACGCATGGTGCACACCAATACCCTGATCGTGTGGCTGTTGTTCGGCTTCATGGGTGCCTCCTACTTCCTGGTGCCGGAAGAGGCGGAAACTGAATTGTATAGCCCGTTGCTGGCGAAGGTAATGTTCTGGGTTTTCCTGGTCGCTGCCGCGGTAACCGTGGCCGGCTACCTGCTGGTGCCCTATGCCACGCTGGCTGAATTCACTATGAACGAGAAGTTCCCGACCATGGGCCGGGAGTTCCTGGAGCAGCCGACGATTATAAAGGTCGGCATCGTCATCGTGGCGCTGGCCTTCCTGTTTAACATTGGCATGACGGTGCTCAAGGGTCGCAAGACGGTAGTCAACCTGGTGTTGTTGCTGGGGTTGCTGGGCCTGGCGGTATTTTTCCTGTTCGCCTTCTACGTACCTGAGAACCTGGTGCTCGACAAGTTCTTCTGGTGGTGGGTGGTGCACCTCTGGGTCGAGGGTGTGTGGGAGCTGATCCTGGGCGCTATTCTTGCCTATGTACTGATCAAGGTTACCGGCGTGGACCGGGAAGTGATCGAGAAGTGGCTGTACGTAATTATCGCCATGGCCCTGATCTCGGGTATTATCGGGACCGGTCACCATTTCTTCTGGATCGGTGCGCCGGAATACTGGCAATGGTGGGGTTCCATCTTCTCCGCACTGGAGCCGTTGCCGTTCTTCATGATGACGGTGTTTGCCTTCAACATGGTGAACCGCCGTCGGCGTAATCACCCTAACAAGGTGGCGACCTTGTGGGCGCTGGGCACCGCGGTAATGGCGTTTCTCGGAGCCGGTGTGTGGGGCTTCCTGCATACCCTGGCGCCGATCAACTTTTACACGCACGGTACCCAGCTCACCGCGGCCCATGGCCACATGGCCTTCTACGGTGCCTACGTGATGATCGTGTTGACCATTATTTCCTATGCCATGCCGCTACTGCGTGGCCGCACGGCAGCCAACAGCAACAAGTCGCAGGTACTGGAGATGTGGTCATTCTGGTTGATGACTGTCTCCATGGTGTTTATCACCCTGTTCCTGACGGGTGCCGGTATCCTGCAGATCTTTTTACAGCGTGTTTCGGATGACCCGCAGCCCTTCATGGCCGTGCAGGAGCAGATATCCATCTTCTACTGGATGCGTGAAATCGCGGGTGTGGTATTCCTGATCGGTCTGGTGCTGTATTTACTCAGCTTCTTTGTCGGCAACCGGGAGCCTGAAGCGGTGGTTGAGGTACGCGGCTAGCGGTTTTGCACTGTGCCGGGCATGCAGTGTGTGCCCGGCAAGTTATAACCCGAGCCGTCTTGAATCCGGGCAGGTTGGTACGCTGGTGTATCAACCTGCCCTTTTTATGTGTAGCCTGCTACTGAAAAGCAGTCCCTGCAACCAGCTGGACACCCAACTGAGCCCATGTCCGAAGCCATTCAGCTTGCGCCTGTAGAAGAACCCCGTCGCTATCCGCCCGGTGATCTGGCTATCTGGATCTTTATTCTTGCCGAGCTGGCGGTGTTTGCGATCTTTTTTTCGGGCTACGCCTTTGCGCGGCTGAATAATGTTGAACTCTTCAATGAATATCAGCAGCTGCTGGATCGTCGTTCTGCCTTCATCAATACTCTGGCACTGATCACCAGCAGCTTTTTCGTGGTACGGGCAGTGGCCGCAATCCGCGAGGGTGACAGTCGTGTCTGCGTACGCTGGTTGCTTGCCGCGCTGCTCATGGGCGGGATTTTTCTGCTGGTGAAGGCAGCTGAATATGCACACCATTTAGGGCAGGGCGTGACGCTCAGTACCAATACCTTCTACATGTTTTACCTGTCGCTGACCTTTTTTCACTTCATGCACGTCATCATGGGCATGGTGATATTGGGGGCAGTGGCCTGGAAGGCGCATCAGGGTGGCTACAGTGCTACCGAGCATACGGGTGTCGAGACCGGTGCTTCCTACTGGCACATGGTGGACCTGGTCTGGTTGATTCTGTTCCCTCTTGTCTATGTGATGCATTGATATGGCCATGCAGAAACGCATCATTCTTGGCCTGCGGGCCTGTACCTGGGTCTGGATTATCATGATGCTGTTGTCGCTGGCGACCTATGTGATTGGACAACAGGGACTCAGTGGCCTGCGCATCTCACTGCTGGTGCTGGCATTTGCCCTGGTTAAAGGCCAGCTGGTGGCCACTTACTTCATGGGGCTGGGCCAGGTGCGCGGTTTCTGGCGCTGGCCGGTGACGCTGTGGCTGCTTATTCCGGGTGGTCTGATCAGCACGGCGTTTATACTGGCAGATTGATTGCGCCTTGTGATGTACAGGGATGTACAAGTGCCGCGGGAGGCAGGATGCCGGAAGCGGCCAGGCGCGAATAAAAAATAATGTTATTAAGGTGAAAACAGATGGACGCAATCCCGGAAAAACAGGCAAGCCTCGATAACCTGCCGTTCTACAAACCGCAGGGTAATGAAGTGTCCCTGTTCGAGTATGCCTGGCGCCATCAACTGCCCATGTTGATCAAGGGTCCGACCGGTTGTGGCAAAACGCGGTTTATCCAGTACATGGCGGCCCGGCTGGAACGGCCCCTGTATACTGTGGCGTGTCATGATGACCTGTCGGCCGCTGACCTGGTGGGACGTCACCTGATCGGTGATAGCGGGACGTACTGGAGTGACGGCCCGTTGACCCGCGCCGTGCGCGAAGGTGCCATCTGCTACCTTGATGAGGTCGTGGAGGCGCGCAAGGACACCACCGTGGTATTGCATCCGCTGACCGATGATCGCCGCATCCTGCCGATCGAACGCACCGGTGAAACGCTGCAGGCGCCGCCTGAATTTATGCTGGTGGTGTCCTACAACCCGGGCTATCAGAACCTGCTCAAGGGCATGAAACCGAGTACCCGGCAACGCTTTGTCGCGAAGCGTTTCGATTTTCCCGAACCAGAGCTGGAAACAGAAGTCCTGCAGGGCGAGTCCGGCATTGATGCCTCGTTGGCAAAGCGGCTGGTTACGCTGGCAACGGCCTTGCGTACCCTCAAGGACCATGACCTGGAAGAGGCGGCATCCACGCGCCTGCTGGTTTATGCCGCCACCCTGATCAAGGGCGGTTTCGACCCGCTGGAGGCCTGCCGTTCGGCGCTGGTGGAACCCTTGACCGACGACGAGGAAACGACTGCTGCCCTGATGGAGGTGGTGGATGCCACATTCGGCGCATGAAGCTGAACAGGAACAGTCCGAACCGGTAACGCCCGGGCAGGGACTCGCGGTGACGGCCGAGGCCCTGTACATAACTAATCTGTTGCTGCTGCCCGGTCTGGCATTTGTTGCGCTGGTGATCGTGTATGTCAGGAACATCCGTACCGCTCCTGCACTGGCCGTCTGTCACCTGCGCCAGACACTGTCGGCCAGCCTGTGGGCGGGCACCTTGTTGCTGCTTGCAAATATCATCATCGTGTTGCTTGGTGGTTACCGCAGTCCAAATACCTGGATGGTGGTCATCATCTATTTCACCACCTGTCATGCCACGCTGGTGTTGCTGGGCGTAATGGGCCTGGCCAGGGCCATGGCCGGGCAGTGTTTTCGTTACCCGTTGGTGGGGCGGCCGCTCTAGTATGCGCATCCCGGTCGCGCGTCTGCAGCAGCACCGCTTCCAGTTGCAGGCCGGCTTTTTTCTGCTGTTCGTGTTGGCGCCACCGCTGGATATCTTTCGCTTTGACCTGACGCTTGGGCATTTTATTGTGCTGGGCATGCCCTGGACCCTGGGACTGGATGCTTTCATCAATGGCGAGATCGGGCCTGCCAGGGCGACCCTGAATATCATCGTACGCGGTTTCCTGCCGTTACTGCTGGTGGGCGGGACGCTGATCTGGACAGCCTGGCGGTATGGCCGGTTGTATTGTGGCTGGTTGTGCCCGCATTTTTCCGTGGTGGAAAAGGTCAATGCGCTGATGCAACGTGCCAGTGGCAAGCCCAGCATCTGGGAGTCCACACCGCTGCCGGAACGCCAGCCGGATGGCCGGCTAATAAAGCGGGATCCGCGTTACTGGATTGCCACGATACTGGTTGCCGCGGGGTTTGCCTTCCTGTGGGCATTGAGCCTGCTGACCTACCTGTTACCGCCGTTCGAGATCTATCACAACCTGCTCACGGCCAGCCTGACCCCCAACCAGCTACGCTTTCTGGGTATCGGAAGCGGCCTGCTGTTTATCGATTTCATGTTTGCCAGGCACCTGTTTTGCCGCTTTGGCTGTGCCGTGGGGCTGTTCCAGAGTCTTGCCTGGATGGCCAATCCACGCGCCCTGGTGGTAGGTTTTGAAGGCAAGCGTGCGCAGGCCTGCCGGTCGTGTAACAGTGCCTGTGACAATGTCTGCCCCATGCGGCTCAAGCCGCGCAGCATCAAGCGCCGCATGTTTACCTGTACTGAATGCGCACAGTGCATTACTGCCTGTGAACAGGTGCAGGGCGGCAATCCTGACGGGGGGGTGCTGCACTGGGTTGCGGGTGACTGCGCACTTCCTGTTGTGACAGGTAACAGGCCGGCACCGACCGCCTGTCTCAAGCCAGAGTCATCACCGGGCTAATGGAAGAACACGTCGGACTTGTCTGGGACCGCCTGGTCACCCGCGCCGCGGAGCGGCGCTATCCTGCGGCAGCGGTGACGCTGGAGCAGGTCAGTCGCACAGTCGGCGTTCTGTTTCGTGCTCTGGGTGGCGACGGCGGACTGCGGGTGGAGGCGGCCAATGCCACCGAACACGGTGCCCGGCGCACCTGGTTGCAGCGCCTTGCCGGCAGCAATCGGGAGGTGGAACTCTCCTGGCGGGATGAGCAGGCCCTGCGGTTGCCGGCGGTGATCGAGTGTTTTCCCGAGGTAGAACTCAACCGCGATCTGTATCTGTGGCTGGCGGCCCTCGCCTCGCAGGACAGTGCTGACGCCGGGGCGGACTGGTTTGTTCACAATCAGCGCCTGACACTGGGTGTGTTGAGGGATTTTCCGGGCATGCGTGCGCGCTTCAAGCGACTCGTTAGTGCCCATATTGACCAGCGCCCGGACCCTGAGCGGTTGCCGGGGGACCAGGCCGAGCGGGAACGGGTGATCCGTGCGGCCCTGCAACACCCTGGCAGCCGCGACCGGCTACCGGACGCGAAACGGGCCCCGCAGCCGGTGGTCCTGTGGCTGCATCCCGCACCACCGGTTACGGCTGACGGTACCGGTGGTGGTGCGCAGGATGACGGCGACGCAGGTGAACGCCAGCAGGATAAGAGCAAAGAGCTGGATGATCAGCGCCGCCGGCCTGCAGAGCGTACCGATATGCCGGAAGAGGACCGGGGGCTGATCACCGTGCGCATGGAGAACATCTTTACCTGGGGTGAGTTCGTCAAGGTAGACCGCGGTGCGGAAGAAAACGAGGATCTGGACGAGGCCGCGAGTGCGGCCGAGGACATGGAGAAATTCAGTGTCACCCGTGACGGGAAATCCGTCGCCTCGCGGTTGCGGTTTGACCTGGACCTGCCCGCAGAAAGTTCGGATGACCAGCAGATTGGTGCGGGTATCCTGTTGCCCGAGTGGGACTACAAGACGCAGCGCTTGCAGCCGGAGCACTGCCGGGTGCAGCCGATGGTGGCTGCTGACGCAGAGCCCTGTGAGTTGCCCGTGTCGCTGCGGCACACTGCGCAACGCCTGCGTGCCCAGTTCCAGATGCTGGCACCGGCACGGACCTGGCACAGTGAACAACAGGAAGGGTCGGAAATCGATCTCGATGCCTACCTGCGTTACAGCAGTGAGCGGGCGGCGGGGCAGGCCGTTGCCGGTGACCGCCTGTACCGTGATTTGCGCAGTGGCGCCCGCGACCTGGCCTGCCTGTTACTGGCCGACCTGTCGCTGTCTACCGATGCCTGGGTCAACGACCAGGCACGGATTATTGATGTCATCCGCGATAGCCTGTTTTTATTTGCGGAAAGCCTGGCGGCAACCGGTGACCGCTTTGCTATGTACGGTTTTTCCTCCAGGCGGCGTGATCCAATCCGCTTTCATCAGCTTAAGACCTTTGATGAATCCTATAACGCCAGGGTGCGTGGACGCATCCATGAGATCAAGCCCGGTTACTACACCCGCATGGGTACCGCTATTCGCCATGCCAGCGGCCTGCTGGCCGAGCAACCGGCAGGCAGGCGACTACTGTTGCTGTTGACCGATGGCAAGCCCAATGACCTGGACAAGTATGAGGGGCGCTATGGCATTGAGGATACCCGGTATGCCCTCAAGCAGGCACGCGACCTTGGTCTGCAGCCGTTCTGTGTCACAGTGGATCGGCAGGCTGGTGAGTACCTGCCCCATCTGTTTGGCAGCGGCGGCTATGTGGTCATTCACCGTCCCTCGCAGTTACCCCGGGAACTGCCGCTGCTGTATGCTCGCTTGACCGCCTGAAAATAGCCTTAAAGAATGCAGGGTGTATTTGACGGTGCTTGACCATCAGGGTGCCGGACTTCCTATTCCCGAGTTGATCCAGATCAATTAGTTGCGTGCCAATCAGGTCTACGATGAGCATCTGTTTTGTCTGGGTTTTGCTGGCTCCGCATGCGTCGGGGATATGGCTTTGTTGATGGTTATTTATTAGGATTTCAGCAATTCTTCAGACACCATGGCCGGTTGGCCAGTACTGGCGCTACTACTGTTAAGGGAAACTCCCAATGAACCAACATATGCGGATGTTCGGAATTGCATTGCTCATGCTGAGCCTTATCACGGCGGTTATCCTGGGGCTTTTGGCTGGGCCCAAGAGTCCCCTGACCTGGGTCTTGGTGGCCATCCTGGTGGCTATTCCATTCATTCA
>Ga0209633_10004452_pt1 | contig 12583 bp, 13 predicted proteins | sample Cruoilmetagenom1_FD_187290 | JGI IMG/M metagenome (GOLD analysis project Ga0209633, IMG submission 187290) | Oil polluted marine microbial communities from Coal Oil Point, Santa Barbara, California, USA - Sample 1 (SPAdes) (version 2) | ecosystem: Environmental > Aquatic > Marine > Oil seeps ... | reverse complement strand
TGGCTATTTCCTCAAAGAAGTCTCGATCTGAGGAGAGAACTGGGCTTAACCTTCGCCCGATGGTATTTATATCTACTCCTCTCCTCAGCATCTCCCGAATGAGTTCATCACGAACGGCAAGGGTAAAGGCAATCTCCTGGATCGCATTGCCACCTGCCTCACGGAAATCGTAAGAGCTCGAGAACCACAAGTTCCACTTAGGAAAATCTTTGAGCACATACTCGCAAAAGTCATTGCTCCATCTTGCCAGTGTAGAGAAGTGCCCATTAACATAGAGCATTTCGGAGAAACTGGGGACAACGCTTGGCCCGTAGTAAAAGATTCCCCCGCCTACACCTCTTAGCTTACTTACCTCATATCCCCGCTTCTGGGCAGTCAAGATATAAGACTGGAGGATAGCTGGGGTCATAGTGGCTACCGAGAGACTCATTTCGCCTAAAGGGAGACCTTGGCAGAGTGTCTCTACATCCCTTAACGTATGCAGGGACACGCCCACCACCCCTAACTGCCCGGCAGCAGATGGTTGATCTGGCTCAACCCCATACATGGTTGGTCCATCCAGCTCCCAATCCAGGGCGCTGGAGCCTTGCTCAGCCAAGAATTTAAGCCTTTTATTGTACGCTGCTGGTGTTGATAGCCCCCCAATCTCCCGGATATTCCACAGCTTGCCGCGATACATTAGGGGGTGATGACCTCTAGTAAATGGGTATTGTCCAGGAAGGCCGATGTCCTTCTGAGGATCGATATCCTTGATATCTTCCGGGGTATACACTTCTTTGGTAGGGATGCCAGAGACAGTGGTGAAATCGGTTGCCGCCTCACGATACATTTGCACGATTTCATCAATCTTAACCATGATAATCCACCCCCTCTTTGGGTTACCACCATCCTAAATTGAGAACAAGAGCTGTGTCAAATTTAACAAGATTGCCCCCATTTCTGCCCGGGGTTAGGAAGAAGGGATATTACGTTTCTGGCCGGCATTTGTTCACCTCCTCCAGTATCAGCTCTATGATTTGGGGAATCTTGTGCTGCAACTGCTCTGAGGGCTCCAGCCCCCAGTCTATCTCCTTAGGCTCAACACCCAAAATGGTAATATCCCGAGGATTAAGCCCCAAGCAATCCATCACCTTCAAGGTTTGCAGGAAACTTATCTGATGTGCCGAGGTTATCCCCTCGGGGGTATAGGCTAGGTTATCAACCTGAAAGTGGTAAATTGTTCCTGGCTCATCACCTATTCTGGCAGCGTCGATCACGATCAATTTATCCATCCCCTTTAGAGTGAGGAAGACATCTGGAGATGTCCCCCCATCTATTATCTCTAAATCGACATCCTCAGGGGAAGGCAGCTTTTGCAAAGCATAGGCCACATGAACCCCTATCCCTTCATCCTTTAACAGGATGTTCCCTACTCCTACCACTACCACCTTTGGTCGCTTATTAGCAGCCAAGTTGGCCATCATCCTCCTTTACTTCGAAAATAGATTCCCCATATGTCATTGCGACCCTGAGCGAAGCGAAGGGGAAGCAATCTCACTCTCATTACCCCGAGCTTGCTTCGGGGCCTTGCCCCTCGCAACGACAACCTATTTTCATGATTCGCTGGTGGGCAACCGCCCATGATGGTTTGCTTAGCAAATCCTGGGGAGCAAATCGCCACTTAGCATATCGATGAGGCGTGAGGTGCCAAGACGAGTCCGCATAACCACTCGGCCAGGGTGCTGTTCTACTACCTCACCAATAATTGCTCCTTCTCTTCCATAGCAATTCTGGCGCATCTGATTTAAGACCCTCTCGGCATCTGTTGGCGGCAGGATGGCTACCAATTTCCCCTCATTTGCCACATAGAGAGGGTCGAAACCCAATAACTCACAAGTAGCCCGCACCGCCTCCTGTAGTGGTATATTCTCCTCATCTATTCGCATGCCTACCTTCGATTGAGTGGCCAGTTCATTTAGAGTGGTAGCTAAACCACCTCTGGTAGGATCGCGCAGGCAGTGAATTTCAGGTGATGCGGCGAGCATATCTACCACCAGTTTATTTAGCGGAGCGCAGTCGCTCTGTATGGGAATCTTAAATTCCAAGCTCTCCCGCTGACTCATTACCGCCAGTCCATGCTCTCCAATAGTACCACTAAGCAGAATTTTATCCCCTGGTCTGGCGTTAGAGCCGGAGATATCTACACCTTCGGGGATGAGACCAACCCCAGCAGTATTGATAAACAGCTTGTCGGCACTGCCTCGCGGCACTACCTTAGTATCACCAGTAACTATCTCCACCCCAGCCTCTTCAGTTGCTTCTTTGATAGAGGTCACTATTCTCTCCAGTTCAGCTAGCCGAAATCCCTCCTCGATAATCAATGCTACGCTGAAATAAAGGGGTTGGGCGCCACACATAGCCAGGTCATTCACTGTGCCACATATTGATAGTTTCCCTATATCCCCACCGGGGAAAAATATTGGGCTGACTACGTAGCTATCGGTGGTGAAGGCAAGGCGACCGCTGAGCTTGAAAACGGCCGCATCATCTAGTCGATTGAGCACAGGATTGCTCCACGAAGGAACTAGGCTCTTTTGAACTAACTCATGACTAAGCCTGCCCCCACTGCCGTGAGCCAGCAGAATCCTGTCTTCTGTTGATTTCATCTCTAAGAACTGCTATTTCGAGAGGGCAGCCTCATGGCTTTGATATTGATAGTAGGCGGCGCAACTGCCTTCTGAGGAGACCATGCATGGTCCCACTGGATGCTCAGGGGTACAAACTTGGCCGAAGAGCCTGCAATCACTAGGCCACTTCACCCCGCGGAGAATATCACCACATAAACATCCCCGGGCCTCTCGAGGTGGTCCGGGATCAACATAAAACGCCTTCTCGGTATCGAAACGCTGATACTCCTGCCTCAGCCTCAGTCCACTCTGGGGGACCTCACCTATTCCTCGCCAAGTAGCCGGGCAAGTTTCAAACACCTGTCCCATAATCTCTTGCGCCCTCAGGTTACCCTCAGGGCGTACCCCACGGCGGTAAGCGATCTCTACCTCTGGCTTACCACTCTCTATCTGGGCTAGCAGCATGTCGATGGAAAGTAATATATCCAGCGGTTCGAAACCAGCGACAGCACAGGCAATGCCATACTCTTTGGCGATGAACTCATATGGTTGAGAGCCAATGATAGCACTCACGTGCCCCGGGCAAACAATGCCATCCAGCTTGACCTCACCTGACTGGAGAAGTGCTCTTATTACTGGGGGGCACAGCTTATGGATGGAGAAAACATAATAGTTATCTATCCTCTCACCTTCCGCCTCTAATATAGACGCGGCAATAGTTGGGGCGGTGGCTTCAAAACCAATGCCCAGAAAGATAATTGATCTGTGAGGATTTTCTCTGGCCAAGCGAAGAGCATCCATGGCGGAGTAGACTATCCTTATGTCAGCACCTTCTGCCTTAGCCTTTTGCAAGCTGGAATAGCTACCAGGAATCCTAAGCATGTCACCAAAGGAGGCAAGTATCACTCCAGGTAACCCAGATAAAGCAATGGCCTTATCCAAATCGGCATTAGCGGTGACACAGACAGGGCAGCCAGGGCCAGAGAGCATCTCTACTGTGGGAGGGAGCAATTGGCGGATGCCATACCTAAGGATGGCATGGGTGTGCCCCCCGCAAAACTCCATCAGCCGCACTTCCCTAGCCGACTTATGGCGGATTCTTTCCACCAGTCGCTGGCTTAGCTCCACATTACAATATTCATCAATAAACTTCACACATTTCCTCTAGAAGTTTAAGAGTCTCCTTCGCCGCATCCTCATCAATAACATTGATGGCATAGCCGGTATGGAGTAGCACCCAGTCGCCTACCTTAACCTCGGGGGTTAGCCGGAGGCTAATTTGGCGAGTTACCCCAGCTATCTCTGCCTCTGCTTGGTAACCTTCTATTGACAAAACCTTTGCCGGAATAGCAAGACACATAACTTTTCACCCTATTATATTTTACCTCAAATGGGCCCTAAGCGAAACTTCTTGTGGATGAATAAGCTGACTAGTCTATTCTAATTGAAGAATGAGCCTGAAGTATAGTAGTAGCAGTAATAACCCTTTCTTTCTTTGTGACGGTGTGGATATGGGGATAAAAGAAAGAAAACGGCCTCAGACAACCCAGTTAGTAAATCTTGAGATTTGTTGAAAGAGATTGGAACGAGCTTTCACCATCCTTTCTGCAAATTGATTGTCGCTCATTTGATTGACAACCGCTTCCAGCCTTTCTAAAGTAATGTGGGGATGCAAGTAGTTCTCAGCTTCGGACAACAATCTCAGCTTTTCATATGGTGTTATCACCTCCTGATAGGGATAAGTCTTCTTCACCTTGCCTTTATGATCCATCACCATCACCGGAAAGAAACAAGACCTGTGGAAATTGACATATGGATTTAGAAAGTCCCTGTTGTACCCGTTGATTAGTTCGGCACACGCCTGGGGGATATAAGCATATCCCAACTGTTTGTGAACCACGGAACCATTCTTAGTCTTCACCAGGCTGTTATCATTGGTGTGTCTGGGTCTGGATTTGGTGAAGCGAATCAATAGCTTATTCAAGAGATCGGCGGCAATCTTATTCACGTATTCCGACCCGTTGTCGGAATGAAACCCCCTGATGATAAAGGGGAATTGGACCAACATGCTTTCCAGTACCGGTACCAGGTAGGCTTCAGATATCCTTTCCACAGAGGCTACTATCTCTCATTGGGTGACCTCATCCACGGCATTGATATGATATATCCCCTTTTGAGAGTTGAGATCCCCTTGATGGATCGTGTCAATTCGAATGTAACCGGGCTGCCCTTTCGGGTCCGGTTTGGAGCGCTCTCCAATCTTAGGTACAGCCTCTCGCTCCATAACCCTTTTGGTGGCTGGCCCACTTAAATACCCGTGCAATTCATCTGTCCTGGCTAATAATATCACATCTGGTGGGGTATACTTTGGGGGAAAGCAGTGTCTCTTGTATTGCCTTCTCCTCAATTGGCCTGTCTGCTGGTATTCCCTTATGAGTCTTGATACTTGTGATCTGGCATATCCGGTAACTTTCTGTATATACCGGCGTATCACTCCTTTCTCCTCTCTGTTGAGATGATGATATCTAAATCTTATCAGCACCTCCTCTATCCAGTAGTATTTCTCTTTAGCCCTTAGGCCCCTGAACTCTAATGCCTCACTCCCCTCCAGAAATTGCCTGACTTGCTCTGTTGTTTGTAGACTTTCGTCGTTCATGATTAGTCGCATGTCCCAATCATAAACGAGCTGCCTTAATCCTTCAGGCTTATCTTGTATTGGAAGAGACTTGATCTTGACATACCATACCCCAATAGGGTACAATGCTACTCGGGTAATGCAGTTAGCCTATTTTACCGCATAATATAAATTAAGCTATAGTTGCGTGCCAAAAGAGTGTAATAATGGGTGAATTTGAGCCGAAGATTGTTGGTTTATTCTGCAACTGGTGTTCCTATGCTGGTGCTGACCTGGCTGGTACCTCACGAGCAAAATACCCGCCCAATGTGAGGGTAATAAGGGTGATGTGCTCAGGCAGGGTAGACGAAAGATTGATACTGAGAGCATTTACTGCTGGTGCCGATGGCATACTAATTTGCGGCTGTCACCCGGGAGACTGCCACTACCAGAAAGGCAACTTGAATGCTAGCAGAAGAGTTACCGGGTTAATCCCCTTCCTAGACAGCGTAGGCATTGGCAAGGGCAGACTCAGGCTGGAATGGATATCGGCATCTGAGGGTCCAAAGGTGGCTGAGACGGTAAAGAGTTTTACCCAGACCATAAGAGAGTTGGGCCCAAGCCCAATGGATAGGAGTAAAGCCCAGTTGGTAAGTTAACTGCTTGGCTATTTAGCCTAGCTGTAACACAAGAATTTTAAAAAAGGAGGTTTAACATAGCTAAAGTAGTAATTACAGTCAATGGCGCAGCGCCCAGCAACATTTTCCCAACTATGATTCTAGGTTCTAGTGCTGCTGCAAGCGGGGACGATGTAACTATATTTTGCTGTCCCGGTGGTGCACCTACTATGGTGAAAGGGGAGCTGGAGAAAATCCAAGGCAAAGGCTTGCCTAACATCGTAGAACTATACGATGGTATACGGCAACTAGGCGGCAAAATTTTAGTCTGTGAACTGGCACTAGAGAACAAAGACCTTAAAGCCGAAGATTTCAGAGAAGGGGTGGAGATTGTAGGTGCAACTTCATTTTTGGCCTCAATTGCGGACGCTACTATAACCTTCTCTTTCTAAACTTTCTAAGATCAAGGGAGGTAAATATGGCAGTACACACTTTAGATGTCCTGGGGCTTAAGTGTCCCCAACCAGTGCTCAAATTAGCAGTAATGGCTAAAGAGATTCCTCCGGGAGATACTGTAGAGGTGCTGGCTGATTGCGAGTCTTTCCCCAAGGATGTTGAAGCCTGGTGTTCTAAGATGAAGAAGACGCTACTTTTCTGTGTAGATGAAGGCGGGGGAAAGCACAAGGCACAAATCCAATTCTAATCGGAGGCATTTATGGAGAAGGGATTCACACCCAGGATAGTTGGGTTCCTTTGTAACTGGTGTTCCTATGCTGGTGCTGACCTAGCCGGGGCAACGAAGTTAGAAATCCCTTCATCACTCTCAGTTATCAGGGTGATGTGTTCCGGTAGAATTGCCCCGGTTCTTGTTGCTACAGCACTTCTGCATGGAGCAGACGGTGTGCTCGTTGCCGGATGCCACCCGGGTGATTGCCATTATAGAGAAGGCAATTACTATGCTCGCCGAAGATTTGCCCTTTTGAAGAAAACCTTTGAGACCTTGGGGCTGGATTCGGAAAGACTCATGCTGGCGTGGATATCGGCATCGGAAGGGCAGAGATTCAAAGAGGTAACTAACGAATTTACGGAGCAGATTAGGAAAATGGGCCCCAATCCCATGAAGAAAAAGATTTCATTATGAGTGACGGAAGTGAGATGAACAACAAAGGACAGAACACCCCGGTACTGGTTATCGGGGCGGGTATTGCCGGTATTGAGGCAAGCCTATTATTGGCTGACTCAGGAAGAAAGGTATACCTCGTTGAGAAGACTTCGTATACTGGCGGGAATGTAATAAAGTTTGAAGAGTTATTCCCCAGCATGGATTGTGCCACCTGTATGATAGCACCGAAACAGCAGGAACTATTAGCTAATGAAAACATTGAGTTGTCAACACTCAGCCAGGTTGAAGCTGTCAGCGGGTCTTTTGGGGATTTTTCGGTAAAAATCAGGAAAAAGGCTAGGTTTGTGGACTTGGAGAACTGCATTGGATGCAATGCCTGCTTTGACCCTTGCCCAGTGGAGGTAGGCAACGAATTTGAGGAAGGGCTCTCCAAAAGGAAGGCAATATATATTCCTTGCGCCGGGGCTCTCCCTAATGTCCCTGTCATTGACACTGAAAATTGTCTGCGCTTCAAAGGACAGGATTGTCAAGCCTGCCAAGAAGCTTGCATATTTGAGGCTATTGACTTTACCCAGCAAGATGAGGAACTCGAACTTAAGGTTGGAGCAATCGTCGTAGCCACCGGGTTCAGCATGTTTGACCCCAGTAAAACTGCTCAGTATGGATATAAGAAATTCAGTGATGTCTACTCCGCCATGGAGATTGAACGAATATGTGCCTCTAACGGACCCACTCAGGGGCAGATTATTGTTCAAAGCGGTGAACCACCAAAGTCGGTGGCTATCATCCATTGCGTGGGACGGGAAGAGAAAGGCTATTGCTCTTCAGTATGCTGTATGGGTTCTCTCAAACTTTCGCACTTCTTTAAGAAAAAGTTACCCAAAGTGAAGATAACTCAATTTTACTCTGACCTCTGTATTCCCGGTAAAGCCTATCAGAAGTTTTACGAAGAGGTAAAGGAAAGCGGGGTTGATTTCATTCGGGCTACAGTGACCGAGGTCTCAAAGCCAGGAAAGGAATTGGCTATCAAGTATAAAACTGAGGACAGCAAGGAAAATAGCCTAAATGTGGATATGGTTATCCTTAACCCGGCGCTTGAACCGGGAGCCGAATCATCAAAACTGGCAGAGATGCTAAATATCCTTCAAAGCAAGGAGGGATTTTTTAGTGAAAAGGAACCAGACCTTACTTCTGTAGCTACAGCACGAGAAGGCATATTTATTGCCGGGTGTGCCCAAGGTCCTAAAGATATTGCCGAGACAGTAGCTGAGGCAGAAGCGGCAGCGGGAAGAATACTCGCATTATCGAAATAGAGGATATCAGATGGCAAAGAAGATAGGTGTATATGTATGTGAATGCGGTGGTAATATAGCCGAGAAGGTGGATATTGAGAAGGTGATTACTGCGGTCTCTCCTCTTAAGAATGTGGAAGTTGCCGAGAGGCACAAGCTTCTATGTTCTGAGGGCGGGAGGGAATTCCTAAAGCAAAGTATCGCAAAGCACGGCTTAACGCATGTGGTAGTCGCTGCCTGTTCACCAAAGCAGCATGAGGTCACTTTCATGAATGTATGCAAAGAGGCAAGTCTCAATCCACAACTTTTCCAGCTTGTCAATATACGGGAACAATGTGCCTGGGTCACACCGAATGGGGAAGAAGCTACTGACAAGGCAATAAGGCAAACAAGAGCTGCCATCAGCAGGGTCCGCTATCATAGTCCCCTTGAGAAAAAAGAGACGGAGTGCTCTCCTGACGTATTAGTAATAGGAGGTGGTATTGCCGGGATTAAAGCCAGCCAGCTACTGGCGGCACCAGACAGAAGGGTCTATCTGGTAGAGAAAACCTTCTCGCTGGGAGGCAAAGTAAAAAGCTTTAGCAAGCTATTCATCAATATGGAATCTGGCTTGAGCCTGATGGAACAGGAGATAAAGAGCCTTCTAGGGAATGAAAATGTTGAGGTGCTCACCGAGAGCGAGGTAGAGCAGATTTTGGGATTCCTCGGAAATTTCGAAGTAAAGATAGTAAAGAAGGCAGAAAACGAAGAGCTAAACTTCAATGTTGGGGCAGTGATACTGGCTACTGGATTCGACCTATTTAACCCCAAAGGGCTTCCTCAGTATGGATACGGAAAGCTTGACGATGTCTACACGAGTTTAGAATTTGAAGAGATGAATATCCCTGATGGACCTAGTGGCGGGAAAATTCTCCTTAAGAACGGTAAGCCTCCAGAGTCGGTGGCCATTATTCATTGCGTAGGACGGAAAGAGAAGGACTACTGCTCCAAGGTATGTTGCCTATATTCGCTCAAATTTGACAGGATGCTAAAGTCCCAACTTCCGGCAGTCAAGGTATCTCACTTCTACCCCGACCTATGTATTCCGGGTAAATCCTTCCAGAAATTTTATGAAGATACGAAGGAGTTGGGGGTTGAGTTTGTCCGCTCGGCGAAAACTGAGGTTGCCGGAAATGCTAAAGGGACGACCATCAAATATGAAACCGAAACCGGCTCAAAAGGTGACTTGGTTGCAGATATGGTAATCCTCATCCCGGCGATGGAAAGCAGCAGTGATGCTCAGAAGTTTGCTGAAATGCTTAACATCCCTCAAGACGAAAAGGGATTCTTTGCCGAAGAGCACCAATTGCTTGCCCCGGTGGCCTCCGCTGTGGAGGGAATTTTTGTTATTGGCTGTGCTGGGGGACCCCAAAGTATTTCGGAGTCGATAGTTCAAGCAGAGGCTGCAGCCGGCAAGATACTCTCTGCGCTTGTTCCGGGGAGGAAATTAGAACTGGAAGTTAGGACATCCGAGATTTCTGAAGACTTCTGCACTGGATGCAAAACGTGCATTGATGTTTGCCCATATGGTGCTATTACCTTTAATGAAACGCGGAGAATCTCAGTGGTGAACGAGGTTTTGTGCCATGGCTGTGGAAGCTGTGCAGCAGCCTGTCCTTCTGGTGCAGCAAAGTTGAGGCATTTTACCTTTTCACAGATTTACCAAGAGCTTAAAGAGGTGGTGCGATAAGTAAAATAAGCGAGCATTTACTATTGAGGAGTTAATATGGCTTCTACTCAGAGAGGTGCAATTTTCCCCGCAGAAGGCGGAGGAGAAGGGGGAGTTCTTGATTTTATAAAACAGGCGCTTGGCAAGGGGTGCTTTGATGCTGTCCTCGTCCCAGCCAAATTGTCAGGTAGTGATTCATTTACCTATTCATTAATTAAAGACGAATCGCTCCTGAAAGATACCTATCCTATATGCCCAATTATGCCAGTTCAGGGAGCTAAAGCCCTTTCCAGTCTTACCGGACGCGGCAAAGGCAAGAAAGGAATAGCCGCTCTGGTACGACCCTGTGAAGTGAGAGCAACAGTCGAGCTATTCAAACTTGGACAAGTAGACTTAGGGAATATATTTCTTATCAGTATTGATTGTCCTGGGGCGCTACCACTGGCCGATTGGGCCAAGGACCCAAAGAAGGCTGAAGAGGCATTTTCGGAGCTCCTCAAGGGAGGGGCTAGCGAGAGTCTGCGGCCAGTTTGCCGAATATGTGACAAGTTCTCTACAACTGGTGGGGAAGACTTGCATATTGGAATACTAGGAGCAAAGAGTGGCAGGATTTTCCTCATTCCCAGCAGTCCAAAGGGGAAAAATATCTTGGACTGCATTGGCATTTCAGTGGAAGAGGATATATCCGAGTGGAAAGATAAAGTAGACAGATTAACCGAGGAGAGAAGAGAAAAGAGAAGACAGGCTCAAAAGGAGCTGGAAGCCAAGGCTGTAGGACTAGATAAACTACTAGATGTTTTCAGCAAATGCATAAACTGCCATAACTGTATGAGAGTATGCCCCATATGTTATTGCCGACAATGTTTCTTCGATTCGGATAATATGAAATTCGCATTTGAAGACTACCTGAGGAGGGCAGAAATGATGGGCGGGTTGAGACTTCCACCCGAGACCTTGCTCTTCCATCTTGGACGCATGCTGCATATGTCCCTCTCCTGTGTGTCATGCGGAGCGTGTGAGGACGCCTGTCCCACATCCATTCCGGTAGCCCAGGTCTTCAGCCTAGTTGGAGATAAGAACCAGAAGGAATTTGATTATGTTCCCGGTAGGAGCCTAAATGAACCCCTCCCACTGAGGGTTTATGAGGAGAAGGAATTCGAAGAAGTGGAGCAGTCTTATGTAGAGACCTCTGCCAAACAGGAGGCGCAAGATGCCTAAGGCATTAAAGTTAAATAAAGGCGCAGAGGAATGTGGACGAGAGCTTCTCAGGTTTCTATTAGAGGGTGAAAAGGTAGAGGGAGTTTTCACCCTCATAAAGGTGGACGAAAGCGGTGGGGTAGCTTATTCGCTCGTTACTGACCCGAATGTGCTTGAAGAGGCTATGCCACTTTTCCCCTTGATGCCGACAAGTGCAGCTAAAGTACTCTCCCGTCTTACATTAGTGGAACCTGCCTCTAAACCTATTGCCGCAGTGGTGAGACCTTGCGAATTGAGGGCACTTACCGAACTTATCAAACGAAGCCAGGGAAGCTTGAAAAATCTCTTATTCATCAGTTCAACCTGTGTTGGAGTCTATCCACTTGAAATGGCTGTCAATGGGAATATTGAAGAGAAGCTCCCCCAATATTGGGATGCAGTTAAAAAGGGTGAGATTGCCGCTGATATAAGACCTGCCTGTGCAGCCTGTGAGCATTTCATGCCTTACAATGCAGACATGACTGTTGCCTTGATTGGAAACAAGGATGTGGATAAACAGTGTGTAATATATCTGAATACTGACAAAGGAGAGCAGTTTGCGGCTGGTATAGCGGGAGAGCTTGCCGAAGGAGAAGTTGAGTCGGAAGTAATTGAGGGTCTCCGGAGCAAAAGGGAAGCCCAAAAGAAAAAGCTATTTGATGAACTCGGAATTGGAGATTTCGATATACAGAAAGTTTTTGAGAAGTGCATAGGTTGTCATGGGTGCAGCAAAATCTGCCCTGCTTGCTACTGCCATGTATGCTTCTTCGACTCTGGGGGCGAGGAGCATGATTCAAATTACTATGAAACAGAACTAGAGAAAAAGGGGTATGTGCGAGTTCTTCCTGACCCGATATTTTACCAGCTAGTAAGGTTATTCCATGTAAGTATGTCTTGCGTAGGATGTGGCTTATGTGCCGATGTGTGTCCTGTTAATATCCCACTCTGGGCAGTCGCTTTGAAAACAGGAGAGGCAGTTCAGAAAGCGTTCGATTACCTGCCGGGGAGAGATATAGAAGAGGGACTCCCTATTACCACATTTGTGCCAGAAGGGTTTGCCGGAGCTGGATGATAAGGGTGAAGTAATCGCAATCCTGCCCCCCGTTTGAACATTGGATTGAATTTTCCCTGCTTGGCTCCTCGATGTCAAAACTGCATGTCATCTCAGCTAGGCGGGAGCGATTGCCGCTTTAATGCGGGGAGATATTGTAAGCTGGTAACAGGTAAGTTTTTCCAAAAAACCTGAAGAGTCTTCCAGTTTGTCAGCTTGCTATTGCGGGTTGGTACGAGAGCCGGGGCGAACCCCGGCTCTCAATTTATGGCGGCCTCGCTTTGGGTAACTCGACAAATGAAGTCAAATGCTTTACTGATAAAGCCCGGAAAATAT
>Ga0209633_10004450_pt1 | contig 12587 bp, 12 predicted proteins | sample Cruoilmetagenom1_FD_187290 | JGI IMG/M metagenome (GOLD analysis project Ga0209633, IMG submission 187290) | Oil polluted marine microbial communities from Coal Oil Point, Santa Barbara, California, USA - Sample 1 (SPAdes) (version 2) | ecosystem: Environmental > Aquatic > Marine > Oil seeps ... | reverse complement strand
GTCCCGGAACAACCACGGTAAACTGCTGGTAGGGAAAGTCCCCTCCGAAGAAGAGCAGAAAATCGTCGGTCTCTTTGTTGTGCCAGGTTGCATAAACCCTTCCATACACGTAAGCCACTTCACCCAGGTTATACTTGGCATCGAATACAGAGATGGTCTGAATCCTGTGTCCGTAGTTATAGCTCCAGTGGAATCCAGGGTACCATCTGTGATAGTCGCGGTACATACTCCGGTTCCAGTAGTAATTTCCATAGGTGGGGTAGTAGAGCACATGGTAACTATTAACATATGTATTATGGTGATAGTGGAATTTAGCTTTAGAGGTAGGGTAGGCATAGTGATAGTGGTTCCCACCGTAATATGCCCTGTTGTTATAATAGTTCTTGTGCTTAACAGGTGCACTATAACGCGCTTTTTCTGTGAACTTGTTATTTGGTTTGCGGTAGGTACTCTTCGGATTCTTTGTTGTCGTCATGCTAACAGGTTTGCGTACCTGCTGCCCATTATTAGCTCTTACGGGCTGCTTGTAATTTGCAGATTGTTTACGAACCTGTTTATTCTGCGCAGTTCTGACAGGCTGCCCTGTTCTGGCTTTTTGCATGCTCCTTGACTGCTGACTAAGGACCTGCTTGGTCTGCACCTGTCTGGCAGGCTGGGTCCTTTTTGCCTTTTGGGATGTGCTTTCCCTTTTATATGTGCTTGTGGTCCTGGCTTTCCCCTTTTTTTCCTGGGTGGCAGGACGTCGGGCTGATTGTGCCTGAATGCTTGCAGTTGCAAAAACCAGTGCTATCAGCATTGTGCTTGTGTATCGTTTAGCTTTCATGATTTCCCGGTTTTAATGTTTTACATATTTGCTTACTTAAGTTCAAAATCAATGCCAAAAACATTAAGTGTAGTAAATACATTCAAGGAAATCTAAGCGCAAATCGCTACAATTCAGCTTGATAGAGTAAAAAAGAAAATCCCGGCTCTTGGAGGAACCGGGATCTTCATTTACAGATTCAGTTTTAGGGTTAGTGACTATTCTATGGTAGTCTGTAACAATTCTGTGCAAGCAAATATAGAGCTTATATTTTAAAATCCAAATCTTACCGATCCATTTCACTCCTTATTGAATCGAGGCTAAGCTTCACTTTTTCCATATCTTCTTTGATCTCTTCCCTGATTTCATCCCAATCAATCTCATTCATGGATTTCTCGATTTCACTTTTTACCTCCTCCATATCAAGCTTCATCTCGGAGAAGCTTTGATCCATTTCAGCTTTTACCTCCTCCCAGTCAATCTCGTCAATTTCCATTCGGGCAGCTTCCATTTCTTCCTTTATGGCTTCCCAATCAATCTCCTGTATCTCTTCCAGGTCAATTTTCATTTCTGAGATGCTAAGTTCCATTTCTGCTTTGATCTCATCCCAATCAATCTCTTCAATTTCTTGCAGGACCTCCCACTCAGCTTCATCAATCTCTGTCAGCTCTTCATAAGCTATTTCTTCAGGAATAGTATCCGGAACTACAATCCATTCACTATTCGATTTGTCAATGGAGAGAAATCCAGGTTCGGCACTGAATCCACTAACAGTCAGCAAGAGAACAATGCTTCCGGCAAGCAGGGCAAGTGATAAGACTTTGTCACGCATAGTTGTTTTCATGGTATGATAGTTTAAAATTCGCTTAATCCGGGAATATAAATATTGTTTTCCTGATCCGATTGCCCCCGGAGCCAATCGGGTAAACTGTTGTTGCTCTGCTATATGAATCAGAGCCTTAGCATAATTTTCAGGATTATCAGTTGCGCGAAGCACCCTGTCATCGCAACAGTGCTCACGCTCGCTCCGAATAGAAGCCGATATAATCCACACCACTGGATGATAAAAGAGTATTCCTTCAATAAAAAGTTGCATGATATTAACCAGGTAATCCCTCCTTTTCAAATGATATAGCTCATGCATAAGAATAGTCTCGACCTGACTCACCGGGAGCAGAGTGATCATTCCGGCAGGGACAATAACCACCGGTTTCAGATAACCTACAAGCATTGGCCCCCTTGCCAAAGCTGATTCAATGAAATTTACAGGACGCTTAATTCCCAGGGAAAGGCTGATTTGTGAAAATTTAAGTTGCCATTCCGGGTCAGGATTAATACCACTGCTTCGCAATCTCCTGACATAGATCAGAGATGCTATTGATCGGCACAACATAAACAGGGCACCTGCAAAATAGATATACCCGCACACAGAAAATAAAAGATTGGCATCCAGAACAGATTCACCATTAATCCTCAGAAATAATTTTCCGGAAACAAGAGGGAAGACACGGGGTGAGCTTAGAGCTGCCTGCATGGACGATTGTGGCTCATATAGCATCAGAAAGCTGGCGATAAATGAAATAAAGAGTAGAACTAATGCAGAAACAGCCATACTGTAACGTATTCCTGAAAATCTGGCTGGAACATAGGCCTGTAGCAAACGGAGCAAAGCAAGGAGCATTAGCCCGATCCAAATACTATGAATAATAGTTTTTCCAATGGCATGCATCCAGATTTCGCTTACCTCAAAAAGCCCCATCTTATTTCTCCTCCATCTTTTGAATGAGTGCTTTGAGCTCTGATAATTCTTCGCTGGAAACATGCTGGTTTCCCAGGGCTTGCAAAACAAGTTTTGATCTATCACCCATAAATACTGTTTTTAATACATGATCCAGAATATTTGATTGTACAGAGGCGGGTTGAAGAGCAGGGAGGTATATATGGGAGCGATGCGAAGTATCGCGGGTTAGCATGCCTTTTTCAGTCATGATCTGCATCATTTTCAGCGAGGTTGTATAACCAACCCTTCTTTGTTTATTGAGTTGATCATTCAATGCTCGTACTGTCAGGGGGCCGTGTTCCCAAAGCAGTTGCAAGATCTCCAGTTCGCTTTCTGTTGGTTTCATTACTTATACGAAATGTTTCGTAACAAATATATACGAAGATTTTCGTAATTACAACTAAAATATCATTTCAGTCGCTTTTTTAAAGATTCTTAACACTTAGAAGGAGGGCATGTCAGATTTGAATACAATGGCCTCATATGTATAAATATCTGCTGCTTTCCACCCATCCCATCCAATGCCAGCCTTATGCTTTGAACAGTTGCCCAGGAACTCATTGACAGTCCACCCCTGAGCTACAGCGACCTGAGGAAGCAGGGTACCCCGGCTGGAACCCAATTTGATATAGATGCCATGCTTCCCAATAATTATCTCTGAAGGATAGCTTATCCTCTGTCGGGGAGTAAGGATACTAATTTCGATTTCGAGCTGCGAAAGTTCACTTGCAAGAATAGAATTAAACCTTGAGTCATCAGTGGCTGCGAGAACAGCCATGTTCACCACATTTTTGTAAAGGGCATCTTCCTCAGAAAACGTTCCTATACATCCCCTGAGCTTCTGATTTACATATACAGATACAAAGGCTCCACACTTTTGATGCAGGAACTCAGTTAAGTCCAGCTCTGGTTTGGATGGTTGGTGCAGGGAAACGATCTTTTCAGCAATGGCTCTTCCAGCCAGTGCAAGTAAAATCTTTTTCTCGGATCCTGAAATTCTCATTTGTAAGTAATGAGGGAAATGTAATCAACAACTTCTGCTGAGGGAGAGACTTCACCTGAATGGCCGCGGGCCAGTATTTCTATCTTATAATCAGGCGACCAGGAACCGGCATATTCCATCAGAGACATAATGGGCCCATATCCACACACGGATATGCGATTCTCGATTACGGCCCTTTCAACCTCAGGAGCATCCCGCTCAAGAATCTGGTCAATAACTAGCTGATCCAACGCAGCACCCTCTGAAGGAGAAAGGAAGTGTGAAAAGTCGCACGAAGCAATAAGCATGATCTTTCTTTGGGTTTTTTTCTGAGCCCGGAGTATGCGCTCTGCAACCAGACTTGCATTTTTATGCGTCTGATCCATCATGCATACTGGAACAATTGAAAATGGATGCTCAGAAAGAAAATACTGAATAAAGGGTATAATAACCTCGGCTGAGTGTTCTTTTGCATGGGCCCTCCTATCAAATGGAAGTTCCATGGCCCTGGCCAGCTCCATATCCACCGGCACCTCGCCAATGGAATTGCTCCATAACTCTGCCTCATCAATAGACAGAGGAACACCGTGGGCCGAATGATTTGGATGTACAATTACAAATGTATCAGGGAATAAATTATGTCTTCTAATCAGTTGAAAGAAGGGAATGGTCTGATAGCCTGAATAGATATGTCCGGCATGGGGAAGTACAGCACCAAACACCTTGTCGGGCGACAGTTCTGGTTCAGGGTATCTGCCAGAGTTCTCAATATCCATGATTTGATCAAATATCCTGCTTTTAGAAGATGGATAAAAACGACCCTCAACCGCTGCACTGCGTGTTCTCATGATACTTTCAATTAAAGATTCCAATAATTTCCTTATTACATTTACTGCATGTACCTGCTGGCCCTATGCCCTTAACGCTGGCGTTATACAGAAATCGCTCTATTAAAATATTTCCGCACGCAGGACAGTAAGAATGCATGTCAAGTTGTGGGGTGTTTCCCGGATATACATAGTCGATCCGTTCCCTGGCCATCTCAATGAATCGATTTATTGTGGAGAGTGGAGTAGGAGGCTTATCCATTTTGAAATAGGGGAAATACCTGCTAACATGCAGAACAGTTCCTCTGCTACAATGATCTGATATCCATCCAATCATTTCCTCCCACTCCTTTTCATTATCGTTGTGGTCAGGTATAATCAGGAAGGTTAGTTCCAGATGCCGTCCCGATCTGGAAATGTTGCGGATTGTCTCAAGCACAGGAGCAAGGCTGGCTCCAGAACGTTTTTTATAGAAGAGGTTCCGGAAGGATTTTAAATCCACATTAAAAGCATCTATATAAGTGATCAGGTCCTCCAGCGGAGCGGGATTTATATACCCGTTTGTAACCATGACATTACTCAGACCCTGTTCCTTAATCAACGTAGCACATCTGATCATGTATTCAAAATAGACGGTGGGTTCATTATAGGTATAAGCCAGACCAATGTTGTTTTGGTGCAGGACAGCTTTGCTTACAATATCTTCAGGATCCCTGGAAGAGTAACGGGAAAGAATTTTTTGATCAATCTGGGTGATCTCACAATTCTGACAAAAGTCACAGCTCAGGTTGCAGCCAAAACTTCCAATTGAGAGTATGGAACGACCCGGATAAAAATGATAAAGCGGTTTCTTCTCAATGGGGTCAGAGGAGATGCCGGATAGAATTCCATAACTCTCGGTAAAAAGCTTGCCTCCCCTGTTAACCCGGGTTTTGCATAGGCCATACCCCATGGGCTCAAGTGTGCATCTGTGCGGGCAAAGAAGACACTGCACCACATTGTTCTCAAGTTGCTTGTAGTATAAAGCTTCCTGCATGACTTAAAGTTACAACGAAAAAGCGATGAATTCCACCCAAAACAAAATGGCTTACTTTTGGTTAATAAGGAAAGGATAATTGTAACAGATCTATGAGGAAATACACATTTACCATATTGTCCCTACTCTTTTTATCTTTGAACCTATCAGGAAACGACGGTATGACAAACAAATTTGAAATAGCAACTTTTGGTGGTGGATGCTTCTGGTGTGTGGAGGCGGTGTTTGAACGTGTCTCAGGAGTACACCAGGTTGAATCGGGGTATTCGGGTGGAAATATCAGGAATCCTGATTATAAAATGGTTACCTCAGGCACCAGCGGACATGCTGAAGTGGTGCAGATCACTTTTGATCCTGAGGTGGTCTCTTACCTGGAATTGCTGGAGATCTTTTTCCTTACCCATGACCCTACCACACTAAACCGTCAGGGGGCGGATGTGGGCACCCAGTATCGATCCATCGTATTGTATCACAATGAAGCGCAGCATATGCTTGCCCGGGAGATCATAGAAAAACTTGATTCTGAGGGAATCTGGAGTGATCCTATAGTTACTTCCGTAGAAGCTTTTGAGGAGTTTTACAGTGCAGAAGCTTACCACCAGGAATACTATGAAAACAATCTGAACCAGGGCTACTGCCGCCTGGTTATTACGCCCAAGTTGGAAAAGTTCGAGAAAGTTTTTAAGGAGAAGCTGAAATAGAAGGATCCTGCAAAGAGGAGGGAAGTGTGACAATGAAACTGGACCCATTTCCAGGTTCACTCTCAACTGCTATAGTACCCTGGTTCCGTTCCAAGAATTCCCTGCATATAATAAGTCCGAGTCCCGATCCTGACTCTCCTGTTGTACCCGGAGTGGAGACCACTTCGTTAGCCGTAAGAAGTTTTTCCTGGATTTCTGGCTGTATTCCTATTCCGTCATCTGACACCATAATTTTACAGTCATTTTCCGTGGTTTCAGAAGTAATTCTGATTTTACTGCCGGGAAAACTGAACTTGATTGCGTTGGCAATCAGGTTCCTGAATACTGTATATATCATAGCCTTATCAGCGAACACTACACAAGTGGTTTCTATGTTTAAAAGGCACTCTACCTTTTTATGGTCCAGGTTGGCTTTCATCTCCCTGACACATTCAGCAAGCAGGACCTTAACTATGAGGGTCTCCGGTTCATATTTTACAGCTTTCATCTGCGATCTTGCCCACATCAGGAGATTTTCAAGAAGGCTCTGTATCCTCTGAGTTCCCTGGAGAATCTGTAAGAGGTACTCTTTCTGTGTATCCACCGGAAACTCTTCAAAATTATCATACAGTAGTTCAGAAAAACCAGTTACCGCAGCCACAGGGTTCCGCAGGTCATGTGCCACTACGGAGAAGATCCTGTCTTTGGACTTATTTAATTTCTGGAGTTCATTTTCCGATTCACTTAGCTTCTGTATGGCATTTGAGATCTGCAAATTTCGCTCCGCCAGCATCTGGTTAGTAAGCTTCTTTGAGCGAAGATTGACCGCGATAATAATTGCAAGAACAACTATGACCACCAAAAAAATGACAAATAACTTATTTAACATCCTCTGTACCTGCGATTCCGATTGCAGTTGAAGAATCTCATTTTCACTGATCTCCTGCTCATACCTGCTCCTGAGCTGCATTATCTTATTCGACTGTTCTTCATTGAATAGCGACTTATAGAGAGTATCATATCGCACCATCCAGTTATAGGCCGAAGCATAGCTTCCAGGCTTTGCATGGAGCTTGGCCAGCTCCTCATAAACTTCCAGCTCCAACAAAGGAAATTCTCTATGCTGGGCTATACGCAGGGCCCTGTGCAGGTAGAACAATGCAGAATCCTGTATTTTCATCTCCCCAAACAGTGAACCGAGATTTACAAAAACCGATCCGACAGTTTCCTGATCATCTACCCCAATGGCCAAAGCAATTCCTTTTCTGAAGTAGTTCACTGCCTGCTGCTGCTTACCCAATTCCGAGTAGACAAGGGCTGCATTATTGTAAGCCCCCGATAATATATAGCGCTGCGTGGAAGAGGTAAGTGAATCAGGATCAAGCTGATTCATCACTTCCTGATAATAAATAAGGGCCGAATCGAACAGCTCTCTTTCATAGTAAATCATGCCAATATTACTAAGAGCTCCATACTCTTCAGTGGAAAGCCCGTTCTCGCTGTAGATGGTATATGCTTTCTGGTAATGTTTCTCAGCTTCAAGGAACCTTCCCATTTCATGTGAAACGTTGCCCAGGTTATTCTCCATCCTTGCAATACCCAGCTGGTCATTTTTCCTTTCATAGGCATTCAGGCTCTGCATAAAGAAGAAATAAGCTTCACTAAAATTGGCCATACCATAATACAGATTTCCAATTATAAGGGCACAATTTCCTATTTCGGTGAAATTCTCCAGCTTTATAAACTCATCATAGGCCTTTTTGAAATAGAGAATGCTACGTTCGACAAGCAGCTTATTATTGTAAATCTGGCCTTTGCTCTTATATAAAAAAGGAAGGAGCGACTCCGGATCATTTCGCTGCAACATTAGTTCAGCCCTGTTAGCAAAATAAAGGGCGCTGTCAGGATACTCAACCTGCAATGAAAGCGACAGTTCATAAAAAGTGCTGGCCAGTTCATTATCGCTGAGCACGGCAGACAAATTCAGCAGACTATCAACCCTGGTATCCTGAGCAAAGAGCTGACTGCAGGGCCAGATTACTAAGCTTAATAATATCAGGATTCGATTCATGGCTTGAATTGGCTTCTCAGGTGAGGTATAAGACAAATATACTTATTTTGGGATGAAAACAGTCATTCCGGGATTGCTGTATCAGCTTCTTCTCACAGGCTTATATACTTTTGATAAAAATTAATTCTGATGGAAAAAAATATTAAATTTTCCCGTGGGGAAGAGCTGGCAAATGCAATCTCTCATTTCTCGGGAGCACTGCTTGCAATAGCCGGTCTGGTACTTATGTTGCACTTCTCTATTGTGAAAGGAAATGGCTGGCATGTGGTAAGCACCTCTGTTTTTGGGGCCAGCATGATTGTGCTTTACCTAAGCTCAACCATGACCCATATTCTTCCAATGGGAAGAGCCAAGGATCGTTTTTTCAATTTTGACCGTATTGCCATTTATTTGCTGATAGCCGGAACTTATACCCCAATTGCTCTGATTACGTTACATGGTCCCATTGGATGGGTGATTTTTGGGATTGAATGGGGACTGGCAATCATCGGTACACTTATGATCCTGACCCGACCCGGTGACTTTAACACAGGAGTTAGCACCTTCTATGTTGTATCATATGCAGTCATGGGCTGGCTAATTTTGATTGCTATTGTGCCGGTAATGAACACTCTTCCATTAATGGGGACTGCATGGATCCTTATCGGTGGACTATGCTATACACTTGGAATTCTGTTTTTTAAGGTCATCAAGTTTCCCTATCATCATCTGGTATGGCATCTACTGGTGCTAGCCGGTACGGTTTCACATTTTTTCGCAGTATTTTTCTATATGATACCAAGGTAGATGGAGAATTCTTAATACTCTATGTGCATTTGGTTTTATTTTGTATTACTTTTGCACTGTTATTAATTATCAATTTATTACAATGAAAGAAGGTAAAGTAAAATTCTTTAATGAATCCAAAGGTTATGGATTTATCAAGGACGTCGAATCTGACGAAGAGTATTTTGTGCATGTATCTGGTTTGATTGACAAGATCAAGGAAGATGACAATGTAACATTCGAGCTTACTGAAGGTCGAAAAGGATTAAATGCAGTGAATGTCAAACTTATCTAGTTAACATATCATCTCGTATTAATCTGAACCCTTCGCAAAAACGAAGGGTTTTTTTGTATCTTATTATTTTCAATCTATTTTTATAGCATAACTCAAATCGCAATCCATGAAACTAAACCGCCGCCGTTTCCTGTCCAGTACAGGGGCTATTGCAGTAGGAAGCTCTCTGGGACTTCGTGCCAGCGAGACCAATAAGACCCTTAATTTGCCAGTTATAAAAGAGTTACCTTCTCTGAAGGGGCGAAAAATATTATTCACCTATGGTGGTTGGACAGGACATGAACCAGTTCAATCCATGGAACTCTTCAAGCCGTGGTTGGAAAAAGAGGGTGCAAAGGTAGACGCAATTAATAATCTGGATCCTTATGCTGATGAGACATATATGAAAGATATCGACCTGGTCATCCAGACCTTTACCATGGGTAAAATCACAGGTGCACAGGAGAAGGGACTCATTAATGCTGTTGCCTCTGGATGTGGACTGGCAGGATGGCATGGCGGACTATGCGATTCATTCCGTCAAAACACAAATTATCAGTTTATGACCGGTGGACAATGGGTGGCCCACCCGGGAGGCGTGATCGACTATCATGTGAAAGTGACCGACCATGAAGATCCTGTAACGAGCGGACTAAGTGATTTTAATATGCACAGTGAGCAATATTATCTCCATGTGGATCCAAATATGAAAGTGCTTGCAACTACCGCTTTCGGGGCCAAACATGCCCCCTGGATAGATGGATGTACCATGCCTGTAGCCTGGAAAAAGATGCATGGTTCCGGTCGGGTGTTTTACTCTTCACTGGGTCATGTTATGAAGGATTTTAAGGTCCCTGAGGCACTGGAGATTATGCAACGGGGCATCAAATGGGCATCTGCCAGCAAATATGCTCCGGCCGAAGCCTGGAAGAGACCGGTATACTGATTTTGACTAAATCCCTATAAAAGCAGGATCAAACTCAAATTCGATAGGATTAAATTTCACATGATCTCAAATAGGATTTGATTAAATCTAGATATAGAAGGATTGAATTCAGAAAATAATAGTTAATTTTCAATTGTAATTTAAGGTAATGAGAGAAGTAAGTAATTATAATAATTGGCGATGGCTCTGGTGGGATTACCTGAAGGCCTCGTGCGCAATGATTTAACTGTATAGCTTACAGATTATAAAAACAAAATACGCGGGGCATGTTAAACTAACAGCCCCGCTTTTTTTTTAAATAAGAAACCGAATTTTCAACCCCCTTAAAGAATCTAACTATGACAAAAAACAAAAAGATTATTCTAAGCGAAAAAGAGATGCCCAGGCAGTGGTACAACATTGCAGCCGATCTGCCAGGAACTATAAATCCTCCCTTAGGTCCCGATGGTAAACCAATTGGTCCTGAAATGCTTGCACCTGTATTTCCTATGAACCTGATAGAACAGGAAGTTAGTACAGAACGATGGATCGATATTCCGGAAAAAGTGATGGAGATGCTTAGCATATGGCGTCCTGCACCCATGGTTAGAGCCTATGCTCTGGAAGAAGCACTGGGCACTCCTGCCCGCATTTACTATAAGAATGAAAGTGTCTCTCCGGCCGGAAGTCATAAACCGAACACAGCGGTAGCTCAGGCCTATTATAACAAGGAATTTGGTATCAATAAACTGACCACTGAAACCGGCGCCGGACAGTGGGGGAGTGCCCTTTCATTTGCCACATCACTTCTGGGGATGGAATGCAGAGTTTTTATGGTGAGGGTTAGTTTTGATCAGAAACCATTCAGGAAAATGATGATGGAGGCTTATGGCGGAACGTGTGTAGCCAGTCCAAGCAATGAAACCCAGGCCGGAAGAGATGTTCTGGCCAAATACCCGGACACTCCAGGCAGCCTGGGTATTGCCATCAGTGAAGCTGTGGAGGCGGCTGTGACCGATCCCACAGGTCAGACCCGTTATTCTTTGGGAAGTGTACTGAACCATGTGATGCTGCACCAGACCATTATCGGACTGGAAGCAAAGAAACAACTGGAAAAGGCGGGTGAAAAGCTGCCTGATGTGGTGATTGGTTGTGCGGGAGGTGGAAGTAATTTTGCAGGACTTGCCTTCCCCTTCATGCAGGACAAAATCAATGGAGCTCAGATTGAAATAATACCAGTTGAGCCTGCAAGTTGCCCAACTTTAACTAAGGCTCCTTTTGCCTATGACCACGGTGATATAGCCAAAATGACCCCGCTGCTGGCTATGAATTCTCTGGGCCATGGTTTTGTTCCACCTCCCATCCATGCCGGAGGATTACGTTATCATGGGATGTCACCACTGGTGAGCCATGCTGTTAAGGAGGGGTTGGCAACACCGGAAGCCATTCACCAGCTTGAGTGTTACGAGGCAGGAGTCCTTTTTTCACGTACGGAAGGGATCATTCCGGCACCCGAAACCACGCATGCCATTGCTTCAGTAATCAGGCAAGCCAAGCTGGCAAAAGAGGAGGGAAAAGAGAAGGTAATTCTCTTTAATTTCAGTGGTCATGGACTTATGGACCTTGTAGGTTATGATAAATTCTTCAAAGGGGAACTGAAGGATCATGACCTTCCTAATGAGGATTTTGAAAAGTTCACTGCAGTGCTTAAGAACCATCCATCTCCCATAGTTTAAGTGCTGATCTTAAATTTTTTACAGGCTGTTCCGGATGTGAATTCCGGGACAGCTTTTTTATTATATTCATAGCATGAAAAGTATAGCAGTGTATTGCGGTTCAAGCAGCGGAAAGAATGAAATATATAAAAAAGAAGCTGCCGTCGTAGGAAAATTTCTTGCCAGACAGGGAATCGATCTGGTCTTTGGAGGAGGAAAAGTTGGTTTAATGGGAGTGCTGGCCGATGCGGCGCTGGAAGAAGGGGGGAAAGTTAGCGGTGTCATCCCAGGATTTTTACAGACAAAAGAAGTGGCCCATGAAAAGCTGAGCGAACTGATTGTTGTGGAGGATATGCATGCGCGAAAAGCCTTGATTTATGAGATGAGCGATGGATTTATAGCTCTCCCGGGGGGCTATGGCACCATGGAAGAACTTTTTGAAATACTCACGTGGGGACAACTTGGACTGCACCCGAAACCAGTCGGACTGCTTAATATTGCAGGCTTTTTCGATTACATCCTTGCCTCGCTCGACCACATGGTTCAGGAGGGTTTTGTACATGAAATCAACCGGAAAATGGTTTTATGCGACCATAGTCCGGAGGATTTGTTTGAGAAAATGCTTGCTTACCAGGCACCTACCGTACCTAAATGGCTATAATGCTTATGCAGCAAGAGTGGCCGAAAGCTTTATGTCGGCTGCTGCTACCAACCTGGAAATAGGACATCC
>Ga0209633_10004449_pt1 | contig 12588 bp, 7 predicted proteins | sample Cruoilmetagenom1_FD_187290 | JGI IMG/M metagenome (GOLD analysis project Ga0209633, IMG submission 187290) | Oil polluted marine microbial communities from Coal Oil Point, Santa Barbara, California, USA - Sample 1 (SPAdes) (version 2) | ecosystem: Environmental > Aquatic > Marine > Oil seeps ... | reverse complement strand
AGCAACTAAAGATCTTGATGAAAATGGAATGATCAGAATTGGTGCAGAAATTAAACCTGGTGATATTCTTATTGGTAAAATTACACCTAAAGGTGAGTCTGATCCAACACCAGAGGAAAAATTATTACGTGCTATTTTTGGTGATAATGCAGGCGATGTAAAAGATGCTTCATTAAAAGCATCACCATCATTAAATGGTGTTGTAATCGATAAAAAGTTGTTTCAAAGAACAATTAAAGATAAAGCAAAAAGAAGCCAGGATAAAGAAGATATTTCAAGGCTTGAAGCTGAATTTACCTTAAAATTTGATGAAATAAGAGTAAGGTTAGTTGATAAACTTTTCAGTTTGGTCAATGGTAAAACAGCTCAAGGTGTTCTTAATGATTTGGGTGAAGAAATATTTCCTAAAGGTAAAAAGTACACTTTAAAAATGTTAAATGCTATAAATGATTATGAGTATTTAACTAAAGGTACTTGGACTACTGATAGTCATTTAAATAAACTAATCAATGAATTAATTCACAATTATAAGATTAAGGTGAATGATATTCAAGGTTCATTAAGAAGAGAGAAATTTACCATTACCGTGGGTGATGAATTGCCTGCTGGAATTGTAAAATTAGCCAAAGTTTATATCGCGAAAAAACGAAAATTAAAAGTAGGAGATAAAATGGCTGGTCGTCATGGTAATAAGGGTATTGTAGCTCGTATTGTTAGGGCAGAAGATATGCCATTCTTAGAGGATGGAACTCCTGTTGATATCGTTTTAAACCCACTAGGGGTACCTTCTCGTATGAATATTGGTCAAATTTATGAAACTGTTTTAGGATGGGCTGGTCAGAAACTTGGAAAAAAATATGCTACACCAATTTTTGATGGTGCTACTATAGACCAAATAACTGATTTAACCAATGAAGCTAGTGTACCTGAATTTGGACATACTTATTTATATGATGGCGGTACTGGTGAGCGTTTTGATCAACCCGCAACGGTTGGTGTAATTTATATGATCAAATTAGGTCATATGATTGAAGATAAAATGCATGCTCGTTCAATTGGTCCATATTCATTAATAACACAACAACCATTGGGTGGTAAAGCTCAATTTGGTGGTCAACGATTTGGTGAGATGGAAGTATGGGCACTTGAAGCTTATGGAGCATCTGCTACTTTAAGAGAAATTTTAACTGTAAAATCTGATGATGTATTAGGTAGAGCCAAAACTTACGAATCAATCGTAAAAGGAGAACCAATGCCAGAGCCAGGTTTACCAGAATCATTTAATGTATTAATGCACGAGTTAAAAGGACTTGGCTTAGACGTTAGATTAGAGGAATAATTTTATCCCCACACCCGCCCGAACGATTTGGGCAGGAAAGTGGGGAACTGTTTGATTATAACAGACAGTTAAACAATATATTTTTACATTTTAATTATTGATTGCATAAGATATCATGGCAAAACAAAAAGAAAAATACACTGTAAAAAAATTTAATAAAATTTCTATTGGTTTGGCTTCGCCGGAATCAATTCTAGAAAAGTCTAGAGGTGAAGTTTTAAAACCCGAAACTATAAATTACCGTACACATAAACCAGAAAGAGATGGATTGTTCTGTGAACGCATTTTTGGTCCTATTAAGGACTATGAGTGTGCTTGTGGAAAATACAAAAGAATTCGTTACAAAGGTATTATTTGTGACCGTTGTGGTGTTGAGGTTACAGAAAAGAAGGTAAGAAGAGATAGAGTAGGTCATATTAATTTGGTAGTGCCTATTGCACATATTTGGTATTTTAGATCATTACCTAATAAGATGGGTTACCTTTTAGGTTTGCCTTCTAAAAAATTAGATATGATCATTTACTACGAACGTTATGTAGTAATTCAAGCAGGTATTGCAAAAAATATTGAAGGAGAACCATTAGAAAAAATGGATTTCTTAACAGAAGAAGAATATTTAGATATTCTTGAATCTCTTCCACAAGAAAATCAATATTTAGATGATGCTGACCCTAATAAGTTTATTGCAAAAATGGGTGCAGAATGTCTTATCGAATTATTGTCTAGAATAGATTTAGATGCTCTTTCTTATGAGTTGAGAGATAAAGCTAATAAAGAAACTTCAAAACAACGTAAAACTGAGGCTCTAAAGCGTTTAAATGTTGTGGAAGCATTTAGAGATGCTAACTTGAATAGAGAAAATAAACCGGAATGGATGATTATGAAAGTGGTACCGGTAATTCCACCAGAATTACGTCCATTAGTACCATTAGATGGTGGTCGTTTTGCAACTTCAGATTTAAATGATTTGTATAGACGTGTTATTATTCGTAACAATCGTTTAAAAAGACTTATGGAGATAAAAGCTCCTGAAGTTATTTTACGTAATGAGAAACGTATGTTGCAAGAGTCAGTAGATTCTTTATTTGACAATACACGTAAATCATCAGCAGTTAAAACAGAATCTAACAGACCTCTAAAATCTTTATCAGATTCTTTAAAAGGAAAACAAGGACGTTTTCGTCAGAATTTATTGGGTAAACGTGTTGATTATTCTGCACGTTCAGTAATAGTTGTTGGACCTGAATTAAGATTATTTGAATGTGGATTGCCAAAAGATATGGCAGCTGAATTGTATAAGCCTTTTGTGATTAGAAAATTAATCGAAAGAGGTATTGTAAAGACGGTAAAATCTGCTAAAAAAATTATTGATAAAAGAGAACCTGTTGTTTGGGATATATTAGAAAATGTTTTGAAAGGACATCCAGTGCTTCTTAACCGTGCTCCAACGTTACACCGTTTGGGGATACAAGCATTTCAACCTAAGTTAATTGAAGGGAAAGCAATTCAATTGCATCCATTGGTGTGTACTGCATTTAATGCCGATTTTGATGGTGATCAAATGGCAGTTCATTTACCACTTGGGCCTGAGGCTATCTTAGAAGCTCAATTGTTAATGTTGGCATCACATAGTATTTTAAATCCGGCAAACGGATCACCTATTACAGTACCATCTCAAGATATGGTACTTGGTTTATACTATATGACCAAAGAGCGTAAATCAACTAAGGATTATAAAGTAAAAGGTGAAGGAAGCATATTTTATTCTCCTGAAGAAGTGAATATTGCCTTTAATGAAAAGAAAGTTGATTTAAATGCAGGGATTAAAGTTAGAACAAAAGATTTTGATGATAATGGCGAATTAACAACTCAAATAGTATCAACTACTGTTGGTAGAGTATTGTTTAATGAGGTTGTGCCAGAAGCAGCTGGTTATATTAATGAAGTATTGACTAAAAAGTCATTAAGAGATATTATTGGAAAAATTTTAAAAGTAACAGATGTACCCACTACTGGTGATTTTTTAGATGCCATTAAAGGAATGGGTTATAAATTTGCTTTTAGAGGTGGACTGTCATTTAGTTTAGGAGATATTATTATCCCAGAAGAAAAAACTAAAATGATAGATACTGCTAATGATCAAGTTGATGTTATTACGTCTAGTTACAACATGGGTATGTTGACCAATAAAGAACGTTATAATCAGGTTATTGATATTTGGAGTTCAACCAATAATAAGTTAACAGAATTATCAATGAAACGTCTTAGAGAAGACCAACAAGGATTCAATTCTGTATATATGATGTTAGATTCTGGTGCAAGGGGTTCTAAAGAACAAATTCGTCAGTTAACAGGTATGCGTGGATTAATGGCAAAGCCTAAAAAATCTACTGCCGGAGGTGGAGAAATTATTGAGAATCCTATTCTTTCAAACTTTAAGGAAGGGTTATCAATTTTAGAATACTTTATATCAACGCACGGTGCTCGTAAAGGTTTAGCAGATACAGCATTAAAAACAGCTGATGCGGGTTATTTAACGCGTCGTTTGGTTGATGTCTCTCAAGATGTTATTATCAATGAAAATGATTGTGGTACTTTAAGAGGCCTTGAAGTTTTTCCTTTAAAGAAAAATGAAGAAATTGTTGAATCATTAGGAGAAAGAATTTTAGGTAGAATTGCCTTGAATAATGTTCGCAACCCCTTAACTGATGAGGTAATTATTGAGGCAGGAGAGATTATCGAAGAAGATGTAGTAGCAATTATTGAAGCTTCGCCTATAGAAAGTGTTGAAGTTAGATCAGCATTAACTTGCGAATCAGCAAGAGGGATTTGTGCAAAATGTTATGGACATAGTTTATCCACTAAAAAAATGGTTCAAATCGGAGAGGCTGTAGGTGTAATAGCCGCACAGTCTATTGGAGAGCCGGGTACACAGTTAACATTACGAACATTCCACGTTGGTGGTATTGCAGGTAATATTTCTGAAGATAACAAACAGATTGCCAAATTTGACGGTAATATTGAAATTGAAGATTTGAATACTGTTGAAAGTTTAGATAATGATGGTAACAAGGTGGATATTGTTATATCTAGAACTTCTGAAATAAAAATTATTGATAAGAAAACAGGTATTACCTTAAGTACAAATAATATCCCTTATGGTTCTCATCTATTTATAAAAAATAAGAAAACCATTAAAAAGGGAGATGTTATATGTCAATGGGATCCATATAATGGTGTAATTGTATCTGAATTTAAAGGTAAAATTGGTTTTGAGAACATAGATCAAGGTATTACTTATCTTGTTGAAATAGATGAACAAACTGGATTCCAAGAAAAAGTAATATCTGAATCTAAAAATAAAAAAGTTGTACCAACTTTATTAATTTTAGATTCTAAAGGAGAAACAATTAGATCTTATAGTTTACCTGTAGGAGCACACTTAATTGTGGAAGAAGGCGAAAAAATTGATGCAGGTAAGATATTGGTTAAAATACCTAGAAAATCTGGTAAAGCAGGTGATATTACAGGTGGTTTACCTAGAGTAACCGAATTATTTGAAGCTCGTAATCCTTCTAATCCTTCAGTGGTTTCTGAAATTGATGGTGTTGTTACTTTTGGTAAAATTAAGCGTGGTAACAGAGAGATTATTGTGGAATCTAAATTAGGTGATATTAGAAAATACTTAGTAAAACTTTCTAATCAGATTTTGGTTCAAGAAAATGATTTTATTAAAGCTGGTATGCCATTGTCTGATGGAGCGGTAACACCTACAGATATTTTAAATATAAAAGGACCTTCTGCTGTGCAGGAATATTTAGTGAATGAAATTCAAGAAGTATATAGACTACAAGGTGTAAAAATTAATGATAAACACTTTGAGGTTGTGGTGCGTCAAATGATGCGAAAAGTTAGAATTATTGATTCAGGGGATACAATTTTCTTGGAAAACCAATTGATTCATAAAAATGACTTTATTCAAGAGAATGATGAAATTTATGGAAAGAAAGTTGTAGAAGATTCAGGAGATTCTGAAAATTTAAAAGCTGGTCAAATTGTTTCTTCACGTAAATTGAGAGATGAAAATTCTATTTTGCGTAGAGCTGATAAGAATTTAGTAGAAGCAAGAGATGCTGTACCGGCAACGGCAGAGCCAATATTGCAGGGTATAACAAGAGCTTCTTTACAGACGAAGTCATTTATTTCGGCAGCGTCGTTCCAGGAAACTACTAAAGTGTTAAATGAAGCTGCTGTAAGTGGTAAAGTTGATACTTTAGAAGGACTAAAAGAGAATGTTATTGTTGGTAAGAAAATTCCAGCAGGTACGGGAATGCGTATATACGATCATATGATTGTAGGTTCTAAAAGTGAAATGGAAGCTAATTAATTATGGCTGAAGAAAAGAAAAAAGAGAACCAATTGAATATTGAACTCGATGAAAGTATAGCAGATGGCACATATGCGAATTTGGCTATTATCAATCATTCGGTTTCAGAATTTGTTGTTGATTTTGTAAATGTTATGCCGGGTACACCTAAGGCTAAAGTTAAGTCTAGAATTATTCTAACACCGCAACATGCCAAACGTTTGATGAAGGCATTGGCTGAGAATGTGAATAGATTTGAAAAGGCACATGGTGAGATTAAGGATTATGAACAACCTCCAATTCCGATGAATTTTGGACCAACAGGTCAAGCATAAATAATAAAAACGTCAAGCAATTGCTTGACGTTTTTTATTTGATTTAATTTGGTATTTAAATGAAAACAAGCCTAGTTGTTATTTCTCCCAAAAAACTTTGGATATACCCATTGTTATTTGGTATTTTAGGTGCTCTAATTGGGCTTCTATTGCGTTATGCTTATACAGGTTCAATTTCCGGATTCCCTTTTAAAAATGTGCTGCATTCACATTCACATGTTCTATTACTTGGGTTTTTATTTAATGCATTGCTAATTTTAGTATGGACTAATTTTACACAAGGGTTTGATAAGGTTTCTTATAATTATTATTTAGCCTTACAAGTATGTGTAACTGTTATGTTGGTGGCATTTATCCTACAAGGGTATGGATTTTATTCCATTTTGTTTTCAACATTACATTTATGGATAAGTTATGTATTACTCGTCAGATTATGGAAGCGACTCGTTAGAAATAATGCAATACATCAATTGGTTAAACTCGGAATTATTTTTCACTTTATATCTTCTCTGGGGCCTTATCTGTTGGGACCATTAATGGTTATGGAAATGCAGAAATCACCATGGTATCAACAGGCGATTTTCTTTTATTTACATTTTCAATATTTTGGTATTTTTTTCGTGTGGATGCTGGCAGTTCTATTAAAAAAGACTTCAATACTTCTAGTTAAAAAACATGTTGTCATCATAGCATTAAGTTTGGTATTGCTATTTGCACATTCTTTAGACTATAGCTTTAATCATTGGGTAATTCAAGTTTTTGGGGGACTAGGTTCCGTATTGCTTTTAGTAGTATTGTTGAATTTTAAAAATACTTTTATACAATCACAAAAGCAGTACACATACATTTATTATATAATCCTTTTTGTTGGAGTGATCAATATAGTAGGTAGCATTCCAAGTATTGCAAATTTAGTTATAGAGAGTAGGTTTATTTTGATTGCTTGGTTGCACTTTTTATTTTTAGGAATGTATATTCCATTTATTTGGATGTCTTTTACACGAAAGTTGAATCCGTTATTATGGACTTTTTATGGGAGTATGGTGCTTTTATCAGAAATTCTTCTTGTTTTTCCTAAGATGCTATCTCAATGGGTTTCAATTTCCCTAATGTGGTTATTGTTTTTTACTTATTTAGGAGTGACCATAAGTATATGTTTTGTGAATTTGAAGTTTCTTTTTGAAACTAAGAATAAAAATAAATCTATAAAAACGCTTTAAATTCCTTCTAAGGTTTTATCTAATAAATTGATCTTTTCATTGGTTTCTTTTATAATAACATATAACGCTTCATACACCCATTCTCCATCAATTTTTTCACCTTTAATAGTTACAGAACCTTTTCCTTTTGGCCCTTTTAATGGGATTTTAATATTTACTTCACCACTATCATTTGTTGTTGAAATGTTTCCTTGCATGATTCCTGCTGTTTCTACAGGATCGCCAAGTAATTCAATAACGTTGGGGTTTTTTGAAGCTTGTTCAACAGCATATTCATAAGGAGCAGAACTTGTAAATATTTTGGAAACCCCAAAAATAGCAGCACCAATACCAAAGGCAAATAATATAATTATTAGTAAACAACCTCCTGTAGGAACTACCCATATCCAGTTTCTACTAAACCAACTTTTTTGTTGTACATATTCATTCATAATTTTTTATAGTTTTTTGGTACACTTTAAAGATAGGTAATTTAGTTGAAAAGAATTTCCTGATGTTTTTTATATTTGTGTATATGGAAAAAGGAAGTGTTATTATTTCTGAAGGTGAAAGACCTATTTGGCAAATGGTAATTGCTGCTTTTTTTTATACTCTTACTTTTGGCGGTTTGAGTTACTGGTTTTATTTATTAAAGTTTAGAGCATTTGATTTAGAGATTATTGAAACTACGGCTTGGATTATAGCATTTTCAATTTTACTCCTTTCAGTTGGAATTAGATTCTCAGTAGTCAATAATGTACTATTTAACTTAGATATTAATATGTATAAAGATGAATATGCAGTTGGTCCTATAAAATTTGGTAGATGGAAAATTCTTCCTGATATAAAATATGTGTCAGTATTTAAACAACCATTAAAAGAAGAAGATTATATTTTTGAAGTAAATTTATGGTATGGAAAGAATAAGCATTTTAATATATATAGAAATATAGATTGTGAATTTACATTAGAAATGGGATTTCATATTGCTAATAAATTAAATGTGAAATTATTAGATGCGACAAAACGGAATAATTACAACTACCTGGATATGAATGAATTAAAAAAGAAATATAAAGATTAGATGTTAATATTTAATCGACTTTAATTCTACTTTTAATTCTTGAAACATACTAACAATACTACTAAGTTTTAATTCGTCTTTATCATATTCTTGAGTGTTGATACAACAGGTAAACTCCCATAACTCTAGTATATCTTCAATTTTGACTTCAAAAGGGAAATAATTTTTATTATCTGAGTATAGCAACAAACTCTGTCTATCTTTAATTCTATTATAGACCCTTTTATAGACCAAGCCATCATCTTTAGTCAATACAATATAAGTCCTTCCATCTTTTACATCATGAACACTTTCAACAAATTTGGCAACGATGTATGAACCGTCTTTTACAGGTAACATAGAATCTCCTTTTATAGGAAAAGTTCTGTGCTTTCCTGTTGGTAAAAAAGGCAATTTTATGTTTTGCAATTGCTCAACATATTCAGGATCAGCATAGCCTTTTAAATAACCGGCAGAGGCTTCTACAGTCAAAATTTCAATCAGATCTTCATTTGCTTCGTTAACTGTTACCGGAAATAATACACGCTTATTACCAATTTCAATAAAGGAAGTAGTATCTGTTAATCGTAGATCATTCTTAACTAAAATATCTATAGGAATGTTAAAATAACTAGACAAGCTAATTAATTTTTCAATAGATGGTTCTGATCTACCTTCTTCATACGAACCAATAATAGACCGAGTCCAACCCAACTCTTCTGCGAAGTGCTCTTGAGAAAAGCCTTTTAAAATTCTTAAATGGCGAATGTTTGTTTGAATAAATTTCATTTATTTTATTAAATTACTACAAATATAAGCAATAATTACTTTAAAATGTAGCTAAATTTGATGAAAATTTAAAAAGGTATTTTGTATATCAATTGTCATACATATTTTAGCCTACGATACGGTACTATAAAGACTGACGATCTATTGAAGTTAGCTGCTGAAAAAGGTATAGATACCTTGGCATTAACCGATATTAATAATACGTCTGCTTGTCTTGATTTTGTACGCCTATCTTCAAAATATGATATCAAACCAGTACTAGGCGTCGATTTTAGAAATGGAGCACAACAACAATTTATAATACTGGCTAAAAATAATAACGGGTTTCAACAGATCAACGATTATCTATCTTCTCATTTATATAATCCGAAACTAAAATTTCACGATCAAGCTCCTCAATTAGAAGATACATTTGTTATTTATCCTTATATATCCGGTAAAGAATTCAATTTAAAAACCAATGAATATCTAGGTGTAAAAGCTGATGACCTTAATAGATTAAAATTTTCAAAATGGAATACCAAACGCGATAAATTAGTCATACTACAAACCGTTTCTTTTCAAAATAAAAAAGGATTTAATACACATCGTTTGTTACGAGCCATTGCTAATAATACGCTATTGAGTAAACTTCTTAAAGAAGAACAGGGTAATGAAACTGATCAAATGTTAACTCGTGATGAATTAGATACTTCATATGAGAATTATCCCGAACTTATAAAAAACACAGAGTATCTTTTAGATAACTGTACCATTGATTTTGATTTTTCGCAAAGCACACCTAATAATCAACATTCTTATACTGATAATGAAGCATTAGATTATCGATTATTAGAGAGGTTAGCGTATCGGGGATTGACCTATCGTTATGCAAATCCTGATGAGGCCATCTATTCTAGAATTACCAAAGAGCTAACTATTATTAAAGATAAAGGTTTTGTATCGTACTTTTTGATCAATTGGAAGATCTTAAAATATGCCCGTAGTAAAGGCTGTTTTTATGTGGGCCGTGGTAGTGGAGCCAACAGTATCATTGCTTATTTATTGCGTATTACCGATGTTGACCCTATAGAGTTAGACCTGTATTTTGAACGGTTTATCAATTTATATCGTACAAATCCACCTGATTTTGATATTGATTTTTCGTGGACAGATCGTGATGATATTACCAAATTTATTTTTAGCCGATTTAAAAACACGGCATTGATTACTGTATATAACACCTTTAAATTTAAAGCTTCAGTTCGTGAATTAGGGAAAGTATTTGGTTTGCCTAAATCTGAAATGGATGTATTGACCAGAGGAAAGTATAACTTCAATGAGTTGGATAAATACTCACAATTGGTATTAAAGTATAGTCAGTATATTCAGGGTTTTCCTAATTATTTAGGAATCCATGCAGGAGGAATTTTAATTTCAGAAAAACCAATTCACTACTATACAGCTACTTTTTTACCGCCTAAAGGATTTATAACGACACAATTTGATATGGTTGTTGCTGAAGATATAGGCCTTTATAAATTTGATATTTTAAGTCAACGCGGATTAGGGAAAATAAAAGATGCTGTAGCAGTTGTTGCTTATAATCATCCTGAAAAAGAGCCCATAGATATTCATGATATCAAACGATTTAAAGAAGATAAACAGATCAAACATCTCTTAAGAAATGCGAAAGCTATTGGTTGTTTTTATGTTGAATCGCCCGCCATGCGAATGCTGCTTAAAAAATTGCAAGTAGATGATTATTTAGGCTTGGTTGCTGCAAGTTCTGTAATACGGCCCGGAGTTGCAAAATCTGGAATGATGCGTGAGTATATTCTGCGGTACAGATACCCTAACCGTAGAAAAGACGCACATCCTGTATTGCAAAATATTATGCCTGAAACCTATGGGGTAATGGTCTACCAAGAAGATGTGATCAAAGTGGCTCATTATTTTGGCGGACTGACTTTAGGCGAAGCAGACATGTTACGCCGAGGCATGTCTGGTAAATTTCGCTCTAGAGAAGAATTTTTAAAAGTAAAACAGCAATTTTTTGACAATTGTAAAAATGATGGAAAACCTCAAGCATTAACGCAAGAGATATGGCGTCAAATAGAAAGCTTTGCAGGGTATGCTTTTGCAAAAGGACATTCTGCTTCTTATGCTGTTGAGAGTTACCAGAGTTTGTTTTTAAAAGCCTATTATCCTTTAGAATATATGGTTGCTACAGTCAATAACGGTGGTGGTTTTTATCGCCCTGAATTATATATACATGAAGCTAGAATGCACGGTGCAACTATAGAAGCACCATGCGTAAATAAAAGCTTTAATGAAGCATTTATAGCAAGTAAAACCATCTACTTGGGGTTTCTATTTTTGCGTTCATTAGAATCAAAAACGATACAAAGAATACTTATTGAACGACAAAAAAATGGAGCCTATCAAAGTTTAGATGATTTTATAGACCGTGTTTCTATTTCTGTAGAACAAATTTCTATTTTAATTAAGATCAATGCTTTTCGGTTTACGGGTATCAATAAACGTGAATTGTTATGGCAGGCACATATGAAAATTAATAAGGTATCTTTTGAAGAACATATAATGACCTTATTTAAAACAGAAAAAATCACCTATCAAACACCCAAACTATATGCTACTGCGTTAGAGCATGCTTTTGATGAAATTGAATTGTTAGGTTTTCCATTGTGTAATCCTTTTAACTTGTTGTTGAAGCCTCAAAGAAGTAGCTTAAAAGCTAAAGAATTAATAGGGTATACAACTAAAATTATAAGAATTGAAGGCTATTTAATAACTACTAAAAATACGAAAACGTCATCGGGAAAAACCATGTATTTTGGTACTTTTTTAGACCGTGATGGTGATTTTATAGATACGGTGCATTTTCCTCCGGTAGCAGTAAAATATCCTTTCCGTGGAAAAGGAATTTATGCAATTACAGGTAAAGTGTTAGAAGAGTTTGATTGTATAAATATTGAGGTAATTTCTATGTATAGATTGGCCATTATAGAAGATCCTAGATATTCCGATACCCCAAAACAGATTGCTTATGAATCCTGAAAATAGAGCAATTGTACACATGGATTTAGACACGTTTTTTGTGTCTTGTGAACGCCTACTAGATAGTCGTTTGAATGGAAAACCTGTATTGATTGGAGGTACTTCTGATAGAGGCGTAGTTGCTTCTTGTAGTTATGAAGCACGAAAATTCGGAATACATTCAGCCATGCCTATGCGTATGGCAAAACAATTATGTCCTGAAGCTATTGTGTTACGCGGTAACTCGGGTATTTATAGTAAGTATTCTAACTTAGTGACCGATGTTATCAAAGACAGTGTACCACTTTATGAGAAATCTTCTGTAGATGAGTTTTATATAGATCTTACCGGAATGGATAAATTTTTTGGATGCCATCAATTAGCTTCAGAATTACGAGAACGTATCATTAGCGAAACAGGTTTGCCTATTTCTTTTGGAATGTCTGGTAATAAAACAG
>Ga0209633_10004448_pt1 | contig 12593 bp, 13 predicted proteins | sample Cruoilmetagenom1_FD_187290 | JGI IMG/M metagenome (GOLD analysis project Ga0209633, IMG submission 187290) | Oil polluted marine microbial communities from Coal Oil Point, Santa Barbara, California, USA - Sample 1 (SPAdes) (version 2) | ecosystem: Environmental > Aquatic > Marine > Oil seeps ... | reverse complement strand
TATTGGCTATTGACTATTGGTTTCCTTTTTTATAATCCGCTAAAAATTGTTCTAAACCAGAATCAGTTAAAGGGTGTTTAAATAAACCATCAATGGCTTTAAGCGGTGCTGTAATAACATCTGCACCAATTTTTGCACAGTCAATGATATGCATCGTGTGGCGAATAGAAGCTGCAAGAATTTGTGTTTTATACCCATAGTTGTCATAAACTTGGCGTATTTCTGCAATAAGGTTTAAACCGTCAGTAGAAATATCATCTAAACGTCCTAAAAAAGGAGAAACATAGGTTGCACCAGCTTTTGCAGCTAATAAGGCTTGCCCAACGGAGAAAACTAACGTACAATTGGTTTTAATTCCTTCGTTTGAAAAATGCTTTATGGCTTTGATTCCGTCTTTGGTCATTGGTACTTTTACGACAATAAGATGGTCTAATCTAGCTAAGGCTTTTCCTTCTGCGATCATTCCTTCATAATCGGTCGCAATTACCTCAGCGCTAACATCACCCGTAACTGTTTTGCAAATAGTTTTGTAATGTTCTATAATGTTTTCTTTGCCAGTTATTCCTTCTTTAGCCATTAAGGATGGATTCGTAGTTACTCCATCTAATATTCCTAAAGCTTCGGCTTCTTCAATTTGTGCTAAGTTTGCTGTATCTATAAAGAATTTCATATATTTTATTTTATTAGTTTAATTATAATTTTCAAATTGGCTATTGGCTATTTATATAGTTTGATTGGAATCAAAATTTTCAAGAATTTCTTTTAATCGTAAGATGAATTGACCACCTAACGCACCATTTACAACACGATGGTCATACGAATGAGCCACAATCATTTTATGACGAATGCCGATTAAATCACCATCTGGTGTTTCAATTACAGCTGGCATTTTACGAATAGCACCTAAGGCTAAAATAGCCACTTGTGGTTGGTTGATAATAGGAGTACCCGTAATGCTACCAAATGATCCTACATTCGTCACAGTATAAGTGCCACCTTGAATGTCATCAGGACTTAATTTATTATTTCGGGCTTTTGTCGCCAAACTATTCACTGATTTTGTCATAGCAATCAGACTCAATTCATCTGCATTCTTAATGACGGGTACAATTAAATTGCCATCGGGTAAAGCGGCAGCCATTCCTAGGTTAATATTTTTTTTCTTTATAATAGTATCATCTTCTACACTTACATTAACCATCGGATACTCTTTGATAGTTTGTGCAATGGCATGCATAAGAATCGGCGTAAAAGTTAACTTTTCACCTTTTTGTTGTAAAAATTGATCTTTTACTTTCGTACGCCATTTGACAATACGAGTTACATCAATTTCTATAAATGACTGTACATGCGCAGAAGTTTGAACAGAATGTACCATATGCTTGGCGATGAGTTTGCCCATTCGATCCATTGGGATAATTTCATCACCTAATGTGGTAGGTATACTTTTGCTTTCTGTCTTTTCAGCTTTTGTTTTTACTTCAGCTTTATTTTGTGTTTTTGTAATCGCTTGAATTTGTTGAGAAGTTCCTGATTTACGACTTTCTAGATAAGCAAGTAAGTCATCTTTAGTTAGACGCTGGTCTTTACCTGTACCTGCTAGTCCATCTAATTCTTCAACGCTAATATTTTCTTTTTGAGCAATACTGCGAACTAAAGGAGAATAAAAACGATCACTTGAACTTAAATTAAAAACAGGTTGTTTCAAGGCATCCGCTTTAGCGATAGTTTCATCAACTTGTGGTATGTTAGGCTGTGGAATAGAAACTATTTTTTCGGGAATAACGGTATCAATCTCCGAAAGACTTGAAATATCCGTATCCGTTTCAATAATTGCTATAGTTTGACCAACTTTGATAGTATCATCTACTTCAAACAATTTTTCAACTAAAACCCCAGTAACTTCAGAGGGTAGTTCTGTATCGACTTTGTCAGTAGCTATTTCTAAGACACCGTCATCAATTTCGATTGTATCACCAATCTCAACCAACCATGCAATAAGTGTAGCTTCATCTACACTTTCTCCCATTTTGGGTAATTTTAATTCGAATTTTGCCATTAGTAGTTTTTGTAATTTAGTTTTCTTCTGATGCAGGAATCCCTGGCAAAAGACTATCTAATTCATGTGCTTTATGAATTAAGACAGGAACATGCTGCGAACAGATAGTATATTTTTGACCTTTAAACTTAAATTTCAGTAAAGGTACTTCTTGATCGGTTTGTTTACAAACGATACACGATTTATTTTTACTCATTATTCTGTTTTAAAATTACGTTGCAAACTTACAAAAAAATGAAGTTAGTTTAAGTGCTTTTTTAAGAGTGGTTTGATGGGTGCTTTTTACTTAAAATGAATAATTAAGAATATTTCAAAACCCTGATTTAAGTCATTGTTATTATTTCATTAATGCAATAAATTTGCTTTATAAATAAATATCTATGTTATCATGAGAAATATAGTTTTAGGAAATGAAGCAGTAGCACAAGGAGCTTTAGATGCAGGAATAAGTGGTGTGTATGCCTATCCTGGCACACCATCAACAGAGATTACGGAATACATTCAAAAAGTTAAGAAAGAAAAATCTTTATCGGTTCATGCCAACTGGTCAGCTAATGAAAAAACAGCCATGGAAGAAGCATTAGGAATGTCTTACGCTGGTAAAAGAGCTATGGTAGTCATGAAGCATGTCGGTTTAAATGTAGCGATGGATGCCTTTATGAATATGGCTATATCTGGAACACATGGCGGTTTAGTAGTCGTGGTTGCCGATGATCCTTCAATGCATTCTTCGCAAAACGAACAAGATTCTCGTTATTTAGCAAAGTTTGCTAAAATTCCGATTGTTGAGCCAAGTAATCAACAAGAAGCATATGATATGATTCGTCATGCTTTTAATTTATCAGAACAATTAAAACTGCCTGTTTTATTGAGATTAGTGACTCGATTATCTCATTCTCGCTCTTTGGTGACATTCAATAAATCAAGGCAACAAAGAAATATGAATTTTTTAGAAGATATAAAACGTTTTCAACTGGTGCCTGCACGTGCAAAACCCATGTATGATAAGTTGATTAAAAAGCAAAAAAGAATTAGAGCTTATGCTGAAGAATCTCCTTTTAATAAGTTAGTTATAGGCAAAGACAAATCTCTGGGTATTATCGCTAGTGGAATAGCCTATAATTATTTAATGGAAAATTTTCAAGATGGTTGTTCCTATTCTTGTTTAAAAGTAAGTCAGTATTTATTGCCACGAAAACAAATAAAATATCTTTTTGATCACTGTGATCAAATTTTAGTATTAGAAGATGGCTATCCGTTTATCGAAGAACAGTTGAGTGATTTTTTTATGGAAGATACCAAAGTAATTGGTCGTTTAAGTGGTCATTTAAATAGAGCAGGAGAGTTAAATCCAAATATAGTTGCTAAAGCTTTAGGGAAAAAAGCAAAAAAATATCCAAAAATACCAGATTTTGTAGCCGGTCGTCCGCCGCAATTATGTGAAGGATGTGGTCATATAGATACCTTTAATGCGTTAGATGAAATTCGAGAAATTATAGGTGATAAGCAAATCTTTGGCGATATCGGATGTTATGCTTTAGGAGCTTTATCTCCACATCATACCATCAGTACACTAATAGATATGGGAGCTTCCATTACGATGGCAAAAGGTGCGGCAGATGCAGGAGTTCATCCAGCAATTGCCATGATTGGCGATTCCACTTTTACCCATTCTGGCATGACAGGTTTGTTAGATTGTGTTAATGATAAAAGTCCTGTAACGGTGATAATCAACGATAATTCTACCGTAGGGATGACGGGTGGTCAAGAATCATCCGCTTTAGCAAAACTCAAACAAATTTGCTTAGGAATAGGAGTTGCTCCATCGCATTTAAAAATTATTGAGCCTTTGCGTAAAAATCACGATGAAAACGTAGCTGTTATTAAAAAAGAATTAGACTACAAAGGTGTTTCGGTTGTTATTGCCCAACGTGCTTGTGTAAGACTACCAAGTGAACGTAAAAAAAAGATTAGAGAAATTTTAGCAGCGCAAAATTAGATTAATGAAGAAAAAAGCCAAAGTTATGACAACGAACATCATATTAGCTGGAGTAGGAGGTCAAGGAATTTTAACCATTGCAGCAACTTTAGATACCGCATCCTTAAATAATGGTTTGTTTTTTAAACAATCAGAAGTGCATGGAATGAGTCAACGTGGCGGAGCCGTACAATCACATGTACGTATTTCAGATGGACAAATTTATTCTGATATTATACCGATGGGTGAAGCTGATATGATTTTAGGAGTTGAACCCATGGAAACGCTTCGATATATTCCATTTTTAAAAAAAGATGGATGGATTATTACAGACGATCAAACTTTTATCAACATCGTAGATTATCCAGAGAAAAAAGCGATTTTTAAAAAAATTGAATCCTATAAAAATCACATGATTATTAATGCGACAGAACTTGCTAAAAAGATTGGAACTTCTAAAGCAGCAAATATGGTTTTATTAGGTGCTGCTTCGCAGTTTATTCCGTTAAAAGAACGTGCTCTCAAAGCGGCAATAAAGACTTTGTTTGAGACTAAAAGTGATCGAATGGTGCAGCTAAACTTAGATGCCTTTGATGCTGGAAAACAGTTTGTTAAAGAAATGATTGTTGTTTAATTTATAAGGTTAATTTCTTATTATGTTGCACCCTAAATTTATTAATCCAGCGAGTATTGTTGTAATTGGTGCTTCTGATAACATACATTCTCCTGGAGGAAAAGTACTTAAAAATCTTATTGATACGAATTTTAAAGGTGATTTGTATGGTGTAAATCCAAAACTAACCGAGGTACAAGGCTTAAAATGTTATCAGAATTTAGATAGTTTACCAAATGTTGATGTGGCTATAATTGCCATTGCAGCAAAATATTGTCTAGCTACGGTCAAACAACTTACGGAACAAAAGGATACCAAAGGATTTATCATTTTCTCAGCAGGATTTAGTGAACAAGATGATGAAGGTGCTCTTTTAGAAAAACAACTTGTCAGCTTAATTGATAAAGTAGGAGGAACACTTTTAGGACCCAATAATATCGGATTAATCAATACGAATTATGCAGGTGTTTTCACCACACCGATACCTAAACTAGACCCAAAAGGAGTTGATTTTATTTCAGGTTCTGGAGCTACAGCAGTTTTTATTATAGAAGCTGCCATGGCAAAAGGCTTATCATTTAACTCCGTTTATTCAGTCGGTAATTCGGCACAAATTGGGGTAGAGGAAGTTTTAGAACATTTAGATGAAACATTTGAAGTTTCAACGAGTTCAAAGATCAAATTGCTTTATATAGAAAGTATTGAAAATCCTCAAAAATTATTGAAACATGCCATTTCTTTACGTAAAAAAGGATGTCGAATTGCAGCTATAAAAGCGGGAAGTTCAGATGCTGGAAGTCGAGCTGCCTCTTCGCATACGGGTGCTATTGCCAATGCAGATACTGCAGTAGATGCCTTATTTGAAAAAGCAGGAATTATTCGTTGCTACGGACGAGAAGAACTCATTTATGTTGCAGGTGTTTTAACCTATCCTGAGTTAGCAGGAAAGAACATTGCTATAATTACGCATGCTGGCGGACCAGCAGTCATGTTAACCGATATTTTAAGTAAAAATGGATTAGAAGTACCCAAAATTGAACATCCGAAAGCGATAGAGTTACAAGAAAAACTATATCCAGGTTCATCGGTTGCCAATCCCATAGATTTTTTGGCGACAGGCACAGCAGAACAATTGGGTGTAATTATAGATTATTGTGACACTTATTTTGACGAAATTGATGCCATGGTAGTGATCTTTGGAAGCCCAGGATTGTTTGGTGTGTCAGAAGTCTACGAAGTTTTACATCAAAAAATGCTTTCGGCAAAAAAACCTATTTACCCTATATTACCTTCGGTTATCAATGTATCTGATGAAATAGAGGAATTTGTTAAAAAGGGGCGATTTGCTTTTTTTGATGAAGTTTTATTTGGTAAAGCCCTAGCTAAAGTTTATCAAGTATCAGTTGAGAAAACTGAAAACTATGTATTAAACAAAACCAAAAGAAATAGACTAAAAAACCTACTCACAAATCAAAAGTCAGGATATTTAGAGCCAAAAGTGATTCAAGCTATATTTGATATAATAGAGATACCGCGTGTTACGGAAAATGTAGTAACTTCTTTACAAGAATTGCAAGCTATTGAAAAAACATTGAACTATCCTTTGGTTTTAAAGGTAATTGGTCCTCTACATAAAACAGATGTTGGAGGTGTTCGTTTAAACATCAAAAACAAAAAGGAACTACAAGGAAACTATCTGGAAATCATGCAAATAGCAGTAGCAACTGGTGTTTTAATTCAACCGATGGTTTCAGGGATAGAATTGTATGTTGGAGTAAAAAAAGAAGGTGATTTTGGACATACTATTGTCTTTGGTATGGGAGGAGTTTTAATTGAAATACTAAAAGATGTGCAAGTTGGATTGGCACCTATTGATCAAAAACAGATAACACATAAGATGGCAAAATTAAAAGCTTATCCAATTTTAAATGGCTATCGAGGGAAAGACGGTATTGCCATTGATCAATTTGTTCAAATCATTCAAAAAGTATCAGATTTGGTGATGTATTTACCAGAAATTGCAGAGTTAGATATTAATCCGTTGTTAGGGAATAAGGAAACGATTCTTGCTGTTGATGCTAGAGTTCGAATTGAAGTTGAGTGACCGAACCTTTTCCATCTTTTGAGGTACTACCAATAATAAATTGCGTGTTTTTTGGTCGTATTTTAAAAATGAACCCCCTATTTTTTAACGAAGTCATATAAAAAATGATTTTTGAAAAATCAGTAGATTGGTTGTCAAAAATCACTTCATCAATATTCTTTTCCTTAAGGATTGCCGATAGTTTTTCTAAATCATCGAATCGTGAAATAACACGTGTTTCACAAACTGCAAATAAGTGAACTTCACTTTTATGGTAGATTTTTCTAATGGCTTCAAAAATAGTGTTTTCACTACCGACATACAACACATTTTTTGAAATTGTAGGAGTCTTAAAAGTTTTTTTAATTTGAAAATATTTAATCCAAAACCAAAATTTGATACCAAGACTCATGATAAAATCATAGACCTTATTCAAACGAAAGTGTTTATGATAAAAGATACGCATAGCTCCGTAGAAATAAGTCAAATATTTTACATCTTTTGACGTGCTTTCTCCTTTATAATGAATAATTTGCGTGTTGGCATAATAATAATTTTGATAGCCTTTTTTTAGCATCTTATAACTGATGTCGATATCTTCTCCATACATAAAATAGTCTTCGTCAAAACCACCTACTTCATTATATTTTTCTCGTTTGATGAACATGAAAGCGCCCACAAGAATTTCAACAGCCCCACTTTCATTTCCCGTTAAATGAGTAGCATAGTATTTTCCAGTTGATGTGCTTGAAATTCCAAAAAGTTTACTAAAAGAGACATTCGGTGTAGGAAGTCCTCGTTTACTTTCAGGCAGGAAGTTTCCTGTACCATCTACTAGTTTTACGCCAAGAATACCCAAGTTTGTTTTTTTAGCAGCAAAAGCTAGTATTTTAGCAAAAGTGTCTTGCGCAACAACTGTATCAGGGTTTAAGATGAGCACATACTTACCTTTAGCTATTTTTACACCTTGATTGTTTGCCTTTGAGAAACCGACATTTTCTTGATTTTCAATTAAAACGACTTCTGGAAAGTTTGATTTTACCATACTACAACTCTCATCAGTAGAGTTATTGTCGACCACGATGATCTCACCTTCAATTCCTCGTAAGGCTGCTTGTACACTTAACAAACACTGCTCTAAAAAGTAGCGGACATTATAGTTTACTATGATTACAGATAATTGCATTTATTATTATTTGCTTTTTGCTTTACGTAACTTCTTTGTTTAGTTTTTATGTTCATTTCGACTCCGCTCAATGACCGAGCTGTACCTCGAGCTGAGTCGAGAGGTACATTTCTTATTTACTTTCAACTTCCTATTATCGTTTCAATGAATTTTCAAACGGAATTCGATTAATAATACTTCTACCTAAGGTTACTTCATCGGCATATTCTAATTCATCACCTACAGAAATACCACGTGCAATAGTTGTTATCGTAACTTCTAAACCTTCTAATTGTTTGAATATATAAAAGTTGGTCGTGTCACCTTCAATAGTAGAGCTCGTAGCAAAAATTAATTCTTGAATTTGATTTTTTTTTACTTTTTGCACCAAGCTCTCAATTTTTAAATTATGTGGACCAATTCCTTCAATGGGTGAAATTTTACCACCTAATACGTGGTAATGTCCTTGAAATTGGGCTGTATTTTCAATTGCCATAACATCTCGAACATCTTCTACAACACAAACCACAGTACTATTTCTTTTTGGATTAGTACAAATCTCGCAAGTTTCATTATCAGATATATTATGACAATTTTGACAGAAATTTATATTTTCTACTAAATTATTTAAGGATTCCGTAAGTTGTAAAGTTTGGGATTTAGGTCTATTTAGAAGGTGTAAGACTAAGCGTAATGCTGTTCTTTTACCTATACCTGGTAACTGGGAGATTTCGTCAACTGCTTTTTCTAATAATTTGGATGAAAAATTCATTTGGCAAATGTAAACATTATCTAAAACTAAAAATATATTTTGTTTCTTTGTTACAACTAAATAGTAAGCATGCCAGAAAACAAATCAAAAGTCAAAAGAATACCTAAAAGAGGTTTTTATAACCGAAAAGAAATCTATTCTTTTTTAGATACTCAATTTTTATGTCATGTTGGTTTTGTGCATAAGGGCTATCCGGTTGTAATCCCTACGATGTATGGACGAGATAAAGATGTACTATACATTCATGGAGCTGCAATTAGTCGTTTGTTAACTGAATTAGAAAAAGGAGTAGCAGTCAGTATTTCTGTTGCTCAGGTTACAGGTCTTGTACTAGCAAGATCGGCATTTCACCATTCGTTGAATTATGAATCGGTTGTAGTTTTTGGAACCGGAACTTTAGTAGCGGATTCTGATAAAGAAAAAGCTCTAAAAATTATCTCAGATAATGTTTTAAAAGGACGATGGGAAGAAGTGCGGAAACCATCCTTAAAAGAATTAAATGCCACAAAAGTAATTGCCATAAAAATAGATGAAGTATCAGGGAAAAAACGTGATGAAGGTGTGAGTGATGATAAAACAGACTATGATTTAGATGTTTGGGCCGGTATCATACCCATCCATGAAAAATATGGAAAAGCTATACCCGATAGTCAATTAAAAGATTCCATACCTTTATCCAAATCAATTAAAAATCTATATAAATAAATTTATGTCTGCTACTTTTATTCTACTGCTCATTGCCGCATATTTTGGTGCCTTACTATTGATTTCTTTTTTAACAGGTCGTGATGATAGTAACGAAACTTTTTTTAAAGCAAATAAACAATCACCTTGGTATGTTGTTGCCTTTGGAATGATTGGTGCCACATTATCAGGTGTCACTTTTATCTCAGTACCCGGTTGGGTAGGAGCTACGCAATTTGGATACATGCAAGCCGTTTTTGGGTTCTTTGTCGGGACAATGTTTATCATATTTATCTTGCTACCCTTGTATTACAAACTAAATGTTACCTCGATTTATCAATATTTGGAACAGCGTTTTGGAAAGGTCAGTTATAAAACAGGCGCTTTTTTCTTTTTGCTTTCAAGAGTTATGGGTGCTGCTTTTAGATTGTTTTTAGTTGCTTTGACCTTACAATATGTTGTATTTGATCAACTTGGAATACCATTTTGGCTAACAGTAATGCTATCAATTTTGTTGATTTGGGTATATACCTTCAGAAGTGGTATTAAAACCATTATTTGGACGGATACTTTACAAACTTTTTTTATGCTTTTTGCTGTGGGTGCATCGATTTATTTAATCAATCAAAAAATTGGATGGACGTTTGCTGAGTTTTTGCAATCACCTGAAATACAGCAGTATAATCAAATATTTTATACAGATGATCCCAATGCAAAAATCTATTTTTGGAAATATTTTATAGGTGGTATTTTTATAACAATCACGATGACGGGTTTAGATCAAGATATGATGCAAAAGAATTTAACTTGCAAGAACAAAAAAGAAGCGCAGATGAACATGTTTAGCATGATTACTTTATTAGTCGTTGTAAATTTTGTATTTCTGTCCTTAGGTGCTTTATTGTATATCTATGCCAACAAATATGGAATAGAGATGCCAGTTGTAGATGGTCGAACACGAACAGATCTTTTATTTCCTGAAATTGCCTTACATTCAGGTTTGGGTAAAACCTTAGGCATCTTTTTTATCTTAGGGTTGATAGCAGCGGCCTATTCAAGTGCCGATTCAGCATTAACGTCTTTAACCACTTCATTTTCAGTTGATTTTTTAGATATCCAAAACAAGCCTAAAGAAAAGCAAAAGCTTATTCGAAAAAAAGTACATGTTGGAATTTCCATTTTACTGATGATTGTTGTGGTGCTGTTCAATCAATTGGATGGTAATGTTGTGAGTAATCTGTTTACTTTTGCATCCTTTACATATGGACCGTTATTAGGTTTATTTGCCTTTGGTATTTTAACCCAACGAAGTATAAAAGACAACTATTCTTGGTTGGTCGCATTGGTGGCAATTATAGCAAGTATAGGTATTGCTAGATTGCCTGAAAGTGTTATTGGCGCTTATAAATTTCATTGGGAAATCTTGCCGATTAATGGTTTAATTACTTTTATGGGCTTGTGGCTGATTAGTGAACGTAAAGAGAAAAAGGCAGCTTACTAAAAACAAACTATTCTATAAAAATTTAGACACATGAAACATCCATATATAGGGCTTTAAAACTAAGGAAATGAATAACAACCCGCTTAGCGTCTTTGCCTCCCTGCCTACTTGGCAGTATTGGCAGGCAGGTTTGCGAGAAACCATTTAAATAACATGAAAACTACTCTAGAAATTAGTAAATATCCATTGGATAAAGAATATAAGAAACCCATAAAAGATTTTATTAGTCGAATTAATAAAAACCCTGATTTTACAGTCATAACAAGCGCGACTAATACTCAAATCTCAGGCGATTATAATTTAGTAATGCAACTCATTCAAAAAGAAGTGAAAACATCTTTTGAAAAATATGGTAAAGTTGTCTTTGTAATAAAGTTGTTTAATGGAGATTTATTAAATAAGTAGCAAGATGATTGACAAAGACCTTTCGAATAAAAGAGAAATATACCAACAAAAAGAGCTCTTAGAATCAACAATTCCTGAGAACCCAATGGAATTGTTTAGAGATTGGTATAGTGAGGCGGAACAAGTACAGGCAGGTGAAGCCAATGCATTTACTATTGCCACAGTTGATGCTAATTTACGACCTACCAGTAGAGTAGTGCTTTTAAAACGTTTTACTTGGGAAGGTTTTATTTTTTATACCAATTATAACAGTCAAAAAGGAAAATCAATTGCACAGAATAACCAAGTTTCTTTATCCTTTTTTTGGGATACGCTAGAGCGGCAAGTCATCATTAATGGTTTGGCTGAAAAGGAAAATAAAAACCTATCAGATGGTTATTTTGAAAGTCGTCCGCGAGGCAGTCGTCTTGGTTCCATGGCATCTGATCAAAGCGACCCTATTGAATCGCGCGAAGCTTTAGATAAGAAATTGCATGAGTTAGAAAAAGCTCTCGAAAACAAAGAAATTCTACGTCCAGAAAATTGGGGAGGTTATTTGGTAAAACCAACGCGTATAGAATTTTGGCAAGGTCGCCCTAATCGTATGCATGATCGTATTCGTTATACGTTACAAGAGGACTATAGTTGGAAAATTGAACGAATTCAGCCTTGATTACCTAATTTTAGAGGTGGGTTTGGGTACTATTTGAAATTACCTTGTTCATTTAAGTCGTTAATAAAGAATTTTTCTACCACTTTGGCTATTTTTTTGTAACTTGTAAGTAAATCGTGCATGATTGAGTTGTTTTAAAATATTTTTCAATATACTGATATTCAGTAAAATATGCACGGTTTTTGTTGAATATTTGAAGTTTTTTTATTAAAATTCAATTGCTAAACGGATCAATTTTTTTTTTTTTACATTGTTTACCATTTTATTTTTTTTTTCAAGAAAAATTAAATACTTTTGCCCTCACATAATATTTAAAAAAAAAATATGAGTACAAGTGAAATTTTAAGACAATTTGATGATAATGTAATGAATAACCTTCCAGGTATTATCGCATTTTCAGTAGTGGATATAAAAGATGGACTATCTCTTATATCAGGAACTAAAAACCCTAAGTTTGATCCAGAAAAGGCGGCTATGTATAATTTAGAAGTCGTAAAAGCTAAATTTAAAGCTATTGCAGCTTTAGGTTTAAAAGAAACTATAAGTGATATCATGATTACTTTAGATAACCAGATACACATTTTAACAATTACAGATGATAATGCATATCTTATTTATGTAGCAGTAGATTCTAAAGCTACCAGTTTAGGTATGGTAAGATCTTTATTAAAAGAATATAGC
>Ga0209633_10004447_pt1 | contig 12593 bp, 13 predicted proteins | sample Cruoilmetagenom1_FD_187290 | JGI IMG/M metagenome (GOLD analysis project Ga0209633, IMG submission 187290) | Oil polluted marine microbial communities from Coal Oil Point, Santa Barbara, California, USA - Sample 1 (SPAdes) (version 2) | ecosystem: Environmental > Aquatic > Marine > Oil seeps ... | reverse complement strand
AAAAAAAATATGTTCAACTAACAACTAACAACTAACAACTAACAACTAACAACTAACAACTAACAACTAATTTGAAAATCCTAGATTGGTACATATTAAAGCGGTATTTATTTACATTCTTAATGATGTTATTGCTGTTTGTTCCTATTGGAATTACTGTTGATTTAGCAGAGAAAGTAGGTAGAATAATAGAAAATGATGCTCCATTAGGTGAAGTGGCATTTTACTATTTGAATTTCACCGTTTATTTTGCCAATCTGTTGTTTCCATTATTTTTATTTCTATCGGTAATTTGGTTTACTTCCAAGTTAGCAAATAATACAGAAATTGTTGCTTTTTTAAGTTCTGGAGTCTCATTTTCAAGATTTTTAAGACCCTATATTTTAGGTGCAACTATTGTTGCAAGTTTTGCTATGTTTTTAGGTATGTATTTGGCTCCAATTGCTAGTCAAGGCTTTAATGAGTTTAAGTTTAAGTATTTAAAAAAAAATAGGAGTATACAGCAAACTAGAGATGTTTATCAACAAATTAATGATAACGATTATATCTACGTTAGTAACTTTGTTCCAAAAACTAAATCAGGTCACAAATTTACTTACGAGCATTTTGAAGGAAATGAACTTAAGTATAAAATTTTTGCTGATAATATTCGCTATATAGAAGAAGATAGCTCTTACAGGCTCACTACTTATGTAAAACGTTCTTTTGAGAATGGTATAGAAACGGTAGAAAAAGAAAGCCGTAAATTATTAGATTTGCCATTTGAACTCGAAGATTTAACTCCTGTTCAATATGCTGCGGAAACAAAATCTTATGGAGAGTTGCTTAGATTTATCGCTGCCGAAAAAAGAAGAGGTTCCCCTAATATTGGTCGTTATGAAGTGGTGAAATTAAGAAAGTGGAGTTTGCCAGTTTCTATATTTATTCTTACAATTATTGCCGTTGCAGTATCTTCAGTAAAACGACGAGGTGGTATGGGAGCTAATCTTGCCGTTGGTATCGCTATTGCCATGGTTTATGTGTTTTTTGATAAGGTTTTTGGCGTTATGGCAGAACAATCTAATTTCTCGGCAGTAGTTGCAGTATGGTTTCCTAATGTAATATTTGGTATTTTAGCGGTTTACCTCCTGCAAAATGCCAAACGCTAAACTAAAGGATTATTTACATTTACATTTTCTAGTTATCATTGCTGGTTTCACTGCTATCTTAGGAAAAAAGATAACGATAGACGCTTTAGATTTAGTCTGGTACAGAATGGTAATAGCTGGAATTTTAATGTTCATTTACATAAAAATTATTAAGCTAAACATCAAAATTTCAAAAAAGACGTTTCTGCAGTTTTCTGCTGCTGGTGTAATTATTGCACTGCATTGGATTACTTTTTTTGAAGCTATTAACCAAGCTAACGTATCAATAGCTTTAGCCATGTTTTCCTCAGGTGCCTTTTTTGCGTCTTTTATAGAACCTATATTTTTTAAACGTCGTATCTTAGGTTACGAAATCGTCTTTGGTATTATTGTAATATTAGGCGTGATTTTAATAACAAGTAGTGAAATGGGTTATATAAATGGTATAATTCTAGGCTTGTTTTCAGCTTTATTTTCAACTTTATTCGCCGTAATAAATGGACGTTTTATTGAAAAACACAGTGCAACAGTAATCTCCTTTTATGAGTTCATTAGTGGAGTACTTTTTTTAACCGTATTCATATTAGCAACTGGTAAGTCATTTGATGCAGAGTTTTTTACACTTTCTTATGAGGATTGGGTGTATTTATTCATTTTGGCTTCAGTATGTACTGCTTATGCATTCATTGGTTCTGTTGATGTGATGCGATATGTTAGTCCGTTTACAGTGATTTTAAGTTACAATCTAGAACCACTTTATGGTATAACAATAGCCTTATTTCTATTTCCAGAAACAGAAAAGATGTCGCCACAATTTTACGTAGGTGCTATTCTTATTTTAATCACTGTTTTATCTGATGCTATTTTTAAAAATTATAGAAAACGAAATGGTAAAATAGGTGCAATTACCGATTAAAGTTTTTATGTTTTCTTTGATAATGCTTATTTTTGATAATTACGACAAAGAGAACCTATTTTATAATAATATTTATAAAATGTGAATTAGAATACGTAGGTTTGTACCAACTAACTAAACAAAAAACTAACTTCAAATTGTATGGAATACTTAGAGTTTGAATTACCAATAAAAGAACTAGAAGATCAGCTAGATAAGTGCCAAATTATAGGAAAAGAAAGTAATGTAGATGTTACTGAAACCTGTAAGCAAATAGAAAAAAAGCTAGCTGAGACAAAAAAGGACATCTATAAAAATCTTTCGGCTTGGCAACGTGTTCAGTTGTCTCGTCACCCTAATAGACCTTATACTTTAGATCATATTAAAGCACTTTGTGGCGATTCTTTTTTAGAATTACACGGAGACAGAAATGTAAAGGATGACAAGGCCATGATTGGTGGTTTAGGTAAAATTGGGGATCAGTCCTATATGTTTATTGGTCAACAAAAAGGATTTAATACCAAAACCAGACAGTATCGTAATTTCGGAATGTCTAATCCCGAAGGTTATCGTAAAGCATTGCGTTTAATGAAATCTGCTGAGAAATTTGGGATTCCTGTAGTCACTTTAATAGACACACCAGGTGCTTATCCAGGTTTAGAAGCTGAAGAACGAGGACAAGGTGAAGCAATTGCCAGAAATATTTTAGAAATGGCACGTCTTAAAGTACCTATTATCACCATAATTATTGGTGAAGGAGCTTCTGGTGGAGCTTTAGGTATTGGAGTAGGAGATCGTGTAATGATGTTAGAGAATACTTGGTATTCTGTTATTTCACCAGAATCTTGTTCTTCTATTTTATGGAGAAGTTGGGAATATAAAGAGCAAGCTGCTGAAGCTTTAAAACTAACCGCTAAAGACATGAAACGGATGAAGCTAGTAGATCTAATTATTAAAGAACCACTTGGCGGTGCACATACAGATAGAGAAAAGGCATTTTTAGCCATTAGAGATGCTATTATTAAGTCTTATGATGAGCTTAAAAACTTATCACCAAAAGATTTAGTGAAACAACGTATGGAAAAATACGATGCCATGGGAGTCTATAAAGACTAAACCCACTAAAACACAGGAATTGAAAAAAACTGAAGTTTAAGCTTCGGTTTTTTTTGGCGCTATTAACAATAAATCAGAGTTATTAACAGTTAGATTGTTGAAGACATGTTAAGATTGAAAATCAGTCATAAACAGTTCGTCTATACTATTTAGCTACTTTTGTTACTTATGAAACAACCCAATCCAGTACAAGGCTATAAAGTTGATAAAAGCACTATTATTAGTTTAGAGAAAGGAAAAATACCACCTCAAGCACCTGATTTAGAAGAAGTTGTGCTTGGGGCTATGATGATTGATAAAAAAGGGGTTGATGAAGTTATCGATATTTTAAGCCCAGATTCGTTCTATAAAGATGCCCACAAACACATCTTTGAAGCTATTTTTAAATTATTTGAAAACAGTGAGCCAATTGACTTATTAACTGTTTCTAGCCAATTAAAGAAAGATGAAAAGTTAGATTTAATTGGCGGCGATTTTTATCTCATTTCTTTAACCCAACGCGTTTCATCTTCTGCGCATATTGAGTTTCATGCAAGGATTATTCTTCAAAAATATATACAACGAAGTTTAATAAAAATTTCAAACGAAATTATTGAAGAAGCTTATGACGAAACTAGAGATGTTTTTGATTTATTAGATACTGCAGAGGCTAAATTGTATGAAGTTACTCAAGGTAACGTGAAAAAATCTACAGAGTCTGCTCAGAGTTTAGTGATTCAGGCGAAAAAGAAAATTGAGGAAATGTCTAATAAAGAGGGTATGAGTGGTGTACCTTCTGGTTTTGATAAACTAGATAAACTAACTTCTGGTTGGCAACCAAGTGATTTAATTATCGTTGCTGCTCGTCCTGGTATGGGAAAAACAGCATTAACACTTACCATGGCAAGAAATATTGCCGTAAATAGTAATATTCCTGTGGCATTCTTCTCATTAGAAATGTCTTCAGTACAATTAATAACCCGTTTAATATCTAGCGAAACTGGCTTGTCTTCAGAAAAATTGAGAACCGGTAAATTAGAAAAACACGAATGGGAGCAACTTAATGTAAAAGTAAAGACATTAGAAAAGGCACCTTTATTTATAGATGATACTCCTTCACTTTCCATTTTCGATTTAAGAGCAAAAGCACGTCGTTTAGCTTCGCAATTTGGCATTAAAATGATAATGATTGATTATTTGCAATTAATGACAGCAGGTGGAAGCCAGAAAGGAGGAAATCGTGAACAAGAAATTTCAATGATTTCTCGTAACCTAAAAGCTTTAGCTAAAGAATTAAGTATTCCTGTAATTGCCTTATCTCAATTATCTCGTGCTGTTGAAACGCGTGGAGGAAGTAAACGTCCATTATTATCAGATTTACGAGAATCTGGTGCTATTGAGCAAGATGCAGATATTGTATCCTTTATATACAGACCAGAATATTATAAAATTGATGAATGGGATGATGAAGAACGTTCGCCAACCGAAGGTCAAGGAGAATTTATTGTCGCAAAGCACAGAAATGGTGGCTTAGAAAACATAAGATTGAAATTTATTGGTCACTTAGGTAAGTTTGATAATCTAGATGATTTTGATACACCATTTGGCGAATTTCATTCTAAAATGAACGCAGCAGCAAACGATAATACCTTTACTCCAGATAAGTTTCCATCTGCTTCTGATGCTTTTGGTGGACCAGAGGATGATGGAGTTCCTTTTTAACAACTTTTTAAGTATTTGAACATTGTTTTTTAGTCTATCTTTACATTCGCTATTTTAAAAGAAAATTGCCTAATGTTAGACCAAAGACGCACAACAAACGTGTTGTTATTAATTATTGTAGTTCCTTTAGTATTTTATTTACTAAAGATCTTGTCTTTTATATTTATTCCATTGATTTTTTCAATGTTTATAGCCTTGTTATTTTTACCAATAATGCGATGGTTAGGACGAAGAAAAGTACCTAAAATGATAAGTATTATTATAGTATTGTTGCTGGTTGCTGTGTTATTAAAGTTAGGTGTAGAACTGGTGCAATTATCTAGTAAACAAATCTTAGCAAACAATACAGAATTTTTATCCAAAGCTGAAGTAAAATTATCAGATCTTAAAATTTATCTTTTTGATAATTTTGGAATTGAATTTGAACAAGAACACAGTTATATTGGACAATTTTTTCAGAAAGAAAATTTAGGCTCAACCATTGGATTTTTAAATAGATTCTTAACAGGTTTATTAATGACGGTTTTTTTTGTAGTCCTTTGGTTAGCAGAATCTATTAATGTTCAGAAATTACTTGATAATGTGTTATTGAGAAGTAAGCACACATCTATTAAAACATTCATGAAGATTGAAAAAGACCTTATTAAATTCATAAAAGTAAAGTTTTTAGTCAGTGCTTTAACAGGATTATTTACAGGGTTAATGTGCGTGTTTTTTGATGTTAGTTTTCCAATTTTTTGGGGATTATTTGCATTTGCCATAAACTTTGTGCAAATGGTAGGTTCATTTATTTCAGTAATATTACTGTCCATTTTTGCATTTGTAGAACTAGATCCTACGAGCACGCTATTCTTCTTTATTTTTGCGATTTCTATGGTTCAAGTCACTTTTGGTGCTATTTTAGAACCTGTTTTTATGGGAAAATCCTTTTCCATAAATGTTATTGCAGTATTGGTAATGCTGATGTTTTGGGGTTTTCTTTGGGGAATTCCTGGTTTAATAATGGCGATTCCTATAACTGTATTTATTAAAATTATTTTAGACCAGTTTGAAAGTACTAAAGTCATTGCCAGTTTACTTTCGGGTAACGAAACAACTCTAGATTAGATTTAAAACTTCATCTTCATTTTTGATATTAAGATCATAAAAGAATTATAAAATAAGAATTAATAGGCTAAAAATTGGTTATATTTCGTTCTAATTATATGAGGTTGAAAAAACTATTTATTATATTATTTACACTATTCCTAAGTGTCAATGCTTATGCATCCTACTTACTTATTCCTATGGATGCAGAAACACAAGACAATCATTTAAAAGCTTATGGTGTAACTTATTGGACTTTAGAAAGAGAGCTTAAAGTAAAATGGTTGCTCAATTATAGAGGTGGTTCTTTTTTGTTGCCAGATGCTGAAATTATTCAGCGCGAATGCCAAATAAGAGGTGTTTCTTTTGAGGTGATTTCAGATTCTAAAGCGGCTCAAATTTTAGAAGACATTGCGAGTCCTGCAGTAAACCAAGAAGCCGTTGTTTTAGAAAAAGCACCAAAGATAGCCGTTTACACACCATACGGAAAAAAACCTTGGGATGATGCAGTTACTATGGTATTGACTTATGCAGAGATTCCTTATGAAACCATATATGACGAAGAAGTTTTAAAAGACGAATTATTACTCTACGATTGGTTGCACTTACATCATGAAGATTTTACTGGCCAATACGGAAAATTCTATAGAGCCTATCGATCTGCCGCTTGGTATATCGAAGAAAAGAAAAACGCAGAAGCATTGGCAGAACGACTAGGTTACAGTAAAGTGTCTGATGCTAAATTAGCTGTAGCGCTTAAAATAAGAGATTATGTTGTTGGAGGTGGTTTTATGTTTGCTATGTGTTCTGCTACAGACAGTTTTGATATTGCATTGTCTGCAGAAGGAATAGATATCTGTGAACCAATGTTTGATGGTGATGGAAGCGATCCAAGTTATCAGAATAAGATTGATTATGCGAAAACATTCGCGTTTAAAGATTATATATTAGAACGTAGCCCAAATGTTTATGAGTTTTCTTCGATTGATATGACACAGAAGCGGAAAATACCAAAGACAACGGACTATTTTACTTTAATGGAGTATTCTGCAAAATGGGATCCAATTCCATCGATGTTAAACCAAAATCATACAGCTTTAGTAAAAGGTTTTATGGGACAAACGACCTCATTTACTAGAGACCTTATTAAGTCTAATGTTCTGGTAATGGGAGAAAATAAAACCAATGGTGAAGCAAAATACATTCATGGAATTAAAGGAAAAGGTTTTTTTACATTTTATGGAGGTCACGATCCCGAAGATTACACACATAGAGTAGGAGACCCAAAGACAGAATTAGACTTGCATCCAACATCTCCTGGTTATCGTTTGATTTTGAATAATGTGTTATTTCCAGCAGCCAAAAAGAAGAAACAGAAGACCTAATAGTATAAAGAGTATTATATTTTTTGTATTTTAGAATGTTAAAGTAAATATTATACGGTATCAAAAGAAACTATACTCAACAAAATTCAAATCTTAATTACAAATCATTACAATACACCAGAAGAAGCATTTGCTTATTTTGATAAAGATGGTGACGAAAAACTCACTAAAAAAGAAATCGTTAAGCTATTAAAACAAGCAGAAATTAGCGGTTTTATTCGTGGTATTGTGTCTACTAAACTTATTGAAGGTTATGATAAAGATGGAGATGGACTTATTGATTGGGAAGAATTTAAATTCGCTATTGATGAGATTTCAGATGAATTAAAATAACAAGGAAGCTTTACCTTAATGCAGTTTTTTCAAAAAGAGGTCACGCCTCAAGGGTTTTCATTTAATTACTTCAGAAGTATTAAAAGCAATTCCAGAAATTATTCAGATTAATGTTGGGCAATTACAGGTGTTTATTAAGCAAACATCAGCTAGTTTAACAATAAATAAAAATGCAGATCCTACGGTAAGATTAGACTTTGAAAGTCATATCAATGAAATGGTTACTGAAAACCAAGCTTATTATAAACATACTTTTGAAGGTTCTGATGATATGCCAGCAGATATTAAAGCATCGTTAATGGGAACATCTGTTCAAATTCCTATTACTAATGGGCAATTGAACCTTGGAATTTGGCAAGGTATTTATCTTTGCGAGCATAGAAATAATGCTTCAGGTAGACAATTAGTCCTAACGGCTTTCGAAAACTAGGTTTTCTAAAACTACTTCTACACCAAAGTTATCGTTAGATTCGGTTTTATAATTGGCAATAGCTTTTACATTAGGATGTGCATTAGCCATGGCATAACTGTATTTGGCACATTTCAACATTTCTAAATCATTATTGTAATCGCCAAAAACCATAGTTTCAGATGGTTTTATATTATGACGTTTTTGCAGAAACATTAGCGCATTTCCTTTGTTGGTAATAGCTTCTGAAATATCTACCCAATGGTTACCAGAAACCACCACATTAAGTTCGGGCTTTAAATGTTTTACGAATGGAAAAATATGAGCTTCAGAATTTGTAGAGTGGTACAATGCAATTTTAATAACGTCATTTTTTATCTCTTTAAAAGAATCAATGATAGTATAATCGGAATAGTATTCAGAAAATATATTTACTAAATCATCAGTTGCTCTAAGTATAAACGTTCGATGTTTGGTACAGAAAATAGGGTAGGTATCTTCAATATTAGTAACTAAAGCATACAATTCTAATAATTTTTCAGGATTAATTATATTAGAAAGTAAAATTTCTTCATTCTTAATAACTAATCCTCCATTTTCAGCAACAATTGTAATATCATCTTTTATAGGATGAAGTTTTTCAATAATACTATAATAAGGTCTGCCACTTGCAGCAACAAACATAATGTTCTGCTGTTTTAAGTTTTTAAAGACTTTAAAGAATCTATTACTGACTTGGTGATTAGAATTTAGCAAAGTTCCATCCATATCTGTGACAACCATTTTAATATGTTTCATCTATAATAATTATTGTTTGCTCAGATTTTTTAAAATAAAAAATCCGATTCAAATTAATGAACCGGATTTTATAAGCGAAATGTTGTTATTAATTTGGCTAAAAGCCTTACTTTACTTTGTTTATTACTGCTTCAAAAGCTTCTGGGTGGTTCATTGCTAAATCTGCAAGTACCTTACGGTTCAATTCGATATTATTAGCTTTTAATTTACCCATAAATTTTGAATAGCTCATTCCATGTTGTCTTGCACCTGCATTAATACGCATAATCCATAACGCGCGGAATGTTCTCTTTTTTACTCTACGATCTCTATACGAATATTGCATCGCTTTGTCAACCGCATTTTTTGCTACTGTCCAAACGTTTTTACGTCTTCCGAAGTAACCTTTTGCTTGCTTAAGAACCTTTTTTCTTCTGGCTCTTTTTGCTACTGAATTTACTGATCTTGGCATTCTTTTAATTGTTTTTTTTGTAGTAGGCGATCGATAATCGATACTTTTTTATTTTTTTCTCAAATCGTAAATCAAAAATCTACAATCGTAAATCAATAAGCCTAACTCCAGGGTTTATAATTTGTTTTAACCGATTAAAACTGTATTACTTTAAACGTAACATCGTTTTAATATTGTTCTCATCTGCTTTGTGTACCAAACCATCGTGAGTCAATTTAAGCTTACGCTTTTTAGATTTTTTTGTCAATATATGACTCTTAAAAGCATGCTTTCTTTTAATTTTACCAGTGCCAGTTAGTTTGAAACGTTTCTTAGCACTCGATTTTGTTTTCATTTTAGGCATTTTGTCCTCTTTTAAATTTACGTTTCGCTTATTATCGTTTTGCTGAATTAACAGCGTTTTTCTGTTTTATACAGCTACAGTTTGGTAACTGAGCGTAGTCGAAGTTATTTCTTAATAGGAGCAATGAACATAATCATTCGCTTACCTTCAAGCTTAGGCATTTGTTCAACTTTACCAACTTCTTCTAGGTCTTGAGCCAATTTTAATAATAAAATCTGACCTTGTTCTTTAAAAACAATGGATCGTCCTTTGAAAAACACGAATGCTTTTAATTTTGCTCCGTCTTTTAAGAACTTTTCAGCGTGTTTCTTTTTAAACTCGTAATCATGGTCATCTGTTTGAGGACCAAAACGAATTTCTTTAACAACAACTTTTGTTGCTTTAGATTTTAACGCTTTCTCTCTTTTCTTCTGCTCGTAAAGGAATTTTTTATAATCCATAACTTTACAAACAGGAGGCTTCGCATTTGGCGATATCTCTACAAGATCTAAACCTTGTTCGTCGGCAATGGCTAAAGCTTGTTTCACAGGATATACTCCTATTTCGACATTATCTCCGACTAGTCTTATTTCTTCAGATCTAATTTTAGAATTTATACGGTGTTTATCTTCTTGAGATACACGTCTTGTATAATTCTTTCTGTTTCTACGTATTGCTATGGCTTCTGTAATTTAAATTAAACTTATTTTATTTAAAAGTCTTTAAACTTTTACTAACTCTTTCTTTTATTAGTTTCGAAAAGTCTTCTACAGTTATCGTGCCAAGGTCTTCACCACCATGTTGACGCACAGTTATTGTATTATCCTTTTCTTCTTGTTCACCAACAATAATCATAAACGGATACTTTTGCATTTCTGCTTCACGAATTTTCTTACCTACCGTCTCGTTTCTATTGTCTGTAAGGGCGCGAATTTCGTCATTTTCTAGCACATTTAAAACTTTTTCCGCGTATTTTTCATATTTCTCACTAATTGATATAATAACTGCCTGTTCTGGCATTAACCAAAGTGGGAAATTCCCACCCGTATGTTCTAGTAAAATAGCAATAAAGCGTTCCATACTTCCAAAAGGTGCACGATGGATCATTACTGGTCTATGCATCTCATTATCACTACCTTTATAGGTAAGGTCAAAGCGTTCAGGTAAGGTGTAATCTACTTGTATTGTGCCTAATTGCCACTGTCTTCCCAAAGCATCTTTAACCATGAAGTCTAACTTTGGACCGTAAAAAGCGGCTTCACCAGTTTCTACTGTATAATTTAGATCTTTATCAATAGCAGCATTTAAAATAGCATCTTCGGCTTTTTTCCAATGTTCATCATCTCCTATATATTTTTCTGGCTTTTCAGGATCTCTTAAAGAAACTTGAGCTGTAAAATCTTCAAATCCTAAAGAGCCAAAAACATATAGTACTAAATCTATAACATCTTTAAATTCTTTATCTAATTGATCTGGAGTACAGAAAATATGAGCATCATCTTGAGTAAAACCTCTAACACGCGTCAAGCCATGTAGTTCTCCGCTTTGCTCGTATCTGTATACAGTACCAAATTCGGCAAAACGTTTAGGTAATTCTTTATAAGAAAAAGGCTTACTATTATATATTTCGCAGTGATGCGGACAATTCATAGGTTTTAATAAAAACTCTTCTCCTTCTGAAGGCGTAGTTATAGGTTGAAAACTATCTTCTCCATATTTGGCATAGTGACCAGAAGTAACGTATAATTCTTTGCTTCCAATGTGTGGAGTTACTACCATTTCATAGCCGGCTTTTTTCTGAGCAGCTTTTAAAAAGTTTTCTAAACGTTCACGTAATGCAGCGCCTTTTGGTAACCAAAGGGGTAAACCTTGACCAACTTTTTGAGAGAATGTAAAAAGCTCTAGTTCTTTTCCTAGTTTTCTATGGTCTCTTTTTTTAGCCTCTTCTAAAAGATGAAGATATTCAGTCAGTTCTTTTTGCTTAGGAAACGAAACTCCATAAACTCTCGTTAATTGTTTATTCTTTTCATCACCTTTATAATAAGCACCAGCAACACTTAATATTTTCACAGCTTTTATAATCCCAGTATTAGGAACATGTCCACCACGACACAAATCGGTAAAAGTAGAATGATCACAAAAGCTAATCGTGCCGTCTTCAAGGTTTTCGATTAAATCAACTTTATAATTGTTTTTACCTTTGTAATAGGAGAGTGCTTCTGCTTTAGAAACATCACGCATTTTAAAATCATGTTTGCCTCTAGCAATTTCAATCATTTTAGTCTCAATCGTCTTAAGGTCTTTTTCAGAAATAGTGCCTTCTTCTAGGTCAACGTCATAATAAAATCCATTATCAATAGCAGGTCCAACCCATAACTTTACACCAGGATATAATTCCTCTAGCGCTTGGGCTAAAACGTGAGCAGAAGAATGCCAAAATGCTTTTTTTCCAGCATCATCTCTAAAGGTGTATAGAGTTAGGCTACCATCAGTGGTTAATGGAGTGGTCGTTTCAACAGTTTTATCATTGAATTTTGCTGAGATAACATTACGAGCAAATCCCTCGCTAATATCTACAGCCACTTCATAAGGGGTTACATCTTTATCAAAAGATCTAACGGAACCATCAGGTAGAGTAATTTTAATCATTATATAGTATAAATTTTAGCCTACAAAGATATACCTATATATATAATAGACAAAGTGAAGCCTCTATTAATTCGTTATGGCGTTTCCCATTTGCTTTTAGTTAGCAAAAGTGCCGCGCTATCCACTATATTTTTTTTGAAACAGTTTTATTTATGATTTTCTAGAATAATAATATTTCAAGTTCTTATTATATAATATTAGTTGCTAAGCCTCAAAAAAGGATGCCGCTACTATCGCTAACGCATGTGTTTACTGTTGTTATTACTAGGGGAAGCTACTGTGTTTAGTTTGCTAAGTATATTTCCAAGAGTATAAACTTCA
>Ga0209633_10004445_pt1 | contig 12595 bp, 10 predicted proteins | sample Cruoilmetagenom1_FD_187290 | JGI IMG/M metagenome (GOLD analysis project Ga0209633, IMG submission 187290) | Oil polluted marine microbial communities from Coal Oil Point, Santa Barbara, California, USA - Sample 1 (SPAdes) (version 2) | ecosystem: Environmental > Aquatic > Marine > Oil seeps ... | reverse complement strand
AAGATTAATCTTATACAGTAATGAAAAGGACTTTCTTTGAGAGTCCTTTTTTCATTACTGGTAAGTTTATGACTAATAAAACCTATTCTTTGTTTTTGAAATATAAATACCACATTAAATATTGCTTTCTGTGATTGTAAGACAATCCTCGATGGATGTTTAAATGTCCTTTCATATGACCAAAAAAGGATTCAATAGAATTAGATGATTTAGGTATTTTCAGGTTATCTAAATAATGAAACATATTTGGTAAGGCTCTTTTGATTGTCATAAAAGATCTTCTAACCATTTTATGTGTAAACCAATATCTACCTGTTTCTAAATTATAACTTTTTTCATTGATATAACCTTGATATTCTTCATGCCAATTATGCAAGTCTAAAAGCCAAAAACTTAATTGGTGATGGGTCTTAATCGTATGTATTTTAGATGTTATTTGTTTTAAATCATAACCAGCAATACTTTTAGGGTGTTTAGTTAACCAAATCCTACAATCCCTTTGGATATGGACTAAACAACGTTGTAATACGGCATTAGGTAAAACTTCTCTAACTGCTTTTAAAATAGATTTATGACCATCACAAGTAACACTTTCTATTCGTACTCCTAGTTTTAAAAGGTTTAGTAAATCTTCCTTAATTTCTGTATAATGTTCTGCATCTGAAAAACGATAAAGTTGTGTGAATTTTATAGTATTATCTCTATATAAAACCAAACAAATTCCATTGCTAAAATAAGTGCCATCAATTAATAAATTTACACGTTGTGAAGGATAAACTGACAGAACAGGAGGTTTTGATAGATAAGAACAAAAGAGCCTTCGTATTGTTTTTTCTGAATAACCACTTTCTTGAACAAGTTGCCCTAAAGTTCTTCGTCCAATTATCCATTTTTTAAACCAAATAAATCTATTTGAATCACTTACTGCTTTGTTTAGACTGGTAAATAAAAGTCCACAATTTTTACATTTAAACCGTTGTTTACCCTGTTGTGTTCCCCACTTTATTGTGTTGAGACTTTTACATGCCCAACATCGCTTTTTTTTGATGTTTTCATCTTACAAAAAAAGTTTATTGAAACCAATTTCAATAAACTTTAATGTAACCCTTTAAACATATAACCTGTAGAAGTTTTTACCAACTATTTTTGACCATTAAGCCAAAATTAATAATCATATTTCCCTTTCCAACGTTTTTTTAAAATTTCTCTAAAACTATTTTCACGAGCATTGTTTCCGGGATTATAGAGTTTCTTATTCTTTATTTCATCTGGTAAAAATTCCTGGTCAGTAAAATTTTTCTCATAATTATGGGCATATTTATAGTTCTTCCCATAATCAAGCTCTTTCATTAACTTTGTTGGAGCATTCCTTAAATGTAGTGGTACAGATAGATCACCCGTGTTATTTACCAATTGTTGTGCATCTCCAATTGCTTTATACGAAGCATTACTTTTGGGTGAATTTGCTAAATATATAGCACATTGACTTAAAATAATTCTAGATTCAGGATTGCCAATAACTGAAACTGCTTGAAACGTATTAGTAGCAAGTACCAATGCATTGGGGTTAGCATTGCCAATATCTTCAGATGCTAGAATCAATAATCGTCTGGCAATAAATTTAACATCTTCACCACCTTCAATCATTCTCGCAAGCCAATAAACAGTTGCATTTGGATCACTACCACGAATAGATTTTATAAAAGCCGATATTATATCATAATGTTGCTCGCCAGTTTTGTCGTATCTAACTACATTTTTTTGCACTTTCTGCAGAACCATATCATTAGTTATTTCAATAGGTTCTTTATTGGAAGAAACAAGTAATTCAAAGATGTTCAATAATTTACGAGCATCACCTCCTGATAATTGTATTAAAGCATCGGTTTCTTTTAAGATAATTTTCTTTTTTGAAATAGTAGTATCTTTAGTAATAGCTCTATGTAAAAGAGCTATTAAATCATCTTTATCGAACGAATTTAAAATATAAACTTGACAACGAGAGAGTAGAGCAGGTATTACTTCAAAACTTGGATTTTCTGTAGTAGCTCCAATTAAAGTTACCCATCCTTTTTCAACGGCGCCAAGCAACGAATCTTGTTGTGATTTACTAAATCGATGAATTTCATCAATAAACAGAATCGGGTTTTTAGAAGTGAACAAACCTCCACTATTTTTAGCTTTATCAATCACCTCTCTAACATCTTTTACACCAGAATTAATAGCACTTAGCATATAAAAAGGTCTATCAGATTCTGTAGCTATTATATTTGCCAAAGTTGTTTTACCAATACCTGGTGGCCCCCATAAAATCAAAGAAGGAATAATACCTTGTTTGATATGCTGAGTTAAAGCACCATTTTTACCAACTAAATGTTGCTGACTAATATAATCATTTAATGTTTTTGGACGAATCCTCTCGGCTAATGGTTCATTCATTTTTCAAAGATAAAAGTAAAAAGTTGTAAGAAAAAAAGTTAATATTCGAAAAAATAAATCTTGATCTTAGTAATTAAGCTATAATTTCTAAACACCCAAAATCTTCTTTTAGGAATGATTTAATTGTTTCAGATTTTCCTCTTATAATTAATTCCAAGTTTTTTGTGGTTGTGTTTCCAGTTCTAATCCAAATAATTTTTGGTGGAAAACCTCTTATAATATTTAAGTCGCAAAAGTCAGAATCAAATGTAACAATTGAATAATTATTTTTTTTAGCATAATCAAAAATTTCAGAATCCATGGCATTTTCAAGACCTAATTCTCTAACTTGTTTTGCGTTAGAAAATATATCTTTTAGTTTCTTGACGAGTCTGAATGAAATATTTTGATCAAATAATAATTTCATGATGCATATAAATGTCTCAGTTCTTTTCTAGCAGCAAATGATAAACAAGCATTTATTTGATTCTCTGAAAGTTCAGGGTAATCTGATATTATATCTTTTCTAGACATTCCATTTGACAGCCAAGAGAGAATATCATAAACAGAAATTCTAGTCCCCTTTATTATTGGTTTACCAAATCTTTTTTCTGTATTTATTTCAATATATTTATTAAATTCAATCATATTATGACCCTTTGAGCAAAGGTACTTAATTATTCTTAAACTTCTTTTGACTAATAAGTTAAAGCTATTTTATAAATTAGCTGTAATTTTTATATATGAATGAAATTAAACCATTTAAATTTTCAACAATCACCTTGGCAATTCCATTATATTTTGTCTTGTTCTTGTGGGTTGTTTACTGGTTTGAGCTTAAATTCGGATTTAATTTTAATAAATATGGTATTTATCCAAAAACAATTAAAGGTCTAAGAGGAATAGTATTTTCACCCTTTATTCATGGCGATATTAAACATTTATATCACAATACAATACCTCTTTTTGTTTTGATGTTTAGTCTTCTATATTTTTATAGAAATATTGCAAGTAAGATCTTAATTTATGGAGGAATATTAATTGGATTTTTAACCTGGATCATTGCCCGTCCATCCTATCATATTGGGGCAAGTGGGGTAATTTATCTTCTTTTTAGCTTTATTTTCTTTAGCGGAATAATTCGTAAAAATTATCGATTAATAGCAGTATCCTTAATGGTTATTTTTTTATATGGAAGTATGGTATGGTATATTTTACCAGTCAAAGAAGGTGTTTCTTGGGAAGGGCATTTATCGGGGTTTATTGTAGGTATAATCTTTGCCTTCATTTACAGAAAAACAGGACCACAAAAGTTTAAGTATGACTGGGAACAAGATAATTATCAACCTACTGATTTTGATAACATGTTTGATGCAGATGGAAATTTAAAAGTAGAAAAAGAGATGGATATTAACGAAAAATTAAACGGAGATAATGAATAATTCTTTTTAATCATTTGTTATGCCTATTATTTATTCTTTATCCAATCTTTGTCTAACACATTCATACAAAGCAACACCACTTGCCACCGAAACATTTAAGGATTCAATCTCACCTAATAAAGGGAGTTTACCTTTAACATCGGCATTTTTTAATACTGAATTTGAAATGCCTTTATGCTCAGATCCCATTACAATTGCTGTTGGTTTTTTAAAATCAATAGTATAAACTGAATTATCTGTTTTTTCGGTAATTGTAACTATTTGAATATCGTTTGCCTTTAATTGGTAAACTGCATCTAAAACATGGTCTACTTTACAAATAGGTAATTTAAATGCTGCACCCGCTGAGGTTTTAATGGCATCGGCATTTATTGGAGCGCTTCCATGGGTTGGAACAATAATAGCATCAACACCTGTACATTCTGCGGTTCGTATTATTGCACCAATATTACGTACATCACTAATTTGGTCAAGAAGTAAAAATAATGGATTTTTATCTTGTTCAGATATATTATCAATAATCGTTTCTAATTCAGTAAAAGAAATTGACGAAATTTTTGCAACTGCTCCCTGATGGTTTTGAAACTTAGATAGTGTATTGAGTTTTTCTACTGGAACAAAACTAGATGAAATATTTTTTTTCCGGATTAAAGAATTTAATTCTTTAAAAAGTTCTCCTTTTAATTCTTTCTGAAGATAAATTTTCTCTAAGTCGTTGCCAGAATTTATTGCCTCAATAATAGCTCTTATTCCGAAAACTAATGTTTGATTGTTTTTCATATCACAAATATAAGGGGATTGACCATTTTTATACACTATTTGCTTAATAACATGACCAAAAAAAACCACCCCAAATTAACAGGATGGTACTAACATATAAAAAGTGTCTAATCTAAATTATATATTAAATTTTAATAATTTTTTTATTTATAATTCCTTTGTTTGTGAATACCCTAACAAAATAAATTCCTTTAGAATACTTTGTAAAGTTAATGCTTTTTTTTCTATTTTCTAAAATAACTTTTTTTCCTTGAATGTTATATACTTCAACCTTTTCTACATTGAAATTCGTATTAATTATTAATTCATTATTTACTGGATTTGGAATAATAACTTGAGTCAATTCATTAATATTTGAAGTTGAAAGTATTTCACAATTGCTTAAGTCAAAATTAAGTTCAATTGGGTCACCAGGAGTTAAATCTTTACCATCAAAAGCTTCATAATCCACACTATATTTTTTTGCTCGAAAAATAGTTTCTATATCCGTAGGAGCATCACCTTGAGACAAAATACCATTTTTTGAAATTGGGTTTATGTATTTCCAAACGATATCATTATTTCCATCTATTTCAAAGAATGTTCCAGTAACACCTTCACAAATTAATGTATTCCCATTTTGTAACCTTTGAGCGCTTGATAGAATTCTAGAATAAAAATCTGTTTGATCAATGGGGTCCGTATAACTCCAATCAAAGTCTAAAGGCCCGAACTTTTCTCCAATAGAATTAATATAAGAACCATTTTGATCTTGAGGAGGTGTTATTATATCAACACTTGAATAATTTGGGGTTCTAGGAAAACCATTGTTAAATACTATTAATTTACCTCCATCGTTGTATTCATCAGGTATCCAATGAGGAAAATGTTGACCAAAAAGTTTTTGATCACTTTCTGTACCCAATTTATATGCTAAAGGGTTACCCCAACGATATAAAATATCTCCACCTTTACCGCTAAATCCTCCAGCACCAGTTGCAGCTTCTTCCGTTGTTGTAGAATGATCAATTATGTACAATTCATTTAATTGCCTTGCACTTAAAACAATTTGGTCTAAACTTTCATTGTATTGAATAGAATTAACATGCATCCAATTATTATTTCCATTAGAAAAGCCTAAATAATTAATATCAAGCAATTGAGGGTTTTGCGAAACGTTACCAAAATTATTCTTAGTATTATCAAAATCTTGTATTAAATGATCCCAAATATTCCATTCCCAAACAATTTCAATAGCGTTCGTTCCTATAGGTTTAATTTCTATTATTTTCTCATTATACAATTCTTCAGTAATAAGGTTTGATGGGTCCCTTCCTGCTAAAATAGCTTCATTTTTAGTTTTCAATTCTACTAATAAAACAAGTATATTCCCATTAGGCAAAGGAAAAACATCATGATGTTGACTGAATGTAGCTTCAGAAAAGTTATATTCCCATGTTGTATTATTTTCCCAATCTCTGATACTTACTTTTCCACCGATACCAGGAATAGAAATAAACTCATTATCTATTCTTTCAGCTCTTAATAAAGAGCCATCTTTTAATAAATAAACAGATTTACCATCTTCATACTCACTACTCCATGCATTGATAACTTGACCACAATTATCAATTAAATAAGTGTTTTTACGAACAGTGAATAATGTATATGCATTGTAAGCATCTGCAGAGTTTAAAAGATTACCAATGGTATTTTGAGCAACTATTAACGAAGAATTTATCAATAGTAAAAAGATGATAATAAAGTAGTTTTTTTTCAAATTATATATTTTAGATTAGAACAAAAATATAAATAGTTTTTTATATTTTGAAGAATACAATGTTAAAAGAAGAGTTATCTTATTTTTTAAGGGGGGGATTAAAGAGAAAGTTTAATAGTAATAGAAAAATTGAAACATAAAAAAAAGCCTTTGATTTAATCAAAGGCTTTTTATAAATATTAAAAATAGTATTATTTCTTAACCAATTGGAAAACCCAATCTCCATAAGCACCAAACGTTAATGGATTGATAGAAATATCACCAGTACAAGTACCTAATACTCCAGAACCAGTTACAGGAATATCAACTCCATAATCAAATGGTTCGTTAGATGTAACTGTTATTGTACCATCTTCAGGATTAACCTTACACAACATATATGCTGTATTTGGATTATTGATATATGGATTATTTGAAGCTAAAATTCTAAAGCTTAATGGATCATTAGCATCTGGTATCACTGGAACTTCATCACCAGGAGCATAATCTGCCCAAGTATCAACAACAACTATAAATTTACCGTTAAATAATGGGTCAACATCCGTAAGGAAACAAAAGAATTGAACTGAATATTGATAAGGAGATTCGAAAAATGAACCACCAGCAACGTTACCATTGGTTCTATTCGTAAATACTCTTCCATCTGTTAAAACAGATTCAAGTCTAATAACAAATTGATCTGTAGCTTCATAATCTCCTTCTTGTAAACCTAAAGCATCTAAAACATCAGTAAGATTAGTTTTTAACACAGTTTGGGGAAAAACATGAGGTCCATCTATATTGAATTCCGATTTTGGAACAGTTTTTAAAAATGCTTCAGGAGTCGATCCATTTGCACCAACATGCGTTACATACATTTTAACTTCTGATAAGTTGTCACCATCATTATGATCACGAAACTCTACTTGCATTTGCCATTCAACAGATGGGTCGTTAAAATCAAAAGTAGTATTTATAGGGTCTATAGTTTTTAATGTTGCTCCTCGAGTCACAGTATCAAAAACTTCATCAACAAGTAGGTCACTTTCTTCACACGATTGAAACAAAAATAACCCAAGTGTTAATAATAAAAATTGTTTTAAATATTTTTTCATTGTCTTTAATTTTTATATTAAATATTAATTAGCCTCAGGAGCCGTTGCATTCGTATCCCAGAATACTGGTTGAGTTACATCAGGCTTTTGAGTAGCGTTAGAATTTGTATTAACCGTAGCCGTAGGAAGCCATAAAGAACGTACAAAAGTTCCAGGATTAGGTTCTAAATTTGGTTGAAGCGTAGTTGGAAAACCTGTACGTCTATAATAATTATATGGTTCAACACCATTACCTACTACTGCAATCCAATATTGTTCAGACACTACATTCCATTTACCTTTGGTATTCGCTGCATCAAAAGAACTACCAACATTATCAATATAATTAATAATATCATTGTCAGAAGGTTCAAAAGAACCGTCTGATGAAGGATCTACGGCCTTAAATGGCTGTACTTTAGCAATAGATTTTGCAACTCCATCCAACATAGCAGCTTTTGCACCAGTCATATCTCCACTTTCCATTGCAAATTCTGCTTTATAGAAATCAACATAAGTTGCTGTAAGAATTGGTGTGATACCTGCTCCACCGCCTCCGGTTCCTAAACCAATTGCAGAAAAACTATCGTCATCGAATTGACCTCCATAAGGATATACTCCAAATGTTGTTCTTAATAAACCGTCTGGTGGAATACCTTCATCATCACCATGATCTCTACCCCAATAACCATTTTCTAACCAACAAAACGTAAAACCTCCATCAATATAATGTTGTGGTGGGCTTTCTAAAGAACAATTTAATGTTTCTTCATTAGGAGCGGCTGTGGTGGGCTTTCTAAAGAACAATTTAATGTTTCTTCATTAGGAGCGGCATCCGAACTACCAGGAGTTGCCGCATTTTGTCTGTAGAAATAATATCTAATTCTTGGATCATGTTTTGTATCCATTAAATTCATCAACCAGTTTGACATATAATCTCCAGCTCCTGTAGCTTGATAATTCAAACCATATCTAGGGTGTCTTGTATCTGGATTAGATGCACTACTTGCAGGCCAATTGTATTGAAAATCGTCTGCTGTGCTACTAATGTAATTTCCAGAATTAACAATAGCATCAAAACTTGCTTTTGCAGAACCATCAACCAATCTTCTTTGTAAATAAATTTTCATTTTTAAAGTATTGGCTGCTTTTTCCCATTTTATCCAATTACCACCGTAATATAAATCGTTTTGGGGTTCGGCAGATGCATCGCTTTTAAAATTAACAATTGCTTGGTCTAATAAACCAAGTGCATAATCATAAATATCAGCGCCACTGTCAAAAGATGGATTTAAATTATCCGCTCCTTGAATGGCTTCTGTTAAAGGAATATCACCAAAAAAGTCAACTAAAGTAACCAAAGTGTATGCTTCAAAAAATTGGCCCATAGCAATATGATGCGTTTGACCAGCTTCGGCTGCCAATACATTCATATTTTTAATATCAATTAACATTCCAGCATATGCGTTACGCCACTCATCATCACCATCTCCTGGTTGCAAAGCACTTGCATAGCTTCTACCACCTAAATTGTAAATACGGGTTAAAGTAAGACCAAAGTCATTTAAACCATCTCCGTTTTGGTTACCACCAGTTGACCAGTTATCTGCTCCAACTGATGCATCACCGTCTAATTGTCTAACAAAATCCTCCTGAATTGAGTTCATAAAGAAATCAACATCGGCTTGTGAAGGAACTAATGCATTTGGATTTTCTGTAAGATCTAAATTTGTAGTTTCACAAGAATAGAAAAAGATAGATCCACAAACAAGAGCCAAACTCATTATTTTATATATTCTTTTCATTTTTTTATATTTTTAATTATTTATTATTTCTAGAATGTAAGTTTTACACTAAAACCATATCTTCTCGTACTTGGACCATTAATATAGTCAAAACCAGCTCCATTACTTACACCTAAACCTGCTGTATTAGGATCGAAATTCGCTCCTTCAGGAGTATTAAATGCGTCATACCATAAGTTGAATCCAGTAGCCTTAAGAGTAACTGCACCAAGAGGTGTACGATTTAAAAATCTTTCAGGTAAACTATAACTTAATGAAATTTCATTTAATCTAAATGTAGAAGCATCATATACTTGTAATTCACTAGGTCCAAAAAGTATATTATTAAAATAATAAGCTGAGTTATGTATTTGAACATCGTTAGGTAATCCAGTACTTTGTTGAACACCTGGTAAAACAAAAGTAGCCTCTCTATCAACAGTCTCCGTAATTAAACCACGACCTAATAAGGTAGAAATTGTACCTGACCAAATATCTCCTCCTGCTTGGTAGCTAAGCAAGAAATAAAGTGAAAAACCTTTGTAACTAAAAGTATTGTTAAGGTTCATCATATAATCAGGATTTGCATCTCCAATTATACCATCTTGTGGGTCTTGAACATAATCACCTTGTGCATTAACAACTAAATTTCCATTGTCATCACGTAATACACGACTACCATAAATTGTGTTGATCGATTCACCTTCAATTGCAGCGTTTCCTAAATTTGAAAAACCTGAATAAACAACTAATTCAGTATCTAATCCTAAATCAGTAACTTCTGATTGTTGTGTAGTAAAATTGTAACCTATATTCCAGTTAAATCCATTATTATCACTACGAATTACATCTAATCTTAAATCAACTTCAAAACCATCTCCTTGAATTTCACCAACATTAGTGGTTACACTTGAAAAACCAGATGCAGGATCTAAAGGTCTACCGATAATTAAGTCAGTAGTTGATCTATTAAAGTAAGAGAAATCTAAAGAAAGTCTATTTCTCCAAAATCTTGATTCAAATCCAACTTCTACTTCTTTAACTCGTTCTGGTTTTAAATCTGGATTTCCTAAAACGTTACTCGTAGTATTTGTAACAATATTAGTTCCACCTCCATCTTGATTATCTTGTGTGTTTAAAATTAAAGTTGAGGCAATAGGGTATCCAGGAGAAAATCCTGCAGACTCACCATAACCGGCTCTAAGTTTGAAATAACTAATAGCATTAGACCCTTGTAAGCCATCAAAAGAATTTGTAACAATCCAAGATGCACTTGCACTAGGGTAGAATAAAGAACGATTTTCTTCAGATAAATTAGATACCCAATCATTTCTACCTGCTAATGTTACAAAAAACATATCTCTAAAATCAAATGATGCTTGAGCATATACTCCAATTATATTTCTTTCTTGATGAGATTCTCTTGGAAGTGTATTCAAAAAGTTAAAATGTCTTAATACACCAAAAACTTGTTGTCCGTCACTCAATGCACCTTGTTGGTCAAAGATCTCTCTTCTTGTAGTTCCACCAACATTAAAATTAATTCCAAAACTTTCACCTAGATCGTAGTCACCATTTAAAACTAAATTGTGATCCCAAATAGTGTTTGTATTAGTCCATGTTTCATAAATACCACTTGCTATTCGAACATCTCCACTATTACTGTTAACACCACCTTTATTTTGTGTATTAGAATTGTTTTCAGAATAAACATCAATACCGGCTCTATATATTAAATTTAAATTATCGGTAAAATCATATTTAATAGACCCTTGACCAAATATTCTGTTCGTTAATTGTTTAGTCTGTGCATTATTCACAGTCCATAAAGGGTGTTGTATACTATTGTTTTGACGATAATAAACACTACCACCAGTTACTGGATCTTGATAAGGTAAACCTTGTACATCAATACTTCTTGGAGTAAACCAAAGATCACCAAAAACAGAAGAACCTGCCCCTGTTGCACCGTTACCTTGACTCAAGGCTACTGGAGGTGATTTGAAATCAGTTCTGGCATAATTTAAAGTTCCACTAACTGTAAATCTATTCGATAGAATTGCACTACCACCTACACTAAAGTTATTTCTACCTAAATGGTTACCTGGTGTAAAACCAGTATCATCTAAATGACCAAAACTTGCGTTATAATTAACTTTACCATCCTCAGATGATCCTCTAAAGTTAACAGATGTATTTGCAATTGTACCTGTTCTAAAAAATTTATCAACACTATCATAAGGTCTCCAATCATATCTTGCACCTTGGAATTCTGGAAATGCAGCCTGAATGCCTGCTGTAGAAGTAGAGTACGGGTGTGGTAAAGTACCATTTTCATCAAATGATGCACTACTACCCCAACCAGCAGGTCCATCTTCATCAAAACTTGGCCCCCAGTTACTGAAGAACCATCCAAATGCTTGATCAAAACCATTACCATATTGATCTTGATAATCTGGTAAAGAAGCTATTTCATTAAAATAAAATGAAGAATTTACAGTAACCTCATTCTTTTTTGCTCCTGTTCTACTAGATCCTGATTTAGTTGTTATTAAAATAACACCATTTCTACCGGCAGAACCATAAAGAGTTGCTGCGGCTAATCCTTTTAATACACTGATACTTTCAATGTTGTTAGGATCTAAATCTAAAGATCTACTCGATCCATTATTACCATCAATAAAACCATTTACTGGATCGTTTGCAGCAGTATTTGTATCGTTACTAAAAGGTACCCCATCAACAATAAACAATGCTTGGTTACTTTGACTAAAAGAACTCATACCTCTAATAACAATATTAGTACCAGAACCTGACATACCATTTTGCGAAGTAATGTTTACACCAGAAGACTGACCTTGCAGCGCTCTAGCTACATCACTTTCAGCTTTGTCTTCTAATAACTCTCCATCAACCTGTGTTACCGCATAACCTAATGCCTTTTTTTCCTTTTTAATACCCAATGCAGTTACTACAACTTCATCTAAAGTATTGGACTCGGAAGCCATCGCAATATTAATTACGCTTTCGGCACCAACAGTTCGAGTAACAGAACTCATACCGACAAAACTAAAACGAAGAACATCTCCTTCATTTGCTTGTAGGCTGTAATTACCATCAAAATCTGTTTCAGTACCTGTAGTGGTACCTTCAATAATTACACTAACACCTGGTAAAGCGCCGGTTTCATCAGAAACCGAACCAGTGATAGTTCTTTCTTGTGCAAAGGTAATTTGCACTACAAACGCCAGTAATAGCGTCATAATTCCATTTAACTTTGTTTTCATTATATAATATTATTTGAATTAATTTGCCCCAAAAGTCTTAATAAAAAGTTAA
>Ga0209633_10004444_pt1 | contig 12599 bp, 35 predicted proteins | sample Cruoilmetagenom1_FD_187290 | JGI IMG/M metagenome (GOLD analysis project Ga0209633, IMG submission 187290) | Oil polluted marine microbial communities from Coal Oil Point, Santa Barbara, California, USA - Sample 1 (SPAdes) (version 2) | ecosystem: Environmental > Aquatic > Marine > Oil seeps ... | reverse complement strand
CCTCGTCCTGTTACGGAGCCTCCTATAGTTGTACTAGCCCTATACCCATGCTTGGTTGTCTGGTACTTTCGTTTTTCATTCTGATCCTCCGCGAACCTGGTACCGGGAAAAGTCCTCATGTACCAATCAGACTTCATTATGTTTCTTGAATACACTGACAATTCAGTAGACAGACTTGAATCATAACTACAGCCTATCACTTTTTCCCAAGGTGCCTTCCCCAATATCCAGGCTGGATATGCAACTGAACACAGCATGGATTTAAGCGTTCTGGTCGGCATGTTCAAAATCAATTTCTTTATTTCAGATAAGTACGTGGCTTCCAAATACTCACATACCAACCCTATATGCCAATTGTAATTCAATACTGTTGCTGGGTGTAGCTCCTCAAACGCACGTATAGCGAACGGTTCAAAATGTCTGCGACATTGCTCATCCTTAATCAAGTCTTCGTCTAATGCTTCAAGATCAAGCTTTAGTACCTTACTCTCCAAATCTTTCCTGCCACCTCTATCTAGCAATAGTCTTTTTCTATTTGTTTTTAATCTCTTCCTCGCTACTGACATTTACTAATAGCCTCTTTTAGAAACCCTTTCAAGATGCTTTTTCAGTCTCTTAAGCTTCTTCTCTAGCTTTTTCTTTTTTGATGCTACGTATACATTTGGGTGTAAATTAGCACTTACAGAACCATCAGTATTGTGTATTAATGGCTGTAATGCGTTTAATTTCTTATTTACCTTTACTGCTAATCCAAACTTTGGATCCTTTCGTATCGCTAACTCTGCATCTGTTGGCATTGCACACATCCTCCTTTTATAAAAAAATTGAAGGCCCACTTGAGCGAGAAACATAAACTAAACAATGCTGCACTACTAAGCATTTTCTTACCCCGTTTTACTGGGTGCAACCGTCCAACACCGGGAGGAGGATGTACCTTGGATGGAGGTAACACTTAATGCGCCATTCACATTCTTTAGGTTTCTTGAACTACCCTGCGCCTTGCACACCACATACAAACACTACGCAGACCTCCAACCCAAAAACTTATCCTTTACCTTCTAACAACTGCTCTGAATAAAAATTCCTTAATTGAGTATGACCATGCTCGTCCTTATACTCAACCAGGTATTGGTTTGCATCGTCTATGTATTGGGTCCTGCCAATGACTACTCCTTCGTGCTTTCCGATACACAACACAACCTTACTTTGCAACTCAAACCTAAACTCTTGGTGCAAGCTCGACATGACCAGCTGTCTCCAGTAATTGGTAATTATCAGCATATTTCTTAGCAACATCTGCTGTTATCTTAATCCATTGGGGCATGTCAAGATCACAAATAGGACAACCATCTGAATTATGCTTAAACCTATCCCCATACAATTTCAGTCTTTTATTTGCGCAACTAAGAATACCATACTCTACTGCTAGCAGAGGATCAAAAGTCTCCGGATAAAAGCCATTGTCCTCCTCCATTATAAACTCCCAACGAAGTTTCGCCTCCGGGTCATTTACAAGCAGTGCATCCATCCCCCTATCATGTATTGCATCTAAAGCAATTTGAGTGTGTGCGTCACATAAAATCATTTTTCAACTCCTTTTGCTTTACTATTTAGCGACTTGCTCACAGTACACTTCTCCTATGACTTCACCTGAGGCTGGCCAAATACGCCATTGTCGTTTCCCTGTCTGGTTTTCTCTTGCCATTACTCCACATGAGTCACCAACAGCTGCTCTGGCTACAATCTTCCGTATGCCTAAAACGTTTTTTGAATACACTGGTCTAGTCTTGTAAGAACCATTGACTGCAACTGCCCATTGTAATATGACAACCTCTGGTGCTTTAGGCGGGGGCGTTATTGTACTAACAGATGACAACACACAACGAACCTCACCTATAGCCTGACCGTCAGACTGCCCGTCCTTTCTCCACAACCGCCACCGTCTATCCCCCGACTCACCAGTACAATTTACAGGAGAGGAACAATCCTCATCAGGTCGAGTATCTTCAAAGCAAGGTGACCCCACAGGCACGGTCATTATTAATGCGCCGGCCTTAGGTCCTCCTTTTAAATAACGTACTTTACGCACACCGTCTGCATGAGGTGCTACTGTCCAAACATCCTCAGTAGTGACTGCTACTTCTTCCTGACATAATGCAATGCCTACTATACCCGACACTGAACTAGTTGATACTAGACTAAGAAACAAACCTAACAACAGTGTTTTCAATGGTACTCGCATTTCAATGCTTCCTCCACTTTCATTACCTGATCTAGTGTATTCTTTAACTTCATGTTTGCCTGGGTAAGCCTATCACAAAGTAAATGGATATACTGATTTCCTTTCGCATGATTTGAGCAATACATTATTAAATCTGTATCATTTAATTTTTGAAGCCTTTCCACTGGGGCTTTCATTTTATAAATCCTCCTCAGGATTTGTATTTTCTACTGGTACTAGTTGAACGGCATCGTCGGTCTGCTTCTTTACCAGTCTCTCAGTCAACACAACAACTGTAGCAAATTCTTCCCGCCAGTTATCTCAATCAAGGGCATTCACCTTGCCTGCGCTAATACCAGTAGAAAATATAACTCTAATGCAACGATGACTTCTCCTTGTGACGAAACTCTGCCGACACGTTATCATCAATTACTGTACTGCCCGACAACTGTCTAGCCTTCATTAACAACTCCCCTAATGTATTCAAGTCTGAATCATCCAGAGTTCGTAATGCATTCTTGGCATCATCCTGACTAGGTCCTGGTTCCTCAACGACTACATTCTTCTCCAGACTTGACCACTTAGCCTGAGTACGCAGGTAAAATATGATTGCTGACAAATTACCCTCCTCAACCTTTTCCCATAACTTCTCACAGGCATACTGAATGGCAAGACCTTTGCCTGCTAATTGAGCTGTCTTGAATGTAGGATTCTTTTTAAGCTCTTTAAAATATCTATTTATCGAAATCCCAAATACATGTGCCACTTGGTCTGATGTCATGCCCAACTGTGCCATTCTAAACAATTGTTGTACGGACTCCGGGTCGGTTATCTCAGGAACCACCTTCATCCTCAGGTAGTCCATTTTACCTGGGTTTAAATGGCTAATCCGGTTTGTGGGGTTGGTAACGTATTTTTGTAGGCGCTGTCGCTTCTTCAATCTGTTGCGCCCTTTTTTCACGGCCATACTATCTCCAAGTCAATAATTGCACTTGGTATAAAGATAACACGGTTTTGATCTTTACTAGTCTTAGTACCAACACAAGATCATGGTGTTCTTTTTTGGATCATATATAATGTGTGTTTTTCGTATAAACTTTAAAATATTGTTGGATTACTTCATGGGACATAATCATCTCATATGGTTGTCGATCTGCCTGGCTCGTCGCCTAGATGAATGGATTTAGTCTTATACTTGCTCTATAGTATACTCTATATATTGCTTTGAAAATGCATCCCCTCTAGCGAATAAAAATTCCTCTTTACGTGATACTACAATTCCTTTGCGCAAATACCTGTATCCTATAAAATACAAAATCTCATTATTAATGTAGGCTTTATTTAGTATTTTATCCTCAATCGACTCAAAGGTTACTAATATTGTACCGCCGAACTTCACTTTAGACTGTATTGCTTCCTTGAATGGATCCTGTCTAGTGTCCGATGCTTGTAAATCATCCTTATTCTTAATAACTGGTTCCTGAGCTTCTCCTTTAGTTATCTCAGTTCGAATTTTACAAAGAGGATAATGTGTATCGCCTAATCTTGGGGACAGTTTTGCCACAAGAGATCTTAGTCTATTTAATTCTGATTCAGTATTCAACTCTTGCAATAATAAAGCGTTATACTTACTTTCCAATTCCTCGACTTCTCGTAATATAGTTCTACGTGAAAAAACACAGCCTGATGGTTTTATCAAGATAATACTATTCAGTATTTTCTTGATCTTATCCACGTAACTTTTTTCTTCTGTCATTTCTCAGTCCTTCCTTTGTATGGATTTATGGTTGTTCTAAGTAACATGTCGTTCAATGCATCTTGACTGTCTAATACTACCTTATATGTAATTGACTCATATACTTTATCAAATTCTTTGACTGCGTTTACTATCTTACGCTCCATCCTAGCCCGTACATCACTAATCTCTGGAATCATACTGATCTCCAATAATTAAAGTTAATTGTGCTAATGCCTCAATTGGACTAGCATATACTTTTCCTATAAAAACAGGATCACTTAGTTGTTCATATATACTCCATCCGTCTGGCTTTTCGGCTGGTCCTTTATTATCTCCTTCTGATATTTTTTAATGATTATGCTGTCTTCCTAGACTTACGTCTTGCCTTACGTTTATCCTTACGACTACGCTTCCGCATTTCGCCAGTTACTTTAGACTTTGTCAGCCTCTTCCTAGACCTATCATGGTTTTTTAATATCCCAGTCTTGGCCTCATTTATCTTTACCCAATCTAATTCAGTATTCTTATTTTCCATTTCAGAAAACACAATATCGCCTGTGCCTATATCATTTTGATGCATTATTCAGTCTCCTTCTACAATTCCATGAAAAATAAAATTAGCCGTCATAAGTTCCTTTGTGGCAGCTGTCACCGTCTTATCCACACACATTACCTTGAACTTACAATACGCATCCTATAGATGCGTATAACCCGATTCTTTAATATCAATTACCAATGTGAGTATATCCCCCACTGATACCATTAATAGCCTACTAATTTTCTTATACACCTCTATTCCTACTTCTATTGAACTACAAATACTAAGAAAAGGTATGACTTCATGAGAAGATGGCCTATGAGACATTCCGGCACTATACGAATTATCGGCACTTTGATTTATACGGTAACTAACAAGACGTTCATCTGATAGTCTATACTCACCTTTCTTTGAAGGAATATGATTGGCCAGTACAATACCAGACTCAGACTCATCAAGTACTACTGGTTCTATTATTTCATTACCTAACGCATTAGATACTTTCATTGCTATAGGAATTGCAGGAGCTGCACCTAACATGCTTAAAAATTTCCGTCTACTCACACCATCCATACTCGCATTCTCCTCTACTTGACTTCGGACTTATACTTTCTCATACTCAATCCCTTTATTTAGACTACACTATGTAAATCCCACTTCAACTTGCAAGTCTTACATAATGTTCTTTTCTAACCCAAATAACCGGCCAGCCTGCGAACTCAGTATCTCCTCCTTTGATAAACGCTAAATTAGCCTGTTCAAGATTAAATATCGCCATTCGCTGATTGTAACCAAGATACAGTTTCGCATCCGGCTTCTTGTTCCCTAACAGATTTATCTCCTTGATTATCTCATTTACTATTTGAGCATCATCTCTAGCTTCCACGTTATTACCTCGTAACTTTCTTATTCCAGTCAATCCCATATCATCACCTCATTCTTTGTTCAATAAGGCCAGCCTATCTTCAACCTAGCTTCTTTATCCATCTCAGCTGCCTTTTCTACTCCAACTTCAACCTCCATCGATTTCCTAACCATACCCATTGCCGTTGCATTTATATCCATGACACTATGTCCACTTTCATTTAATGCCCTAAAAGCTCCTTTCAACCAGTTATAGCGCACCTTAACTTCTTCTGTTAGTTCTCTCATACTCCTTACCTCTTCTCAGGATCCATAGACTCGTTATGTGAATTTACTGTCGGATCTATAACACTGCCATTATTCATAATTTCAGCCCAGCTCCATGACTCAACCCCTATAACACGCAAATAAAATTTAATCTCTGTATCAGGTAGTTCGGGGTGACCTGTCTGCCTAAGTATCTTCTGTACCGCATCTGATATCTCACGTTTTTGTCTAACTGAAAACATCTTTATCCTCCCCCTTCATACATTAAAACTCAATCCGAAATTCGTTACCACTATATATTCTTTACTTGACTGATAGTAACCCCTAGACTCCACTATAGATCTCACATCTAACATAGCATCCTCCAAAAACTCACAGGACAACACTCTTGGGATACCTATTCTTACGTCTCTTATAGGTACAAACCAGTCTACAAGTTTAAATACCACATGCACTGGTTCCTTATACTCATCTTTCTTTACCATCTTACTTGGTACTTCAAATACTCTACAATAATTATTATCTACTGTTACTTGATACCCTCTTACCACATCCCTTCTCCTCTTTACTAATCTATCTCTGAAACCAGTACCTCTCATTTTATTTTCCTCAGATCATCTTTAAGTATCATAATACTTTTTCAAGGCTGCCCGTACTGCATTACACCTTATATATAATCCACACCACTTATATAATTAGGGTCTATCTTATTATTAATTCCATATTCAAAGACACAATCAGGGCTTAACGCTCTATCTATTTCATCGAAACAAACCTGCGCTCTTACTAACTCCTCCCCAGCCTTTTCCAGATACGGTATTGGATTAGATACTACCTGTGCCTTTTGAATTGCTACTTTAGTTGTTAGCTTCGCCAATATCTGATTAAACTGAGATCTCATCTTATTTCTTCCTCTTACTTGTGCGAATATAGTTTACCTCTTTCTTTAAACCTAGTCTAGCAAGAATCTTCTTGATGGATTGCTTTTACTTCCGTCTCTCATCCTTAAAATATATGATGCATCTACTCCTGTATTTCTAGACAAAGCTCTGATTGTACCTACTTCTCTTAATAACCCTTCTATTGCTTCATGTAGCTTCATGTCGGCTTGTGCTTGCTACTAATACTAACCTCATTACCATATATGAGGCAGTCCCTTAATATACATTTACCTTCATCGTCTACAAGAGTCATTCCACATCCTTCACACAAAACAGACCAACCACTTCCTTCAGGTAAATTCTTTCCTTTCCCAATACCTTTAAAGTCTTCAAAATCTTCATTAAACAGCTCAATAGAACACTGCATACAAAAATCAGCCATAATAAAATTACTCCTTATATTATTTATTCTTTCAATTCTCCCAACCTTTGCTCTGCTTCACGTAAGCTTTCTTCTGCAGAATCATATTTATCCCACAGTTCACCAGCCTCATCAAGTAGCTTATCTAACTTCTTACGTTCAACACACATTCTTTTTTCTGCTGCTTTCAATCGCACAATAATTTGTTTAATCGTCATTTTAATATACTCCTCTTCAACTAAAAGTACCTATTGCTGTTCTATTCCCGACTGCAAAATAAACATCCTCATCAAAGGTACAGCCATCTAGTTGCTTTGATCCTGATACTATTATCCTATACCCATTCTTAACCAGATAGTTTATTGCCTCGGTACGTTCCTCCATTGGACATTCCAAAGTAATTCTATCTATAAAGGTCTTATGTATATTAAACGCCATTATACTTTTACCGCACCGTTGTTTATAATAAATACTTCTTCTCTTAACTTCTTCAAAGCGTATCCTGCCGGCATTACTAATTTTCTAGGCAAAGGTCTTGGGCCTCCAAAACAACCCAAGGCTCCTTCTATTTTCCTACCTCTATATGTATCACAATCAGCATAATTCTTTAGTGTGTTAAGTATATCCTCAAGCATTTTCTCTGACACTACATAAGTTTTCTTTCTTGCTTCTTTACAGGAACCGGCACAATCATCCGACTGTGAGCAACCGTAATCACATAATCCAACCATTGATTTTCTCCTTTTATAAATCTACATGTAATTGTACTGAATTTACAAAAGTACTAATCTTTCCAGAAATATCAGTAGTATGAATAAGATCAATTGAAACCCCATTAGCTTTTACACCAGTTTCATTCTCAAAAGAGGTGATAGCTTCATAGCAACTCTTAATCATCTTTCTCTCAGCTTCATCCTTTAACGCCTTAAACTTATACAATGTCAAACCTTTTGTTCCTCTTACACTATCCTTATCCATTCGATAGTACAGCCACTAAAGAACCAACGAAAAACGCTACTATCCCTAATATTGCAAACACTCCTACGTATGCTAACTTGAGAACAACCCTTCCGGTAAGGAAAGATCTCTTATTTTCTACTGGTCGTTTCAACTGTTCCTTAAACATCTCGGACTCTCTATTCGCCTCAGGCACAGCATCTGAAATATTTCTTACATTACTCATTTCAATTCTCCTTTGAAGCAACAAGGCTTCTTATAATAACCCCACCTCCGTATCCACTTTTTCTGTATTCTTTTATGATACACCTTTACTCTCATCCATCTTTTCGCAATATGTACCTTATTTGGTAGTGTTGTCTGCTCCAATGCAAGCACACTCTCATACATCGGAATTCCATCTAAGTACATTTTAAGCCCTCAACTAACTTCACCAAGACATCACCATGACAAGCATTCGGACTACACCAGCACCCCAAAACCTTATCTTTTAATTCTGGCAATGCTTCCATTAGGTTCTTCTGTGTCTTTATCCATTCAGCATACTGTAGTATTACTTCTTCTCTTGTTCCATCCTTTCCTATCTGAAACGGATTCCCCCATTTGCTACCTCTGCCTATGTATACATCATATTTATCTTTCTTACAATGCACCACTTTACGAACCTTTGACTTTATCATAGTCCCTCTCCTTAACCTGTACTTCCAAAACCACCAGTCCCTCGTTTCGTTTCCGAAAGTCCATCAACCTCATCTACATGAGTCCCACTAATATCCATCTTCAATACCACTAACTGAGCGATACGTTGTCCTTGAAGGACTCTACAGGTTTGCTCCGACAAATTAAATACTTTAAGCATTATCTCACCCCGATAATCTGAGTCAATTATCCCTGCGCCATTTAATAGTATTATCTTATTCTTAGTTGAAAATCCTGATCTAAGAACTAAGAGTCCCACTGAGTTCTCAGGTATTTCAAACGACCATCCTGTATGAATTACAGCAATATTCATTTTCGTAATTATCATTTTTTTAGATACTGAGTATAAATCAATGCCGCCTGCATTCTCACTACCTTTACCTGGCACTGGCAATGTATGTTTGCCTACTCTTCTTGCTTTCATAAAACCACCTCCAAAATTTAATATACCTGGACTGAACTAAACTAATACCTACTCACCCCCAGGAAAACCCCTACACTGTACTTATGCACGTATTAATGCAATTCAACGTATTTCCAATAATCTCTCAGTCTACGTGTTCTCCTGGAGCGACTGGGGTATGTTTGCCGTGAGACACGTATCCACGAAACAAAAACTTTAACCTGCCAATAAAACCCAGTTTTTCTATCCTTCTTAACTCAGACTCAGTTTCTAGCAGCCTACTGGTCAAACATAGGTTAAAATTCCGTAAACTGTGAATCTCATTGAAAGGCAGTCCAATTGCCAACTCAGCCTGCTTCGTTGCTCCAATATACACATTATTACCAAGTGCATCCTTAAATCGGGTACCTTTCACATATTCCTCCACTAACCCTACTTCCAAATACTCCTTACCAGTAACGTCTTCCACAAAAACATTACGTTCCAGACTTGCAATATTTAATGCATCCCTTGAAACCTCTATAACATCTATACTTCTTATAAGCAACATTCAAAGTCACTCATAACACAAAGCACAAGGTCCACCAATAGCTGGTCTAGTACACCCATTATAACTGCACTTCATTCCTTTATACCCATAATCGGGTTCCCCTAAACTAGCTAACCTGTATACGGTTGAGGCAACTTGCACAGCCTCATCGTATACTCTCTGTGGTGTCCCCTCAGATTCAGTTATCCTTAAAAGAGCCTCTGCCATTTCTCCTACCTCTTCCATAACAGCACCCAGCAATCTATTGGCTTTAGGAAATTTTTCTGCAGCTCTTTTTTTCTCATCATATACATCATTACAGAACTTTAGAAAGGTATTTTGATATTCGTAAAAATACATTCTATTTTCTGGAGTTTCTCTTAATATGTACTTACCTACAAAACCTTCTTTGTTTAATTCTAAGTAACCCAAGCCTTGCAGATTACGAACAAACACTTGACTATCTTTATCTAATGAAAGCCAGTCTTTACCTTCAAGGGATCGCGCTAGTTTTTCACAAATCACTACTTCAGAAGTCTCTTTCATGTCGTATGCTCCTCTTCCTCATTACATTCAAGTTTCTTTATAAATTCATTAGAACATTTAACAATAATCATTTCTTCCTCAATCTCCTTGAAAGGATCAGTGGCTTTTAGATCAAAAAGATTTTGAAAAAGATCTACTTTTTCTCCATCACTAAGAGCACTTATAATAACGGTACCATACCCTAAAGCCTGTAACTTAATAAACCCTTCCCAAGAATCTACTACATTAAACCCTGAAATCACAACCCCTTTACGTCGAATACTAAATACCTTCTCTCTTTTAACTTTAATCCTCATTTCTGTCTCCTCTCAGGTATGACGCCAGTTAATTCTTTAACTCTATTTACAAACTCTAGTTGAGTCATCCCAACTAAAGACTCACTCTCCGCAGTCAAACTTTTACAAATCCTATTTAGCGCTGTCACATATCCCTCAAGTGCTGAGTCTCGCGACACCTGTATAAACTTCCTTCTTGTTATACACAACTCTATACTATCAACATCAAACTCACACAAGACCTTGCTCCACTATCTTATTAACCAATTGAGTTTCATTAGCCGCTAAAACAGTTACATCTTTTCCAACTTGTATATACACACTTCCATCTTTATTTTTGTAGCAATGAAATTCCTCATTAGACTTTCCATTTATAACTAAAATACCTTCATATTCAAGAAAATTTGTTCTGGACCTTCTCTTTGACTTGCTTTTCACTTTACTTCCTTCCTTCCACTCTACTTTAAAAGGAATAGTCATAATGCATGCCTCTAACTACTTTAAGGTTTAAGTATTGAATAAACTTTTAAATCAAGAATATTATCTATATTAAGAGAATACCTTTTTGAAGTAACACCTAGCAAGGAACAAAGCTCCCCGATAGTTAAATCTCTCAACCTGCTTTCATTTATCCTATAGCCTCCGCCAGGACCTTTGTGCCCAGTGACAAGATCAAAACTTTTTAGCTCTTGAAGAATCTTCTCAGCATAAGAATGGCTAACACATACAATATCAGCAAGGTTAAATACTGATCTTGGTTTCTGTTTCTTATTTAAGCTATCTAAATCTAACTGCTGAAGAATAACAAGCACTCTCGATAGCCGTCTATCAAACATACTCTCTCCTTTTTCTAAAAACGCAAAGGACTGTTTCACCCAACAAGCTGTTCTACTTTTTTTAAACTGGATAGACACGGTATCAACCATTATGTTTCTCCTTACAGATACTTGCGCATAATACTCAGACACGTTAGAACCTTCCTGGGTTTCCTCAAACTCTGGATGGTACCCAATATACACAAATTCATCTTGTATGTAATCATAATCAACTTTAACAGGAATAAATTTTAATAGAAACTTTGAGATAACTTCCGGTTCCTTTCTCAAAAAACTACCAGATACCTTTATTCTTCCTAAACGTCTTTCCTTTATAAACTCTACTTTAGAATGCCTCACAAATAAATACCTCCTTCATATTTTATAGTAAACTTCCCGCTACAACATTACCCCTCACCAGTATAAATTTCTATCGAAACAGGAACACATTCCACATCCTCACTATTGCCTTCCAGACGAACTATAAAATATTTTCCTTTTGTGCCTATAATTTTTCCCACTGACCCTGCACTCCTACCAAAACAAATCCTTACCGGTATGCATTCAATTTTACTAAGACTTATTGACTTAGTTCTTCTAATTGTATTACTCAAATTTCCTCCTCATCCAATGCTTCCTCATAGTAATCAGATTCCCAATCTGTAGTTTCATTTTGTGCAGACTGTATTGGGCAGCAATCATAATCAAGATCTAATTTAGCACTATCCAAGTGCTTAAGAGCTTCTTTTATTGATATACCTGTTGCAGTACAAATTTCCCGAATATAAGCATCTTCCCAACCTTTTTCAGACATGTTCATGTACATTGACTACTACTGCCCCTAACCAATGTTATACAAGAAAAACTATCGATCAAAATACTATCACCTATCTCAAAAGAAGAAACCAGCCTTAAATCTTCAGTTGGATATTTTTTCGCAACACTAAGAGCTTCATCTTGCAAATTGAGCAATGGTACATCAGACAAAGCACTCAATACTACTGCTCGTGCCAATCCTTTCTTAGGTATTCGCATAGCCTCTGTAAATATAAATAAATATTTCATCTATGTTGAGCCCTCTGATACTCATAATCTTCGTCTGTATACTCACCTTCATAGTGAACACACCACTTACATCCTTTTCTATGTGGCCCGTTTGTCTGTGACCACGGAAAAGCATTACAGTAGCACTTTGACTGTCGTGCTGTTCGCCAAGGTTCTGGTTTTAGATTACCTCCACAAAGCCTACATGCTTCTTTCATTTCCTTTTCCGTCAATTGTATTTTTGTAGTTAACCTTTTCCCACAATTTTTGCCTTGTCTCGAATATTGGCCGCCTCGTCGTGTACACCTATAGCGATAATTCATACTGCTCAACTTCCCCTTTGTAAGACATAAAAATTTACTCCTACCTCTTAAGTACTCGTTGAGGAACTTCACATGAAT
>Ga0209633_10004443_pt1 | contig 12600 bp, 11 predicted proteins | sample Cruoilmetagenom1_FD_187290 | JGI IMG/M metagenome (GOLD analysis project Ga0209633, IMG submission 187290) | Oil polluted marine microbial communities from Coal Oil Point, Santa Barbara, California, USA - Sample 1 (SPAdes) (version 2) | ecosystem: Environmental > Aquatic > Marine > Oil seeps ... | reverse complement strand
CATGGATTTCAAGGTATTGAGTTTTTTCGGTGGCTCGGTAGCACCCTACCGCAAAAGAATGTCATCCGTCATGTCCAATCCGTACGCTTTGTAGTAACGGCAGGAGGCATTGAAATAAAAAAATATTTTGAAGTGAGTAAAGCTAATTTCGGGATAACAGGATCCGAAACACTAACAGATTATTCCAATATTCCTGATGGATTTGGTATTTTCTCATCACTTTCAAAATCCCAGACTGTTGATTTAATTTTTACGGATCAGACGTTAGATTCATTAAAAAATGGTTATTTGACTGGTGGATTAAATTTTCAATAAGATAAGTTACTTATTATTCCATGTTTTTGCAAAATTTTAACCAATTTTGCATCATCTAATGGAAATAAATTACGGTAAGACATATTGGTGGATTTTAGGGCTTGCAGCCCTATTCTTTATTCCTTTTTTAGGAAGTGCACATCTGTTTGATTGGGACGAGATTAATTTTGCAGAATCCGCCCGAGAAATGATTGTTTCGGGTAATTATTTTCAGCCCCAAATCAACTTTCAGCCTTTTTGGGAAAAACCCCCTTTATTCATTTGGCTACAAGCTGCATCGATGCATTTATTTGGTGTCAATGAATTTGCCGCAAGGTTTCCCAATGCAGTTATTGGCCTATTGACTCTTTTTACGATTATGCGTGTAGGAGACAAGATGACAGGGACTCCCCTTGCAGGCAAATACTGGGCCTTAGCTTTTTTGGGCGCTATCCTACCAAATTTGTATTTCCGCTCTGGTATCATCGATCCATTATTCAATTATTTTATGTTTCTGGGTATTTTGTACTACGGATATGCTTTTGCAAAAGACAATAAACATGGCATATTCCGTTATTCCACTTATACCTATGCAGCTATTTCTGGATTCTTTATTGGCCTTGGCATATTGACTAAAGGGCCGGTGGCCTATTTAATTCCAGCCTTGGTCATCGGTATAGAATGGGCTATTAGAAGGTTTACGAACTTCAAGTTCATTGCGATTCACTTTTTAATCCTAAGTGTCACTGCATTTATAACCACTTTACTTTGGTTTGGCCCGGACATCCTTATTAATGGTCCTTGGTTTACCCAAACATTTATCAACTATCAGATTCGATTATTTTCGATTCCAGATGCAGGACATGGTGGTTTTTTTGGGTTTCACTTTGTTGTATTGTTATTGGGTGTTTTTCCCGCAAGTTTCTTGGCTATACGTGGGCTAATTTTCCGGAAGGAGATTCGAAAAAAGAATAAAACATTGATATTCAATCGATTAATGTCTGCTACTTTTTGGGTCGTCCTGATCTTATTTACTATAGTTAAATCCAAGATTGTTCATTATTCATCAATGGCCTATTTCCCATTAACCTATTATGCTGGATTCGCTGTTGCGAAAATTGTCAAAAATCCAAATGAAATCCCCCCTTTACTTAAAAAGGTAATTCTATTTGTGGGAGTCGTATTAGGCTTAATCGTAACAAGTGTGCCTTTTTGGGGGCAGCACATCGACCTAATCAAACCACTATTCGACTCCGATCAATTTGCTTTAGCCAATTTAGATGCCACCGTTAATTGGCAGTTATGGCAAGGAATAGCTGGAATCTCACTCATGGCAACGGTGCTCGTTTGGTATATACTCCAGGTCAAAAAGCCCAAAATCGGTTACACCTTTTTATTTCTAGGCACTGCTTTTTTTGTATGGTTGACGGTAAGCTTATACATCAATAAAATTGAAGCCTATTCACAAAACGCAGCAATTACCTTTTTTCAGTCAAAACAAGACGAAGATTGTTATATTTTACCCGTAGGCTATTTCACTTATGCACATCTTTTTTATGCTCGTGTCAAACCGCACTCGAATAAGAATGCCTATAACACGGACTGGCTAAAAACAGGTCCGGTAGATAAAACAACTTACTTAATCAGTAAGATAACATCCATAAATAGATTGCAAAAACTACCTGATGCCCGAGAAATCTATCGTAAAAATGGCTTCGTCATTTTTGTCAGAGACAAGCATTAAAAAAATCCCCTATCATGAGAGTTTACGCCATCATCGCAATTATAACTTTCACCTTATTGAGCTGCCACTCATCAAAAGTAACTATTCAGAAATTAGACCGCTATCCGATGGAATCAACTTTATATGCCGAGATAAAAATGGAGAAAAAAGATTTGGTACATCTACTCGATCAACAAATCGACTCTGCACTCGTCCAACCCATTTCTCAGGGAAATATCGTCATGAAAGTGGAAAGAACCGACAACATGTCTATTTCTATTCGGGGTGATAAATTACATTATTCTCTTCCTATCAATTTACAAGCGACTATGGGTTCTTTTGCGAAAGCAAATGGCAATTTAACCCTATGGTTTGAGTCGGCCTACCAATTTCAGGAGGACTGGACCTTATCTACAAATACCAAAGTATCAGACTTTCAATGGACAAAAGAACCGAAAGCTGAGCTTTTTGGTCTAAAATTTCCTGTGGAAAAAATATCCAATTTTGCTATTGATCACTTTGGGCCGATGCTTGCCGAGACTATTGACAGCCAATTGAAAGCCTATTCTGATTTTCGTCCCCAAATTCAAGCTCTGCTAGACAATGCGGCAACCCCTATTTTAGTTGATTCCAAAAGAAATTTTTGGTTTACTGGTACCCCAAAAAGATTTGGGATTGCTCCATTTTTTGATAATGGAGAAACGTTATTATCTAGTATATATAGCTCTACGATATTCCATCTTCACCATCAAAAGCCAATCATAGCGCCTATACCTACACCAAAATTGGAAATTAGGCCCTTTAAAAAGCAAAAAACACAGATTCATATCAATGCCATATTTACGGCAGATAGTCTTTCTCAGATCCTGAAAGAACAAATGGTCGGCATGGAGCTACCTTTCGGAAAAAAAATGATCAAAATCGAAGATATACAGATGGATTTTGCTGGAAGGCTCTTAACAACCAAAATCAAAGTCTCTGGTGGAATAAATGGATATATTGATGGCTCAGGTGCACCATACATGAATGATAACCATACTGAGTTCAAAATTGATGATTTTGACCTAAAATTAACGGGAAGTAATATGCTCATGCGTAATGGAGTCAAACTATTTCGCAAGAAAATACAACACACACTAGAAGAAACTATTAACAACCAAATACAACAAATTTCCTTAGATGCCATCAAAAAAATAGAAAAAGACTACGCTACTTTTGCTTTAAGCCCAATAATCATCCTTTCGGTCTTGCCTGATAAGCAAATAAAGTTTAACTTTGAGACTAGAGATGGTTCCCTACTATTTTTCCAGATTTCCTTGAACGGTATTGTTCAATTAAATGTGAACACCAATGGATAGTTATAACTTCGTCGTAAAGCAATCACCCAAAATAGTGATTGAGCTTGAGCCTAATCAGAAACCGAAATGGGGCACTATGACACCCCAACAAATGGTCGAACATCTGAGTTTGCGGTTTGCTTATGCTTCAAAAAAAGTAAAAGGAGTCCCTTTTATGACAAGCGAACGCATGGCCTTCTATAAAGCGAAGTTCTTTAATGATCAAAAGCCTATCCGGAAAAATTTTACAGCAAAAGGGCTAATCCCTGCAGATCAAGGCGTAAAAAATAGATACAAAGACCTAAAGGAAGCGGTTTTTGTCTATAAAAAATCATTGGAAGAATTTGACAAATACTTCAAAATCAATCCAATAGCCCTTACTTATCACCCTTTCTTTGGTTATCTTAGCTTTGAAGAGTGGATTTTCTATTATGATCTTCACATCAAACACCATTTTTATCAGTTTGGATTAATCGATGAAGATAATAACCCTATTAAACAGGTGATTTCTGTTTCTTAACTTTTTGCCTTCTATCCTTTTTACGATTGGACGACCCTATGATTCAATTAACTTCTTCTTCAAAGCAATAAACTCATCTTCTGTGAGCATTCCTTGCTCTTTTAGTGCCGCTAAATCTTTCAATTGCTCAACCATTCCTTTGGCAGCTTTGCCTTTTGGGCTTGAAATTGACACATCGGCTTCCACTTGATTTTGTTCGTCATCAAATTCAAAATTCTCTGCTTCAAAAAATCGTGCATCAGCTTCGTGGTCTAAATCATCCTTTTTCACCCCTTTAACTACTGTCTTCCCCTTTTCAAACTTCTCTTTATAAAATTTGCGTAAGCGATCTATATCAAAATCCAAAATCGTCCCGCCAGAACTGAAATGCGCTTTAAACACTTCACCCAAAGCATAAGTCGAAGCACCCGCAAAACTAGAAACTGCCATACCGCCAATCCATGACCCAATCCCAGGAATTAATTTCACCAATCGACCAGCGGTCACTCTTGCTAATGCCGAACTTGTCAATGAAGTTACAATGGCTTTACCCTGTACTTCTTGAAATTCCACATCATAAACCTTACACATCTGACGAATCATATCTAATTGCAAGGCACTTACAGCAAAGACATCGGCCATCAATACAGGTATGAACCCCGCACCCATCGACCAAATAACGTGATTACGAATAATGGAATCCGCATGCTTTTCTTTTTCTTTATTTACGCTCATTGTCATCTTAATTTAGTAATACCCAAAAATAAACCAAATATGGGATACGATTGGAAATAATGGATGTTTGCTTGGTTTTTATCGATGAAAATGCTCTGTCGTCGTAGAGCCACATGCAATGTGGCTTTACGACGACAGGATTCCAAAAATGATTTTTTTAACACATTTTTCGGAAACCTTAACATATCAAGGCAATATTTAACTATTTAAATATCACGATTAACAGACAAACAACAAAACATTGCCCAATATTTGCCATCTTTGAGATATCAAAACAAAATATTTTTTTTAACCCAAGCAAGCCCTGCTTTACAAAACTTAAGACCAATGAAAAAGCTGATATTATACTCCATCATCCTGAGCACCTTATTCGTCACCAGTTGTGCTAGTCCAAAAAGAGCCTATAAAAAAGGAAAAATGGAAAAGGCTGTCAACTTGGCCATCAAAAATTTGCGGAAGCGTAAAGTACGAGACAAAGACATCGTTGTACTTGAAAAGGCTTTTGCTTATATTAATAATAAGGACTACAATCGCTTGCAAGTACTCCTTTCGGAAAAAAATGATCACAAATGGCCTAGAGTGAATGCGCTTTCCAAAGCCATCTATGATCGTCAAGAAGAATTAAAGTCTTATCTTCCTTTGCCTATCAAATCTCAACATAGAGATGCCAAATTTAAATTGTATCCTGTGAAGGAATTGATGGTTAAATCTAAGGAAAAAGCAGCTGCTCAGTATTATAAAACTGGCTTAGCGGACCTAGAAACAGCTAAAAAAGGAGATCGTCGGGCAGCGCGAAGAGCGTATTCTAACTTTGATCATACAAATCGTTATTATCGTAACTACAAGGATTCTAGGAACTTAATGAATCAAGCACATCAGTTAGGGACTGCTTATGCTGTAATTGGGATGACCAATGAAACCCATGCTTTGTTACCTAGTCGTTTTAAGAATGCGGTTTTACGGATGTATCCAAGTGATTTGAATACCTTTTGGACTAAGTTTGACTTGAATCCGAAATCAAGAAAATATGACCATAAAGTGATGATTCGATTGACCAATGTTCAAGCTACTCCAGAAGAAATTCGCAACAATCAATTCATTGAAGAAAAAGAAATCATTGACGGCACAGAGTATGTTTACGACAATAAAGGAAATGTTGCTAAAGACAGTTTAGGAAATGACATTGTACAAGATAGATATATTACTGTCCGTGCAAACGTATTTTCAACGGAACAAAGAAAAGCAACGACCCTAACCGCTTTTGTAGATGCCGTGAATACTCAAAATGGTGAGCGTCTTATGAGTCGTCAAGTTACTGCGGAATCAATCTTTAGTAACTTTTCCATGAGATATGAAGGAGACAAAAGAGCATTATCTAAAGAAACTAGAAGAAACCTTGGAAACCGCCCAGTTCAATTTCCTTCCAACGAACAGATGCTCATTCAAGCTGCTGACGCGCTTTCGCCAAAAATAAAGGATATGATTTGTGATAATATTGGCATTTTAGAAAATGAATAATCGAATGCAGCAATCTTTTGGACAGCAAGTGATAGATTATACTAAAGCCTTCCGCCCCGATTGGGATTTGCCGGAAGGCTTTAATCTATTATTCCCTTATGGGCAAAAAGAGACCATGAATGCGGTGATTACATTCTACACGAAATTTTTTAGCGACCATAACGAAAGAACTTTTTTGTTTGGCATTAACCCTGGACGCTTTGGTTCGGGGATCACTGGTATTTCTTTTACCGACCCTTTTTTTTTGGAAGAGACTTGTGAGATTGCTAATAAATTTGATAAAAAGAAGGAATTATCTTCCATTTTTATTAATGATGTCATTATGGCTTTCGGCGGACCTAAGGTATTTTATGAAAAGTTTTACATCACCGCCACCAGCCACCTAGGCTTCCTTAAAGATGGCAAAAATATCAATTATTACGACGATAAAAAACTACAAGAAGCCGTTCTACCACACATCATCCAAAATATAGAAACACAAATTCAATTTGGAGCCAACCGGAAAGTAGCCTACAGTATTGGGAAAGGAACGAATTATAAATTCTTAGTATCACTCAATAAAAAACACCACTTCTTCGACGAAATCCTACCACTTCCCCACCCTAGATGGGTTTTGCAATATCGACGTAAAACTAAGGACAGTTATGTGGATGAGTATTTGGAGAAATTATCAAATGGACTGAAACACTCAGGAGCATAGAAAACTTAGGCTGCCGCTGTGAATTATGACTTGATAAGCCTGCAAACCATTAGTCCAACAAAAATATCAAAAGGTAAAATCTGGATAAGACCAAAGTTCATCGATTAGCTAATAAATAAGGCACATCATCTGGGCCAAATCCCTTAAAAAATGCTCCTACTCCTGATAATTCCGAACCTTCAAAGTCAAAGATAGTATTTGTCTCCGCATAGGTTTGAATTACCCCATCAATTAAGAAATGTCCTGAAAAAGCTTTTCGCCCAGCATCCGTCGAATGTCCAACCATATAAACAATGCGCTCTGCTCCATCTACAAATTTGCCCAATGTAGGAAAGAAACCGAGTGCACCTATTCTTCCATCCTTTAGCTTAGCTACCCAAAGTGATTCTGGCCCATAAAGGTCAATCAGCTCCACCAATTGCCCCAAACCCACAGTCGCAGGCAAAGCGGCAATGGCTTTTGCAAAATCAGCCGTCGAAATCATTCCACGCTCCAGCGTATTCAATTCTTGAGCAGCCTTAACATTGGCTTTATGGCCTTTTCGATAGGTTTTTTGGATTGAAGCGTAGGGTTTATTTAAATTTAGTTCATAATTAGTTCGTTGCCGAAAAGTCCATCCTTTTTGATTGGGAATAGGATTGGCCGAATTCATCTGCATCGTAAGACGGACATAAAATTTAGATAGTGCTGCTAACATCGCTTTAATGACCACCACATCTCGTTGAAATCGACCAAAGGCACCTAATTGTTGCGCATAAAAGGGATGATAAACCTGGGGTATTCCCAATAATTTTCGATTAAAGGCAATCGGCATCACCATCTCATATTCCCCTAAAACCACTGCTTTCCAACGCCGAGCCACAATATCCATATGTGCTGAAAAAGCATATGGCATCGGTACTTCAGATGACGCAACACATGTATCATACTTATCTACATCAAGTTTATTTCTATTAACTATTCGGATGTTCATTTAACTCTTATCACATTCAATCCATCCCGTATTGGAATCAATACATTCTCTACCCTTTTATCCGCTAATACTATTTTATTAAATTCATCTATGGCTAGAGTTTGATGATCGCTTGGTTTAATATTTTCGGCAACTTTACCGCTCCAAAGTACATTGTCTGCAATAATAACCCCACCTTTATTCATTCGGGGCAATAGCATTTCATAATACAACGGGTAATTTTCTTTGTCCGCATCAATAAATGCAAAGTCAAAATAACCATCAATCGCATTAAGCTTTTCACGAGCATCACCTATGTGCAGTTGGATTTTCTTATCGACATTTGCCTTCCGGAAAAAAGAATCAATCATGGATTCCAATTCTTCATTAATTTCAATGGTGTGTAAAAAGCCGTCATCTGGTAAAGCTTCTGCAATAGCAATGGCCGAATATCCTGTAAAGGTTCCTATTTCAATAGCAAGTTTGGGTTGCTGCAACTTTACTAACATCTGCAAGAGAGAGATTTGCAATGCGCCAGAAAGCATTTGGGGCATCATACGAGTGACGTAAGTCTGTCTCTCCAATTCTTGTAAAACAAGATTAGGTGCTTTGGTATGTGACTGACAGTATTCTTCTATTTTGGCATCGATTATTTTCATAAAGTAAAGATAGTTTTTTTTGGTGAAGCAGACATGATGAAATCTAGAAAACCATTTCTTTCCGACGAGCTAAAAAATAAATACATTCGTCGCGATTTTTTCCCGTCTTGGTAGCAACACTATTATTATCTTCTATGAACTACTTTCATCAATGTGCTTCTAACCAATTCTCCCCCACATCCATACTGACCAGAATAGGAACTTTAAGATCAGGCATAGCATTTTTCATTTTTTCTTCAATAATGGGTTTGACGATATCTAATTCGGATTTTAGCACATCAAAAACCAATTCATCGTGTACTTGCATGATCATTTTTGATTGAATGCCTTTTTCTGCAAAGGCATCATGGATATTGTTCATGGCAATCTTAATGAGATCGGCTGCCGTCCCTTGCACGGGTGTATTAATAGCAATCCGCTCTGCCATAGAGCGCATCATTCCGTTTCGAGAATCAATATCCCTAATGGTTCGTTTTCTTCCAATGAGTGTCTGTACATAGCCATGTTCTCGAGCAAAATCAACAATCTCCGCCATGTATTTTTTAAGATTAGGATATTGTTCAAAATAAGCTTTAATGAGTTCAGATGCTTCTTTTCGCTTGATTCCCAGCTGTTTAGAAAGATTCGTCGCACCTGCTCCATAAATAATAGAGAAGTTAACCGTTTTGGCATGACGTCTTTGATCTGTCGTCACGTCATCATAATCCACATCAAAAACACCTGCTGCCGTTGCTCGATGAATGTCTTGACCTTTTGCGAAAGCATCCAACATTGCTTCTTCATGGCTTATTTCTGCAATCAACCTAAGTTCGACTTGTGAATAATCAGCCGCTAATAAAATATGGTCTTTATCTCGTGGGACAAATGCCTTTCTTATTTCACGACCTTCTTCCGTTCTAATTGGAATATTTTGGAGATTAGGATTATTAGAACTTAGTCGCCCCGTTGCGGCCAATGCCTGATTAAAAGAGCTATGTACTCGACCGGTTCTTGGGTTGACTAGTTTAGGTAATGCATCCACATAAGTGGATTTCAATTTATTGAGCCTTCTGCTAATTAAAATTTCTTTGACAATAGCATGATCTTCCGCCAAATCGGACAAAATATCTTCTCCGGTTTTGTATTGTCCTGTTTTTGTTTTTGATTTTTTATAAGGTATTTTTAACGTCTCAAAAAGGAAGATTCCAATTTGGCGTGGTGCATTCAAATTAAACGGACGACCATCATTAGCTGCAAATATTTTTTCTTCAACAGTTTTTATTTTTTCCGCAAGGACTTCCGAATAATTATTTAAAAAATCAGTATCAATATTTACCCCTTCATATTCAATGTCTCTCAAAACTTTGCTTAGTGGACTTTCAATATCACGAAACAATTTTTCTAATTCGGCTTCCTTCAACAGTGGCCTAAAGTAGCTAGCTAATTGGATGGTAACGTCGGCATCTTCCGCTGCATAGTCTTTTACTTTTTCAGGAACTACGTCACGCATATTTCCTTGGTTCTTACCTTTTTTACCAATTAGGCTTTCTATTTTAATCGTCTGATAGTTAAGATAGGTTTCTGCAAGATAATCCATATTATGTCTCAGCTGTGGCTCTAATAAATAATGCGCTAACATTGTATCCAGCCATGGCCCTTTCACTTCCACCCCAGCAATACGCAAAACAATAGCATCATATTTTAAATTCTGCCCAATCTTTATAATTTGCTCATTATCAAATATTTGTACAAATTTATCAAGAATTTTCTTTGCGCTATCAGCATCTTTGGGTACTGGAACATACCAAGCTTCATGTGGCTTTACAGCAAATGACATCCCGACTAACTGAGCTAAATTAGGGTCAATGTTTGTGGTTTCTGTGTCAAAACAAATTTCTTTATTTTGCGAAAGCAACTTGACCAAATCATCAATTTCTTTTTCCGTTTGCACTAAAAAATACTCATGCTTGATGGACTCAATGCTTTCTATTTTTTGTGTTTTTTCGTTTGAAAAATCATCCGCGACAGAAGTACTCGATCCAACTTCAACTGGCTCCCCAAATAATGAAGTCTGCACTACTTTTTGCGAGCCTAAAATAGATTTGGAAATAGACTTAAATTCTAAATCATTAAAGATTTTTGCAAGTCTCGGACGGTCAAATTCATTAATATGCAACGCATCAATATCTAAATTTAAAGGCACATCAATATCTATTCGAGCAAGCACTTTAGACAATAAAGCCTGTTCTTTTTGAGCAGCGACTTTTTCTTTGACCGAGCCTTTAAGCTCATCCACATGCTCAATAATTCCTTCGATGGTATCAAATTGTTCGAGTAACTTAGAAGCAGTTTTGGGTCCAACTCCTTTAATTCCTGGAATATTGTCCACTGCATCCCCTTGTAATCCTAACATGTCCACTACCTGATCAACCCGTTTAATATTCCATTTTTCAATGATTTCTTTAGGGCCCATAATTTCGGCATCATTACCTTGCCTACCGGGACGCACTAATTTGACTTTATCCGTCACTAATTGTCCAAAATCTTTATCGGGAGTGACCATAAAAACATCAAAGCCTTCTTTTTCAGCTTTATATGAAATGGTGCCAATAATGTCATCCGCTTCAAAACCTTGTTTTTCAAGGATGGGAATATTAAAAGCATTTAGTAGGTCTTTGATAATCGGCACCGCATAACTTATGTCTTCAGGCTGGGCTTCTCGATTGGCTTTGTATTCGGGAAACATCTCATGACGAAAAGTGGGGCCCTTTAAATCAAAAGCAACACCTATATGAGTTGGCTTATTATTCTTGATGATATCCCAAAGGGCTCGAACAAAGCCAGAAATGGCCGAGACATTATTGCCCTTGGAGTTGATTAATGGACGCTTGATAAAAGCAAAATGCGCACGATAGATAAGCGCATACGCATCCAATAGATAAAGTGTCTTTTTTTCGTTTCCCATGGGGCGAAGATAGTAAAAACATGGGACTCTGACCCATAAAAAAAGCAGGTTTCGAATAAATCGAAACCTGCTTTAAGTGTATCTAATAAGTACTTATCTTAGCAAAATAGATTCTGTAAAAAATCCTTCTCCTAGCTGATTTACCTTCATGATTCGATAAAACCATTGTTTATTGCCAGCCTTTTTGTCTAGGAAGGAATAATTACTTTGCCCATCTAATTTCTGCACCATAGCAACATGCTTAAAATGTTGACCGTCGCTAGAACGTTGGATAACAAAGAATTTTACATCTTCATCTATAAAGTTTTCCCAAACAATTTGATTGCCTAGCTCTAGGGCTTCGCCAGCCAAAGGCCCAACAGGAGAAATATTTGCGTATTTTTCTTTATCCGCAGAAACACTAGTTTTTGCATAAGAAAATACAGTTGTCATTTGAACCAAACCTACCAAGATCATAGTTCTAAAACACTTAAACTTATCGTTACAAATTGAAATCAAAGTACATTTATTTTTATTCGATAGGCGAAATTGCCGATTTGGGGAATAATTCAAATTATGAATAACTATCTAATAGCTTACTTTTTAGCACCCAATTTATCAGCATTAGGAAAGCCCTTAAAATTGGCGGCCATTCCTAATTTGGAAATTGTTGGAAACTCTAAGTCAGTCAACCAACAATTCATTTTAGTTGCGATGTGATCGTTAATAGTGATATTTGTAGGGGGCTTCGTGCTTTCTAAATCTTTAGAAACATAAGCATACTCTAGAAAAAGAGCCGAAGTATATTCACCAACTCCTTGATTATCAACATCAACTACACGATAAAACCAGTTGTTATCACCTACTTTCTCATCCATAAATGCGTAATCTTTTGTATCTCCTTTGGTTGGAACCATCGCGATTGGAAAAAACTTCAAACCGTCCTTAGAACGCTGGATAATAAAGAAATCAACATCTTCTTGAGATTCGGTTGTCCAGTGGATTTGATTACCTTCTGGCAGTACTTCTCCAAAAATTGAGTTTACTTCTCCGAAAGAGATAGTTGTTATAAAAACCAACCCAACCAACAACATTATTTTTTTTTCAACCTTCATCATAGCCTTTACATTAAAATCACAACTGGCAAAATGCCAATCAATTTTAATTTGGAGAAGTCTATTAGGGTAAATCTTAAAGGGGAAGAAAAACGCAGTAAGAATCACTGCTCATTTGGAATATTGTTGTTAATGCAAACCTTAT
>Ga0209633_10004441_pt1 | contig 12602 bp, 15 predicted proteins | sample Cruoilmetagenom1_FD_187290 | JGI IMG/M metagenome (GOLD analysis project Ga0209633, IMG submission 187290) | Oil polluted marine microbial communities from Coal Oil Point, Santa Barbara, California, USA - Sample 1 (SPAdes) (version 2) | ecosystem: Environmental > Aquatic > Marine > Oil seeps ... | reverse complement strand
TGAAGGAAGAAAATAAAGGAATAAAACTTAAAGATTTTCTTACCATGACCACTGGACTGCGGAGCAGAGATTCCTATATTTACCGTTGGGAAGGTCTCAGGGAAATACGGAACAGCCCGGACTGGGTAGAGCATATTCTGACCCTTGAGGTTGAGTCCCCCGGAGGGGAACGCTTCGATTACAGCAATCTAAGCAGTTTTCTTCTGGCAGAAATTATCAGATCAAAGACCGGAAAGGATGTAAGTGTCTATGCTGAAGAGATGCTTTTTAATCCCCTGGGCATTGATGAATATTATTGGGAGACGAATTCTCGTGGTCAGAGCCTGGGCTGGGGAGGCCTGTATATGAAACCTTCAGATTTATTGAAGATAGGCCAGCTTATTCTTACTAAAGGTGAATGGCAGGGAGTGCAGCTGGTTTCAGCCTCCTGGATTGAGGAATCAGTAAAAACGCATATAAAAGCCGGAACCCTGGGGGATTATTATGGCTATCAGTGGTGGATAGTCGAGGAAGAAAGGATTCTCGCACTGGGATACAAAGGACAGTACTTAATAATAGATCCGGAAGCAATGATGGTAACAGTATTTACAGCCAGGCTTGAAGAGGAAGATTTTTTCCTGCCCTACAATCTGTATATGGAATTTATTGTCCCTTAATCCGGCAGGGCTTCCTGGTGTTAGGCTTTCAGGGTACGGAGATTAATGTTTCCTAGAAGTTTACGGTATGTTTTTACTTTTTTATCCCATATACTGGATTTTAATGTTCAAACTCATACCTTACTATGGTAATATCTGTTCTTCCAAACAGGGAGTTTTCAATGAATAATAATGACATTTTCAGACGTCTTCAAAGTATACTTAACCTTGATAATACTATGATGATAGAAATATTCAACTTTTCTAATTTAGAAGTAGATAAGGACCAGATAAATAATTGGCTTAAAAGTGTTGATGATCCCGGGTATATGAAGTTCGGAGATCATCATCTGTCTCCCTTTCTTAATGGTTTAATTGATTACAAACGCGGTAAAAAAGAAGATTCAGTACCAAGAGAAGAAAAGAGATTAACAAACAATATTATATTTATAAAATTAAAAATTGCATTGAATTACAAATCTGATGATATTTTAGAGATTATGTCTCTGGCAGATTTCCCTCTTCGCAAACTGGAATTGAGTGCCTTATTTCGTAAACCAGGTAATAAACATTATAGGGAATGTAAGGATGAGGTTCTTGAAGGATTTTTTAGAGGTCTTGAAATTAAATATTGTTCTTAATTTTATTCTGTTGTAAAATACTCATATAATTGAGCCTGGTCGGAACTTCGTTCCTGCTCGGCCATGCAACCTGGGGTAAAAAATGACAGATATGATTAATCCGGATAACAAACCTATAAAACTGCAGAGAGAAGAAGCCATAAAAAAACTGGAACATAATTTTGCTCATGGTTATCTGGAGGTAGAAGAATTCGAAAGTCGCCTGGATTTAGCTTTAAACACAACTCTCCTGCAGGATCTGGCAAGAATAACAGCAGATTTAGCAGTAATTCCTGCAAAATTAGAAAATTCTTCTGATATTATATTAAATACAGGAAAAGTTCGTTCTGAGGAGTTGTTTCTTAGTATTTTAAGTGGAGTTGAGCGGAAAGGTGTCTGGAAACCTGCCAGAAAAAACAAGTTGTTTGCTCTTATGGGTGGTATGGATCTGGATTTTTCAGAGGCAATTTTTCCTCCAGGTGTAACAGAAATAGAGTTTCTTTGTTTAATGGGTGGTGTTGATATTATAGTTCCAAACGGAATTAATGTAGAGGTTAAAGGACTTCCCATAATGGGAGGAATAGATAAAAAAGTTTCTGATGAGCATTACCCCGGCAGTCCCACACTTAAAATATCAGGAATAGTTCTAATGGGTGGAATAGATATTAAACATCCTAAACGGAAAAAGCGTCGCCGGGGAAGGAGAATTTAAAGGAGATAAGTATTCTCCGGGTTTTTATCCTATTAATTATTATTGCTTAATCCATCTTTGTCTCTACACCAGTCTGCTCCGGTTGTTATTCTGCTATCTTATCTCTGTAAAAATTTCTGCTTTATCGAACTCTTGATTGATACATGTCCGGATTTCTATCTGCTGCAGCTAATAAGTTTCCAGATCCCTTGTTGAGAAGCTCAATAATTTCTTTATCTAAAGGACCATTGAGTGAGAGAACTATTTCTTCAATCTGCTTTATTGAACGAGCACCGATCAAAATTGTATCAATGAAGGATTTGCTTTGAATATAACGTAGTCCTAATTCCAGGGGAGGGATATTTGTTTCGGACGCAATAGTTAGAAAGGATTTCAGGGTTGACTGGGTTTCATTCTCCATTCCTGATTCTCCATGATTTGCGGCTGTTCGGGTAGATGAAAAATGTCGTGTTCTCATATGCCCTTCCGGAAAATCTTCTATATTTGAATATCTTCCGGATAATAATCCCTGCTGTAAAGGAGAATAAATCCAAACAACTTTTCCCTGGGCTTTTGAAAGGGGGGCAATTTGTTCTTCTATTAATCGCCACATAAGACTATAGGGGAGTTGATTACTAATAATTGGAAAATTTTTGGTTTCTTCTAAATCAAAAATACCAAAATTACATGCACCAATATTTAAAATTTTGCCTTCTTTTTTCATGGTTACAAAAAGGTCAAGGGCTTCTAATGTTTCCTCAGAGGAATTCCCCGGCCAATGAATTTGCATTAAATCGATTGTTTCACGATTTAATCTTTTTAGGCTTTTTTCAATATAACGACGAAGATCTGCAGGGGATTTATCATTGATTTTTATTTTAGTTGCAATAGTAGCATTGGATCTTCCTTTGACTGCTTTTCCCAGAATTGTCTCACTACGACCGTTACCGTAGTTGGGAGAAGTGTCAAATAGAGTAATTCCCATATCCAGAGCAGCATGGATTACTGATATTGATTCCTTATCATTACTTTCCAACCATATGGAATCACCTGCAAAAGTCCATGTCCCCAGGGCTATAGGGGAGAAAGGTAAAGTGACCATTTTATTTGATATATGGCAAAGGAAGGTTTGATATTCTTTCTACCAGCTGAATCAGATTCCCCTCAGGATCTCTGAAAAAAGCAACTGGGCTTCCATCGTAAGCTTTGAAAACCGGTTTATCAAGCTGGATTCCGATTGACTCAAGCCCCTTAATTGCAGATTCAAGATTTTTTACAGCCAGACTGAAATGGCAGTGATCATCAGGTTCAGAATTTGGTGAATCATTCGCTGGCACGAGCTCTAATAATGAAGAATTACCAAAGGAAATGAAAATGATTGGATTTTTGCTATCGCTTCGTGATACTTCTTTTGCACCAAAATTATCACAATACCATTCTGCCATATTTTCTGTGTTTTTAAAAAAAATACCAGTGTGTTCATAACCCAGAACAGGTATAACTTTACTCATTATTATTTCCCCCGACTGACTATCATCTCACAAACTACCGAAAGGGCGTTTTTCAAGGATTGATGGTTAACTTTTCCGGTACCTTGTATATCAAAAGCTACTCCATGTGCGGCAGTTGCAATTGGAACCTTCATTCCTGGGTGAAAAGTTACTCCTCTCTCCAGACCGAGAAGTTTACTAGCTATCTGTAGTTGATCATGGTACATCCCAATTATTCCGGAATGCCCTTCCTTCAAAGCTCTCGGAAACAATGTATCTGCTGGCATAGGGCCATCCAAAGACCAGTCCGGGTGTTCTTTTTTAATTTTCTCAATAGCAGGAGTAATTAATCTACCCTCTTCATCTCCGAATAATCCATGCTCCCCTGCATGGGGATTAAGAGCTGCTACTGCAAAATTTGGAATCAGTCCTGCATCCTCCTGTGTTTCTCCAAGCAATTGAATTGTGTGACTTATTCTGTCTATAGATAGAGTCTGGGCAATTTCAGAAACAGGAACATGTGAAGTAACTCTTGCAAGCCAAAGGCCGTCAAGTATATTGAACTCGCCTGTTATATCTGGACGTCCAAATTCTTCTTTAAACATTTCAAGTTCTGAACTGTGTTTTGCTCCTGCATTATGCATAGATTCTTTATTGAAAGGGGCAAATACTATTCCATCAATTTCCCCATTCTTTGCCAGAGATATGGCTGTTTCAAGTCCCTTAAGCACTTCTTTTCCAGCTTCAGTACTTACAGCAGCTCTGGGAATTTTATCGATATCTGCTGTACGATAATCCCAGAACAGAAGGTTGTCATCATGCTCTTCTGCTTCTGCAAATGAGTGTATATTTGTATATAGTTTGTCAGAGCCAATAAATTTTTGAGCCTCTTTAAAAACTCTTCCATCACCAGTTAATATGATTTGAATTCCTTTGGCTGTATTGGGTAGATCTTCGGCTACTTTTGCACATAGTTCAGGACCAACACCGGCAGTGTCTCCCATTAAAAATAAAATTCTTGGTTTCATAAATTTACTCCTTTATCCGTTTAGTGTTTATCAAGCATATGGCTGTAAATCACATTATTAATTTACCGGTGCAAGATCGTGAATAATATGTATGCTAAGCAATTCATCTATAGCACTGCATTTATTATCCTTAAGCATTTTAATTATGTCAAAATGCTGATTCATATATATTTCCAACCGTTCTATTGAAACATGCTGGGCAATTCTAAGTAATTGGACCCTCCCGTCAAATCTTTTGTAGACAGTTGCTAGTTCTTTGTTTCCGCAATACTCTGCTGCGGTAAGATGGAAAAGTGAGTCTGCTTTGAAGTAATTCGCTTTATTATTATCTTCAAGTGCAATCCGGGCTGCATTAGCAATTTCTTCCAGTTTTTCTATTATATTATTATCTTTATTCTCGCAGACTAAATTGAATGTCATTTGTTCGAGTTTTAAGCGAAGCTGAGCAATATCCTTTACCATCTTTGATTCGATAGTAGCAACTTCAGCAAAGCTCCGGGGTTCAAGATGCACAAGGCCATCTGCTCTAAGTCGTGTGAGAGCTTCCCTTATTGGAGTTCTGCTCACGCCAAACTCCTGTGCAATTTTATCCTCAACAATTTTATCACCCTGTTTTAGTTCACCGGAAAGAATTTGATCGTTGATATAATTATATACCTGATCTGCATAGCTTAATCGCTGTTTTCTTGTTTGATTATTCTGTGTAAAATCCATAACCTGATAAACCTCTTGTTTCTTAGATACTTATAATCATTGACAATAGTTATAATTCAATCTATTATCTTAATAATAGTATTCTATATACAATTATAAGTCAAGCAAGGAGTAAATAAATGAAAAAGCCATGGATACAGGTATCTGTAGATACTCAGGATCTTGATTCTGCTCGCCTGCATGTAGAGCATGCGGTGGCTATAGATGCAGAATGGGTGGAGGTTGGAACTCCTTTGCTGACTTTTGCAGGAATTAACTCAATCAAGGCCGTTTCAGATATAGTCCCGGATAGAACAGTATTGGCTGATTTTAAGGCTTTAGACGGTGTTGCACAATATTTTACACGTACAGCTGAACTTGGGGGCAGTGTTGCTACGGTTATGGCCGTTGCCAATGATGCAAGCATTATTAAAGCAATAGAATCGGGGCATCGGGCAGGGGTTAAGGTTCAAGTTGATCTATTGGGGCTGACAGTAAATAATATGATCTCCAGGGCAAAAGAGATTGAGAAAATGGGAGCTGACTATTTTCTTCTCCATTTGGCAATAGATGAACTTCTTAGAAATCCCGGAGCAGATCCCCTGGAGGGATTGAATGAGCTTGTAGAAGCTATTGAAATTCCTGTTGGTCCTGTAGTTTTTAGTAAAGAGCAGGGGATTGATGCTGTTAAACGAGGTGCTTCGTATCTTGTTATTGGATATCCACTTATAACAATGCCTGATGCAAGGGAGAAGCTGTTGGAATTTGCAGATGCAGTTCGTAATTGCAGATAAAAGTAATTGCAGATAAAAATAGTCTAATAAATAAAAAAAACCGTATAAAGTATTTTATACGGTTTTTTTAGTACTAATTTATTTATTAGGGTCATGATCGTTATTAAATTGTTCCTGCTCAAATGGTGGTGATACTGAACAGACCGACTTTAGGGGCTCTTTGCCTGTGTTTATAATTTGATGATAGGATCCTGGGGGGCAGAAAACAACCGTACCTGGTGTGTATTCTTTTTCTTCTCCATCAACAATGATTTTTCCCTCTCCGCTTACACAATAAAAAACTTCCTCATTTACATCATGAGCATGAGAATTTGTTTTATTTTCAGGTTCTACGGTAGAAGTCCCAATCCATAGATTCTTGCTTCCCATTGTCCATGGGGCCACTATGTGGCGCACAATTCTTTTATGGGGATATTCAAACTGATCTCCCGAAGCTTCTGATTCGTGAATGATATTCATAGACCTCTCCTTGATTGTATACTAAATACTATAAGGCTTGATTCATAAATAGTCAAAGAATATTGGTGTGTTTTTAATAAAAATAACGATATATAAGCAGTATATAGGTACTATTTGAATAAAAAGAGCAGAATCAACTTGACATACATAAATAATAGTATACTATATACAATTATTGGAGGAGAAATGCAGCGAATAAATAACAGGGTTATCCTTCCCTTTATAACTGCCTTTTTAGGTGGTGTCTGGGTTTTTATAGGTTTAAGTCAGTATGGCTGGTATACGGATGGAAAGCCTGGTAGTGGCTTTTTCCCTACAATTACCGGAGCATTATTGTTATTGATGAGTATACTGGCTGTTATCAGTGAGTCTAAACTGGAAACTCCAAAGTTCTGGATTTTTCACTTTCATCCTATAATTATGGCTGTCGGAGTTGTTCTACTGGCTATGCTAATCGGTTTTTTCCCTGCTTTAACACTTTATGTTTTTGGATGGCTAAAATGGTACGAAAAATATAATTTAAAAACTTCACTACTGGCTACTGTCCTTACAATTACCGGTATGTATGGAGTTTTTGCGATGTGGCTCAGGGTTCCATTCCCCGTGGGTTTTTTTATAGAAGGGATTTTGAGGTAATTTATGGAAACTTTACAACTGCTTCTTGGTGGGTTTGTAACCGCTTTATCTTTACAGAATTTTCTTGCTGCAGGTGTTGGGGCCATTTTAGGTATTCTTGTAGGGGCAATGCCGGGAATTGGATCATTAGCGGGAGTTGCTTTACTTCTTCCATTAACATTCAAATTTGAACCAATTACAGGAATTATCATGCTATCTGCAATCTATTACGCAAATATGTACGGTGGATCTTACAGTGCTATTTTATTGAATATCCCAGGAGATACACCGGCAGTGATGACTGGATTGGATGGGCACCCTTTGGCTAAACAGGGAAAGCCTGGTAAGGCTCTATTCACTTCTAATATAGCCTCCTTTATTGGAGGAACAATAGGAATTATTATTTTGACTGTTATAGGGCCAGGGTTAGCCCGATTTGGCTTGAAATTTGGTCCTGTAGAAATGGCAGCTTTGATATTTGTAGCTATGACATCACTGGGATGGCTTCTGGGTGATAATCCGACTAAGGGAATTATTACTACCTTATTTGGAATACTCCTGGCTACTATGGGTTTTGATTCCGTTATAGGAACACCACGTTATGATTTCGGATCTATTTATCTATTAGGCGGTGTTCCTTTTATTCCTCTTGTAATCGGTATTTTCGGATTCTCTCAGGTTATTGAAATGATGGAATTACGAAATAAGAAAAAGGGCTTTGATACAGAAAAGTTGACCCTTAAGGATAGTCTGCTTACAAAAGATGAAATAAAAAGAATACTTCCGCCATCTATAAGATCCAGTATCTTGGGAACCTTTATTGGAGTTCTTCCCGGGGCAGGTGCTACTACCGGGGCATTTTTAAGTTATATGCAGGAGAAAAAGATTGGAAAGAATGGTCATCTTCTTGGTACGGGTCGGGTCGAAGGTGTTGCCGCTGCAGAATCCGGGAATAACTCTGCTGCTGCCGGGGCTTTTGCTCCATTACTTTCTCTTGGAATTCCGGGCTCAGGTACAGGTGCAGTTCTTCTAGGTGGATTGATGATGTATGGTCTTAATCCAGGACCTTTGTTATTTCAGAATCAACCTGAGTTTACATGGGGGCTTATTGCATCACTTTATATAGCTAATGTTATTACTTTAGCTATAGCTATAATGATTATTCCCTCACTTATAAAAATACTGAAAGTGCCTGTAGGCATAATGATTCCTCTAATTACAACCATTTGTATTATGGGAAGTTACAGTGCCAATAACTCTCTTTATGGAGTAATTATGATGCTGGCATTTGGTGTTGTCGGGTTTATGCTAAAAAAATATGGATATCCAATTGCCCCATTGCTTCTTGCATATGTTCTTGCACCCACTTTGGAAAAGAACTTTAGACAGGCACTTCAGATATCTGATGGAAGCATGGCAATCTTTTTTCAGAAACCAATCGCAGCTGTACTCATTGGTTTCTTTTTACTTACGTTGGTTTCCCCAATCATCAAAATGGTGATCGGTAAAATAAAGACCAAAAAATAAAGGAGTGTTTTATGAAAAAGCTAGTTTTAACAAGTTTACTGATCCTTGCTGCTGTATTTATATTTGCAGCTGGGCAGACTGAAACTTCTGATGGTGCATGGGCACCGGACCGTGACGTACAATGGTACTGTACTTCAAGCCCAGGTGGAGGATCATCAATTTTTACTCAGAGTATTATTGAGATCATCAAAACAGAGGGGCTTGTAGATCAGGAAATTCTTATAAACTACAAAACTGATGGTGGTGGAGCAGTTGGAAGACGTGAAGTAAGTGGTAAAGGTAATGATACAACTATCTTAACCTTCAATAATGGAGATCTTCAGCCTCTGGTACAGATAGAAGGCGGAGATCTGGATAATTTTACTCCTCTTGCAGTTATGGCAACTGATGGACAGGTTCTTCTTGTTCCTGCTGATTCTCCTTTTAAAACAGCAAAGGACTTTATTGCTGCAGCAGAAGGTGGAAAGAGAATAATTATGGGTGGTTCCAAGGGTGATGATGTCAATCTTTTTAATAAAATTAAAGAGCAAGTTGGTGGAGATCTTGAGTACCTGATGAGTGATTCAACAGGGGATGCCCTGACTCAGATTCTTGGTGGATCTATTGAGGTTGTTATTGCAAAACCTGCTGCATCTATTGCATTTGTTGAAAGTGGAGATCTTCGTCCTCTAATGGTAGCTACCCGTGATCGTCTGAATGATCCATTTGATGCTCCAACTCTCAAAGAATTGGGATATGATATCGAGTTGACTGTTTACAGGGGTATTGTAGGGCCAAAAGATATGTCAGATGAAGCTGTAGCTTTCTGGTCTGATATATTTGGTAAAGTTGCTGCAACTGATCAGTGGAAAGATGGTTATCTTAAGAAGAAGATTCTTAACGGCAACCACCTCCCAGCTAATGAAGCTATTGGTTACATGCAGGCTTTTGAAGATATCTATACTGCTAAATAGAATAATTTAAATAATTTTGACGCGGATTCCTTAATTGGTTTCCGCGTCATTTTAGTATTTCAGTCACAAGATTCATGATAGAGTTTTCCACAAAGTAGTTTTGATTAGGCTAAATAGCTGCTGGGGATGCTTAAGAAGGAGATAGTATGCAAAGGATTATTAATAACCCTGATCAGGTAGTAGAAGATATGCTTAAGGGGTTCCTAAAAACACATTCGGACATAGTGTCCTCCACAGGAAATCCCAGAGTAGTAAAATACAAAGATGCACCTGTTAAAGGCAAGGTAGGTATTGTTACCGGTGGAGGTAGCGGACATAAACCAGCTTTTGTAGGTTATGTTGGTAAGAATCTTGTGGATGCTGTTGCAGTAGGAGAAGTATTTAGCTCTCCCACCGCAATGTCATTCTACGATGCAATCAAAGCCGCAGATGGAGGAAAAGGTGTAGCTCTTTTGTATGGAAACTATGCAGGTGATGTAATGAATGTTCGTATGGCTCTGGAAGAAGCAGAAGAAGATGATATTATAGTTAAAACTGTACTCGCTACCGATGATGTACCCAGTGCTCCTAAGGATCAGATTGAGAAACGCAGAGGTGTAGCTGGTGAAGTTCTAATGTGGAAGGTAGGTGGTGCAAAAGCTGCACAGGGGGCTGAGCTGGATGAGGTAATTGCATCAGCCCAGAAGGCTATGGATAATACAAGGAGTGTTGGAATAGGACTAACTTCCTGTACGATTCCAGCAGTTGGTAAACCCAATTTCCAGATTGAAGAGGGAAAAATGGAAGTTGGGATAGGTCATCATGGAGAACCAGGTATAATGGTAAGTGATCTTGAATCCGCTGAACAGATGGCTGACAGATGTCTGGATATAGTTCTTCCCGATTTACCATTTAGTAGTGGTGATGATGTGGTTGTTCTTGTGAGTGGCTTAGGTGCAACTCCTGTAATGGAGCAGTATATATTTTATGACCGGATAGATGAGGTTCTGGCTCAGAAAAATATTAAAGTACATCGTTCTTACATAGGTAATTATTTTACAAGCCTTGAGATGATGGGGATCACATTGACTGTAATGAAATTAGATGATGAGCTGAAAGAACTTATTGATATGGATGCCTATTCCTCAGGATTCAGACAATCATCGATTTAATATAGATTAGGTTTAAGGAGTAATTTGAATATGAGTATACAATTTCATAATGAGGGGGGAAAAATCCTCGTTCAAAACCTGATCGATGTTATTCATGAGAATCGGGCTTATTTGAGTGATATTGATGGTAAAATAGGTGATGGCGATCACGGCATCAATATGGACAAGGGTTTCCAGCTGACAAAGGGACGTCTTGAGGATGTACAATCTATGAGTGAGGCTTTAAACGTTCTGGGTCGTGCATTATTACTGGAAATAGGTGGATCAATGGGACCTCTTTATGGGAAGTTTTTCAAAGCCATGGCAAAAGAAAGCAAGGCAACTGAAGAGATAAGTTCTGAAGTTTTTCTGGCTATGCTTGAAGCTGCATATAATGCTATTCAGTCTTTAGGCAACGCAAAACCTGGAGACAAAACCATGGTAGACACTCTTGATCCTGCAGTTTCTGCTTTTAAAACAGCTTTGACCGATGGGATGGATTTTTCAGATGCTTTGGACAAAATGATTAATGCTGCAAAGGCTGGGTGGCAGTCTACTGAAGACATGGTAGCAAAAATCGGACGTTCCAGCCGGCTTGGTGAGCGTTCAAGAGGTGTTCTTGATGCAGGTGCAACCAGTTGTTTTTTGATGCTGCAGAGCATGGCTGAAACTTTTAAAAGCTTCTAACTTTATTTGACATCAAATCTATATACAAATGGGAAGGTAATTTATTAATGAAAATAGCAATTGGATGTGATCCTAATGCTGAATCAATGAAGATAGAATTAATTGAAGAAATAAAGTCACTCGGACATGAAGTTACAGATTTTGGATCTGAAGATGTTATTTATGCTAATGTTATAATAGAAGTTGCAGAGGCTGTTTCAAATAATCTATTTGATGGTGGAGTGGTTCTTTGCGGCACAGGTATCGGAGCAAGCATATCAGCAAATAAGGTCCCCGGAGCTTATTGTGGTCTGGTTACCGATACTTATCAGGCTGAAAGAGCTGCTTTAAGTAATAATGTAAATATGATTGCCCTGGGAGAGCAGGTTACGGGTATTGTAACTGCTCGTTTGATGGTAAAAACCTGGCTGGCAAATCATGGTAAATTTGATAAGGAAGGTAGAAGCTTTCCCAAAATTAAAAGAATTTATGATTATGCCGGGAAGCATGATAAATAATTTGGAATCTACTTCTATGAAGAATATATGGTAACTAGATTTATATTAACACTATTAGTAGGAATCTTAGGTGGCATAATAGGGATGAAATTAAAAATTCCTGCTGGAGCTCTTTTTGGAGCAATGGTATTTACAGCTGCTTATAATCTTGCAACCAATGCCGGTTATGTTCCTGATACTGTTAATACAATTTTGCAGATAGTAATTGGAGCAACTATAGGTTTAAGCTTTAATATGCAAACTATTAGAGCCATGGGTTCTATAATGTTTGCTGCAGTAATTATGGTGATAGGTCTTCTTGTATTCAGTTTGCTACTGGGATGGTTAATATCCAGGCTCACAGGACTTGATTTAGTTACGGCATTACTAAGTACATCACCGGGTGGATTATCAAATATGGTTTTAATTTCTGATGCATTTGGTGCAAAAGCACATATTGTTGCGCTTCTACATACTCTTAGACTTATTAGTGTTATTGTTTTTATGCCTGTGATAGTAAAATTAGTATCTTATTTTACAAATTCGAACTGATATAGTTTTATTTTCCAGGGGAACCTGAGGTAATACTATCCCTTCTCTGAACCTTCATCTGACCAAAATATCGACTGGAAGAAATGAAGCATCTGTTATAAACTATCATTCATTCGTAAACTGAACAGTTATTTGAGGTAATGTATGAGAGATAACATGAAAAAAATCCTTTTTTTTCTTTTTATGGCAATTATTTTATTTATGAGTATTACCGGATGTAAAAAAGAAGGTGAAGTTTCTAATAAAACCAAT
>Ga0209633_10004440_pt1 | contig 12602 bp, 10 predicted proteins | sample Cruoilmetagenom1_FD_187290 | JGI IMG/M metagenome (GOLD analysis project Ga0209633, IMG submission 187290) | Oil polluted marine microbial communities from Coal Oil Point, Santa Barbara, California, USA - Sample 1 (SPAdes) (version 2) | ecosystem: Environmental > Aquatic > Marine > Oil seeps ... | reverse complement strand
TGCCGCCACATCCATCAGGCGAAACAGGTTACCGGCCTGCGTGTAGTCGTCCGTTTCCAGACGATGATCATAACGATCTGCATCACCATTAATGCGCAATGGTGGTTCACTATAACCGGCATCATCCACTGCACCGCCGAAGCTGTTGGGCTGATACACCGGTGCCGCACCACCATTGCCATCGAAACGGGTCTGGCCATCACGATGATAGGTATGCACCGGGCAGCGTGGCTTGTTCACATCCAGTGCCGCGTGATTGACGCCAATACGATAGCGGTGTGCATCTGGGTAGGCTTGCAAGCGCGCCTGTAGCATCTTGTCTGGCGAGGCGCCGAAACCGGGGGGCAGGTTACCGGGACCAAACGCGGCCTGCTCCACTTCGGCAAAGTGATTCAGCGGGTTGCGATTCAACTCGATAACACCCACATCGATCAACGGGTAGTCGGCATGTGACCAAACCTTGGTCAGGTCAAAAGGGTTGATGCCATAGGTTTCCGCATCCACCTCAGCCATGATCTGCACCTTCACCGTCCACTTGGGATTGTCACCACGCGCAATTGACTCATGCAGTTGCTGGCGATGGTAGTCCGGGTTGTCCGCGGCAATCCTGCCCGCCTCTTCGACACTCATGTTCTTGATGCCCTGTTGCGTCTTGATATGCCATTTCACCCAGTAACGTTCAGCCGCGTTATTCCACAGGCTGAAGGTATGACTGCCGAAGCCGTCCATATTTGCCAACGTGGCCGGGATACCACGATCACCGAACAACCAGGTCACCTGATGTAACGATTCAGGGCTGAGGGACCAGAAATCCCATTGCATGGTGCCATCACGCAAACCCGTGACTGGGTGACGTTTTTGTGAATGAATGAAGTCAGGGAACTTACTGGGGTCTTTAATAAAGAATACCGGCGTATTGTTACCGACCAGATCCCAGTTACCCTCTTCGGTGTAGAACTTCACGGCAAAACCACGCGGGTCACGCACAGTATCCGCCGAACCCAGTTCACCCGCCACGGTGGAAAAACGGATAAACACTTCACACTCATTGCCGACCTTTTCAAACAGCCTGGCACGGGTATATTTTGAAATGTCATGGGTGACTTTAAATGACCCATAGGCACCGGCACCCTTGGCATGCACGACGCGCTCGGGCACTCGCTCACGATTAAAGTGCGCCAGCTTCTCAAACAAATGTACATCCTGCATCAGGATCGGTCCACGTGGTCCGGCGGTAATGGAGTTCTGGTTATCCGCCACCGGGCAACCGGCGGCCGTCGTCATTACTTTCTTGTCGCTCATCTCGTACTCCTTGTCATTGATTACTGTTGACGTTACCGACCCTATGGGGCGGGAATGTCTTAGTTTCCGCAAAACCGTATGATTTATAAAATCGTTTATTATGATAACGGTGATTGGTTTTAACGATGTACAGCTGAGCGCAAATCATTTCGCAAGCGGATGATTAACTCTAGTTCATGCGGTATCCAGGTCAATCAAACTGGCAGGCTGTGTTCAGTAGAAGAACGCCAGGCATTTAAAGCCGGTTCTTTCTGTTGGCCATAAAGAGATAAGCAGAATCATACGGCCTGATTAGCTTATAAATTATGATGCAATTGAGCGTTAGCGGTATTTAATCCGACAACGCAGATCTTCAATGTCGGTGACAACCTCCGACAGACTCGAAGCATCATCGCTTACCCAACCAGTACGCCTTTAGCCGACACGGGGATGAGTGTGCCGATCTGAAAACGCCCCTCGCTACCCCGTAGAAAACACACTTCATCGAAGAATAGACGCCCCCCTGCCTACCAACAGCAGCGAAATTAGCAGTATCGGGGCACAGGACGCAGCAATGGGGAGAAACGTTGCGCATACGACAAATAGCACCTATAATGTGCATATACGTCAAAATAGAGGGCTAATCTGATGGTAATGAATAGAGCAGCACGCTATGAGAACAATGATGCGGCAATTCTCAGCAAGGCCTTTTTAAACACCCAAACGGCACTGGGTTTAACAAAGGAGGAATTGGGCAGGGTCATAGGTAAAGACCGGACCTCGTTACGGCGCGATATTGATCCAAAAAGTAAATCTGGCGAACTGGCGTTAATGTTTATTCGAATATACAGAGGGCTGTATGCGTTGATGGGCGGAGATTCCGAAGATATGAAACACTGGATGCATACTGAGAACCGGCACACACGAGGCATTCCGGCAAAGCAGGTACAAAAAGCGCAAGGCTTGAATTACGTCTTGGAATACCTGGATGCCATGCGCGGCAAAGTCTAGGGCATGGATATCTGGAGTGCCGTCAATGGAGCTGTGCTTCCTCCGGTCTCGATTCAGGGGGAGCTGGTCCGCGTGGTCGAAAGCCAGGAACAAGTGGCAACCAATTCCCTGGTCGATACCCTATATGAGCAGGATATCCTGGAAAGGTTGCTCGATGACAATAAGCCTCCTGTTCCTGAAAACACCCAACATTTAGATTACCTGTTATTTACACCCTTTCGTTACCCACCGCTGAAACACGGCTCCCGTTTTGGTTCGCGCTTTGAGCCCAGCCTGTTTTACGGCTCGCTCTCAGTGGAAACCGCACTGGCAGAGACCGGCTATTATCGACTGTTATTCTGGCAGGGCATGACTATCCCGCCGCCCAGTGGAAAGCTTACCACCCAACATACGGTTTTTGGTGCGGACTATGCTACGGATATGGGTATACAGTTGCAGTCGGAACCCTTCAGCGATTTCGAAGACCCGCTGAGATGCCCGGACGATTACCGTGATACGCAGCAATTAGGAACGGCCATGCGTGATGCCGGCATCGAGGGGTTTGAATATGTCTCCGCCAGAGATCCCGACAAGGGGATCAATGTCGCCTTGTACGATCCCGTTGCACTCACCTCGGAAAAACCGAAATATCAGCGGTTATATCTCTGTCAGGTCGACGCCAGTGCCGTCAGTTTTTTTAGTAAAAGTTTTGAACATGTAATCAACTATCCGTTAGATACTTTTCTGGTAAACGGGCAGCTACCGTCGCCAGCCGTTTAGAATTATCGAGATATTTCACCCGGGATTCTTTGTTTTTATGTTACAGAACGCTGCTCTAACTGTTCCAATCTGCGGCGTAGATCCACTGGCGCCATAAACACAAACACCTTGCCCCTTTTGCGTTTTTCCAACAATCCCAGCTCTTCCAGTTTTAACAGATCTGTCCTGGCGGTCTGGTAGGCAACATTGTGTGAACTTCGGTGGCTCTCTACATAAAACACCGAGTGTGGTTTTTTTAATGCCCTGTTTAGCAAGGCAAGTTGCCGGTGGTTGAGCAGATCCCGTAGCCTGGGTGATTTCTTTAGAATGTTTTCGACTGTACGTATTTCACTGGCCTTGCGCTCCAGATAGTCAAACAGGTCTTTAATAGCCCTGCCTGCTGCGACCCCGTGATACCGGCTTCGATACGTGGTGGATCGGCCCGGCCGGTGAAACAGTTTTCCCAATTCCGCTGGCGCTGGGCATGCCGAATCAGGACCACGGGACTGGTGCTGGCGGTTGTTTTGTCGCTTTGTGTTTTCATGTCCGCAACTTTAGTCGCCGGCAATTGATATTTAAAATCGTTTGCTTATACTAAATTCATCGTCAAAACCTATTATTAAATACAGGCGGGCTTGAAGGTGAATTTACGTGATCTGAAATACATCATTGCCGTGGCCGAGACCCAGCACTTCGGCAAGGCGGCCGAGCGTTGTTTTATCAGCCAACCAACCCTGAGTGGCCAAATCAAAAAATTGGAAGACGAGCTGGGCGTGGCGATTTTTGAGCGCACCAACCGTTCGGTAGAGATTACCCCGGTCGGCAAAGAAATCCTCAACCATGCGCGGCAAATGATGGAACAGGCCGATGTCATCCAGCAATTGGCCCGCGCCCAGCAGGACCCATTGGCCGGGCCGTTGCGCATTGGTGCCATCCCGACGCTGAGTCCTTATTTAATGCCGCTCATCCTGGCGCCATTAAAGAAGCAACACCCACACATGAAGCTGGTGCTGTCCGAAGAGCTGACCGACACACTGTTACAGCGCCTACGCAATCACGAGATCGATGCCGCCCTGCTGGCCACATCGGTGGAGGAACAGGATCTCGAAACCCTCCCCCTGTTTGATGAACCCTTCTGGGTCGCCTATCCGCGCAAGCACGCCTTTTACGCCAAAGACAAGATTAGCCAACGCGACCTGGATAATGAAAACCTGCTACTGCTGGCCGAAGGCCACTGCCTGGCCAAACAGGCCATGGAAGTCTGCCATCTCAAGGAGCGCCAGACCCAGGGCGAGATGGCCGACCTGCGTGCCGCCAGTCTGGAGACGCTGATCCAGCTGGTCGGCGCCGGTTTTGGTATTACCCTGGTGCCGGCCCTGGCCATGCGCGGCTCCTGGACCAGCGGCAGCGGCGTCGTGGCCCAGCCCCTGAAAAAAATGGCCAATGCCACGCGGCGCGTCTCGCTGGTGTTTCGTCACAGCTTTCCACGGCACGCTGCCTTGCAGGCCTTTGCCGATATCATTCTCGCCAACCTGCCCAATACGGTACAGCCTGTCGGCCAGAAAAAATCCCCAAAGAAAAAGGCCCGCAAGAAATAATAAGCGCCCGGCCCCGAGTATCAGGGTCCAACTCATTCATTGTTATTGCCTATCGATGTAATCGTGACAAACGATTATATCAATTATCAATTCTGTCCGATAATTCTTCCCGTAGTCAGCAAACACCCTGGCATGAAGGAGGATAAGACGATGAACAAGACAATGAGTTTCGCCGCCGTACATTTCACAGTGGCTTTCACTGTGGTTTACCTGATGACCGGTAGCGTTCTGGTCGGCGGCGCCATTGCGCTGGTCGAGCCCGCAATTAATACCGTCGCCTATTACTTTCATGAACAGTTCTGGAATCGACGCAGCAGGCTGGCACGTGATCCCGCGCGCCGGATTGTACAACCCATGTAATAAAATTTTATTTACACAACAACTTTCTTAACTCACAGGAGATACGCCATGTTAGAGAATCGTGAAGGCCAAACCGTACCACAAGTCACTTTCCGTACCCGTCGCAACCACGAGTGGGTCGATGTCACTACAGATGAAGTCTTCAAAGGTAAAACCGTAGTGGTGTTTTCACTACCGGGCGCCTTTACCCCGACGTGTTCATCGACTCACGTGCCACGTTACAACCAGCTGACGCCAACGTTCAAACAACACGGTGTCGATGATGTAATTTGTGTCTCGGTCAACGATGCGTTTGTCATGAACGAGTGGCAGAGGGAACAGAACGCCCACAACATAAGCTTCCTGCCCGATGGCAACGGTGACTTCAGCCGCGGTATGGGTATGTTGGTACCAAAGAACGACCTGGGTTTTGGTGAACGCTCCTGGCGTTACTCCATGCTGATCAGGGACGGCGTCATCGAAAAGATGTTTATCGAGCCGAACAAGCCCGGCGACCCCTTTGAGGTCTCGGATGCCGACACCATGCTGGCCCACATAGCTCCAAATGCCGCCAAGCCACTGGATGTCACCATTTTCACCCGCGAAGGTTGCGAGTACTGCGTGCGCGCCAAGGGGATGTTGAACGACGCCGGTATCCAGTACGAGGAACTGGTCCTGAATCGGGACTACACCGAGGCCAGCATTCGTGCGGTATCGGGTATGTCGTCCGTACCGCAGGTGTTCATCAATGGTGATCACGTCGGTGGCTCGGAAGACCTGGAGCAGTATTTAAACAAATCCCAGGCCGCTTAAACCTGTAAAACACTCCTTGCCTCTCTCCCTGCGAGAGAGGCATTTTTATTTTAGGCTTGAGAAATTAACAAATAGTACTGCTTCTCTGCTATGGTTAGATGATAATCACTTGCTGCTATTATGCACATTTATGATTTGACCAATTTTACTGTTCAATTTTGATAGCCGCCGGCAGTCATTGTGTATTATCTTTAGCCTTCAGATGACAAGACACACAACAATCATCCTGGAAATGCCAAGGAGTTCATATGAGTAATCACCAGGCGGGTATTTTAGCCCCGACTCCCAAGCTTTCCCGCTATATGACATTCAAGCTGGAGCCAGAAATGGACCCCCTTGAAGGCCTGAAGGCGCTACAGGAAATTATTGATGCTGAATCCAGCGTCGTTGGTATCGGCCAATCACTACTCAATGCCCTGGGTAAAACAATTCCCGGCATGCGTAACTTCCCGGTACTCACCGGCCCTGGTATTGAAATCCCCTCGACCCCGGCCTCCCTCTGGTGCTGGTTACGTGGCGATGACCGCGGCGAAGTTCTACATCGTTCACGTCGTATCGAACAGGCATTAGCCATCGATTTCAAACTGGAGGATGTTGTCGACAGCTTTATGTATGCTGATAGCCGTGACCTAAGCGGTTATATTGATGGCACGGAGAATCCACAGGGTGATGAGGCCATTGAAGCAGCCATTTGCCATCATCAGGGTGCTGGTATCGACGGTTCCAGTTTTGTTGCCGTGCAACAATGGCGTCATGACCTGGACCACTTTGCGGAGATGAGCGAAGCGGAACAGGATGATGTCATCGGTCGCCATCAAGGTAATAATGAAGAATTTGATGCGGCGCCGGAGTCAGCCCACGTTAAACGCGCGGCGCAGGAGAGCTTTACCCCCGAAGCCTTTATGCTGCGACGCTCCATGCCCTGGGCGGAAGGCATGGATTCCGGCCTGATGTTCGTCGCCTTTGGCCACTCCTTTGATGCCTATGAGGCCATACTCAAGCGCATGATTGGTAGCGAGGATGGGCTTAGCGATGCCCTGTTTAGTTTTACCCAGCCGATCAGCGGGGCCTACTTTTGGTGCCCTCCCGGCAAGGACGGCAGACTGGATCTACAGGCCCTGCTTTAAAACAATGGGCCTTGAATAAGTCCCGATATAAAAACCCTGCATGTAGTTCAGCGGCAATCGTCGCGTCTGGTCCAGCATATCATTGCCTTCAATACCTTCCCGCATTGAGGGTTTGTGATTATGCGTCGCGAAATCGATTAGCGCCGGAAAAAAGTCTGCTACTCTTTTTGATGCAAACACTCTAGCCAGGCACGATCAAATTTTAAATTATTCACCCGCCGCGTGACCGCCAATGAGATCGGGTGCCGGCAACTATAAACTGTAGGGTTGCGCATGCGTAATGATGCCGGGGTAAGAAATGTTACTGTAGGTGGTCGCTGCGCATCGGTATTACTACGATACTTCCTTACCTTCAGTACCTTCAGTGGGTGGCACAACCGCATCCATACCAAGATCCGGGATATCACTCCCATCATCGGTATTTGAGGTGTTAGAATCATTTTCATCATCCAGGGCATCAACATGTGACTTGGCGATTTTCTGTTTAAGCTGGCTCAGTTCGTTTTCCAGGTGTTTGACTCCATCGTGCTTGCCACCGCCACCAGAATACATCAGGGTATATTCCTTGAGCATGGAATCCATGGACTCCATTGCCTCGTTTAAATCCCGTTCCAGTTTGGCATTTTCCTTTTCCAGCTTTTTTACCTGTGACTTTAATTGCGTCTGTACCAGCGGATTATCATCGGAATGGTGTTTTTCGACCTCGACAAGCTCTGCTACATCGGAGAGACGCCGATAACTATCCGATAGTGATTCGACATCACTATTGATTTTAGCAATGCCGCCACGATCATGACCGAGAAACATTTTTATAATTCTGGCATACAGTTTTTTCTCGCAGGCAAGGATGCTTTCAACATTTTGTTTCGCCGAGGCTTCGTCGAGATTATGAACCTTTTCAAGAATGTCTCTCAGGTGTTCAAATCGCTGCGTCTCTTTCTTTTTAATTGTCTCCACCAGGACTTTGGCCATCACCTTGTCACGCTTACCGCGCCGAACAAAAAAGTAAACAATAATACCGACAACAATGGCAAGCAACAGCGCTACTTCTGAAAAGATCACCAGGAGACCGGTAACATATTCACTCATATCTCCATTTCCTTGTCTTCCTCTGCCAGCTGCGTCACTTTACGCTTTTTCCACATGTAGTAACCCAAGCCGCCGCCAATGAGCAAAAGGCCATTAATAGCGACTATCAGAATAATAACAAAGGTCCAGTCAAAACCTTTTTTCTGTTTTTTTACATCCTTTGCTGTGTTCCCCTGTTTGTTTGTCTTTTTTTCATCAGGCTTGTGAGATGTTTTAGTGTCTGCATGCTCCAACTTTTTGACGGGGGCGGCTTTATTGGGAGCGGCCAATTTTAAGGCCTGTTCTCCCGGAGTGGCTGCAATGGTCTGCTCAAATTTTTGAGTCAGGCTCTGATTATTATAACGTGTCCCCGTCAGGACAATTTGCGCCAGCTGATGCTCATAGGTTTTAGGAATTTTTGCCAACCATGTCGAATCATCCACCTGTTGTAGATTGACAATCTTGCCATCCGCCAAGCGCGTCTGCATGGAGACCGTTTCGGGGCGCAACAAACCAGCATGTGGCCTGATGACGACATTAAAATCAGATTTATCAGCCTTGATCTCAATGCTAGCCGCCGTATCATAGACATTGATGCTATGACGATATTCACGTTCGATAACACCACCGCTGACATGCACGACTACTTCATATCTACCGGGCATCGTCAACGCCTTAAAGCCGGCACTATAGACGCCATCTTTTTGCAAAACATCCGGTGCCTTGCCGTCATCTCTCATAAACTGTTTTTCGATCTCGGTATCTGCTGTATGCAGACTGGTCTCGAACTGCAAAAGGTTTAATAAATCGCCCTGGGCCAGCGTCTTGCCCTGCTCCTGCAATCGCGCCTTGACATCAAATTGATCGCCGACCAGCAGGTTAGTTGCCAACGTGTCCACGGTTAACTGCAGGTTCGTCACTATCAACACACGGTTATCAGGGTCCACATCGGCCTTGATGTTCCATTCCCCTGTTTGGGGTTGCTTGATATTGATCAGGTCATAGCTCTGTTCATGCTGCCAGCTGACTGTCTTTGGATGCTTCTCAGGCGTCATTTGCATGCTATCGGGCGATACCACTATTGTGGTGGCATGCTTATCTTTACGAAACAATAACACCGTCACATCACTGATAGATTTGTCTATCTTGAAGCGATTATCTTTGAGTGGCAGGGCGTCGGGGATGACGGCATTTTCAAATATGCGTAAGAAGACTTTTGGCAGCTGAGACGCATCATCCACCCGTTCATACCAACCATCGGTTGCCCCCGATAAGGCGTACAACAGCTCATAGTCAACATTATTAGAGAGCGCAATACTGTGTATGGTGACCTTATCCGCCTCCAGGCCGGGCAGGACTTCCTGTAGAATTCGGCGTCGTGACTCAGCATTTACCGCCGGGTCTTTGCTGATATCGACGAACCCATCCGTCAACAACACCAGGTGCCGGCGTCGATGATGATCCGGTTTTTGCCAGCCCCTGGTGGCGCGACGCAGAGCCTCTTCAATATTGGTGTGCAAACCGCGCGAGTTGATGCCACTTGCCGCCTTCATTGCCTCGGCCTTCCAGGCGGCGTCGACCTTACCCCATTTGGCCACCATGTTTACGTATTGACCAAAGGTCCAGACACCGGCATAGGTGTCATCCTGCATTAAGCTCACCAGTAGACGTAGTGCGGGTTGGCGCAGATTTTTGGGGTCATTTTTTTTCATGCTGCCGGAGATATCGATCACCACCCTGACATCAGCCGGTTTTGCTGCCCAGAGATTTATGGGCAGGAACAACAACACGACCAGCACCGCCACCAGAAGGGGTGCCCAATGCTGCCGACCTCCCAGAGGAGATGATATGTGCTGAACAATAAACATTTGCAAGTAAACTATAGTATAAATTTTATTAAAAGCAATGAGTTATAATATCATGTTAATAATCACTCTTAATATAGTAGCGGCTTGATAGGGGGTTTTCTTTAGAAAAAAAAACAGCCCTGCGGGCTGTCTTGATACGAGTGCATGACCTCGTTGCTCTGGCTAAATGCCGAGTATTACACTGAGAAAAATCAAATAGGCACCTACCACGAGCGTCACAATAATAGCCATGGGGAAATTCTGAAACGTAAATAGGTCTTTCATTGGTGTGATCCTCGTTGAACTGTACGCTAAGCAGGGAAATTCTAATTTACTTGTCCTGATTCTTCAAGTTTTGTTCTCCCTGGTGCGGGATCCGTGGGTCGTCATCATCCATCAGAATGCGATGGGCCGGACCCTCCAGATCATCAAACTGGCCCGATTTTACCGCCCATAGAAAGCCCCAGATGGCAATGCCTAACATCACAAGCCCAAGGGGGATGAGTAAATACAGAATATCCATTACGCTTTAATCTCTTTTGTGGGTCTTTGTGTTAAACGCAGTGCATTAGCCACCACCACCAATGAACTGGCCGACATGCCCAGTGCCGCCATCCAGGGTGCTACCAAACCCGCTGCCGCCAATGGCAGTGCCACCACATTATATAAAATGGCCCAGGCAAAATTCTGTCGAATGATTTGCATGGTCTGTTTTGCCGTCTGTTGCGCCAGCATGATGTGCCGTAGCGGCTCTGCAAGCAAGACCATATCGGCACTGGCTTGGGCAAGCTGTGTCCCCTGCCCCATGGCGATTGACACCTGGGCCGCGGCCAGCACCGGGGCATCATTCACCCCATCACCGACCATTGCGACCACCGCGCCCTGCGCCTGCAGGCCTTTGAGCAAGGCCAGTTTATCCGCCGGGGTTAGATCGCCTCGTGCATACTCGATACCCAACTCGGCCGCCACCCTCTGTACTACCACGTCCTGATCACCACTAAGCATCATGGTCTCGATACCGGCAGCACGCAATTCGACCAGGCTCTGTTTGGCATCCGGCCGGGGCTGGTCGCTAAAACAAAACAGGGCGATGGCGCCGGCCTCGTCTACCAGCCAGACATGCGATTCACTCTCATATTCCATTGTTAGCTCAGCGTCACTGGCCCAATCCTGGACATACTGCCGTTTACCTACACGATAGCGCCGACCATTCACCCTGCCTTCAATCCCCAGGCCCGGTACTGCGATCACCTCGGTTGCCGCAGGCAGCTTTAGCCCCCTTGCCGCCCTTATCAGGGCTCTGGCCAATGGGTGTTCGGAAGACTGTTCCAGGGCGGCAGTAATCGCCAGGTAGTCATCAACATACTCCTGACGCAGGCACTGAGTTGTCGTCAGTGAAAGACGCCCCAGAGTCAGGGTGCCGGTCTTGTCAAAAATAATATGGGTTATACGTGCCAGTACCTCTAGCGCATGGCCTCGGGTCGTCAGCACACCTAAACGTGTCAAGGCACCGGTTGCCGCGGTCATTGCCGCGGGGGTTGCCAGGGATAGTGCACAGGGGCAGGTCACGACCAACATGGATAACACTACCCAAAAGGCCTCCTCGGGCTGATGCTGCCACCACCACAGACCGACCAGCAGGGCAGCCAGTAGCAGGGCGCCGACAAACCAGCTGGCAACACGATCGGCGACCTTGGCCAGGTGCGGCTTTTCTGCCTGAGCCCGATCCAGCAGCCGCTGGATAGAGGCCAGGACAGTCTCTTCACCCACTTTATCGACAATAAATTCCAGTGGGCTCTCAACATTCACCGTACCCGCAATCACCCTGTCCGGCGCAGCCTTTGCCAGGGGCAGGCTCTCCCCTGTTAGCAAAGACTCATCCACTGAACTTTGCCCGGCAACCACAACACCGTCGGCAGGGATCGATTCGCCGGGTTTGACACGAATGCGATCTCCCGCCTGCAACTCCATGGCAGATATTATCTCTTCACCTGATGCGGTGAGTCGCGTCGCCATTGCGGGCAATAACTTAATGAGTTCCTCCGCCGCCTGGCCGGTACGGTGGCGTGCCCCCATTTCCAGAAAACGGCCACTGAGGAGAAAAAAACTGAACATGGTCACCGAGTCAAAATAGACCTGACCACTGTTTGTCACAGTAGCCCAGAGGCTTGCGACATAGGCAATGCCAATGGCGAGTGCAATCGGTGAATCCATGCCTAGCTGGAGGCGTCGCAGGTCACGCCAGGCAGAGATAAAAAAGGGGCGCGCTGAATACAATACCACCGGCGTCGCAATGAGCAGGCTGATCCAGCGAAAAAAACGCTCCATGTTCATTTCCATACCCTGAACGGCACCAAGGTATAAACCCACGGATAGCATCATCACCTGCATGGCGCCAATGCCCGCCACCCCCAGGCGTTTTAATGCCCCGGCGCGCTCCTTTTTGTAAAGCGCTTCCTGGCGACCCGTATCAAAGGGATGGGCGATGTAGCCAATCGAGGCAATGGCACGCAGGATCTCGCTCAGGTGAATTTGACTTTCATCCCATTTCACACGCGCACGGTGCGTGGCGAGATTGACATGAAACTCCAGCACCCCCGGCAGTTGCATAATGTGTCGTTCCGACAACCAGATACAGGCCGCGCAGACAATGCCCTCAAGAATCAGTGCGGCTTGCCTGGTATTTGCGTCGGACTGAACAAAGCTCTTTTGCAGGTTAGGCTGATCATAGATATCCAGCTCACTCAAAAACTCTGGCAGGATCTGCTGTGCAGTGAGGG
>Ga0209633_10004439_pt1 | contig 12603 bp, 14 predicted proteins | sample Cruoilmetagenom1_FD_187290 | JGI IMG/M metagenome (GOLD analysis project Ga0209633, IMG submission 187290) | Oil polluted marine microbial communities from Coal Oil Point, Santa Barbara, California, USA - Sample 1 (SPAdes) (version 2) | ecosystem: Environmental > Aquatic > Marine > Oil seeps ... | reverse complement strand
AGCCTAGTTTAAAGCCTCCAATTTTAATGGTGTTTAATTGATCAACTAATAAAATGCCAAAGACATAAGACACTATAAACCAAATAGATAATAGTATGGCTAAATATCTTAGATTTTCTTTCCAATATTTTTTTTGTTTTTCTAAGGACATAACGTTAGGTTGGTTATTTGAATAATACGGTTAGCAATATAAAAATATTCTTAGAGATAGAACGTGTTTACTATTTTAATTCTTCTGTAAAATCATCATTTTATGATTGTATTTTGTCAATTTTCATCAAATATTTATGAAAACATCATGAAACCTGTTTTTTCATTAAACTTATGATATCTTTACACTCACCTTAACTTTATGATTGAATTTTCTGAACTTTTGAATGTATTTTTTGCCCAATGGGAAATAATAATTCTTTTTTTTCTAATTGCCATTATATATGCCTCCGTTGGGTTTGGAGGTGGTTCTAGTTATTTGGCAGTTTTGGCTTTAACAGGTATGAGTTTTATTCAATTTAGAGCTATTTCTTTGTTATGTAATATCGTTGTGGTAAGCAGTGGTACGTATATCTATTTTAAAAATGGTTATTTTAATTGGAAAAAAATAATACCACTTGCCTTGTTAAGTGTTCCTTTTGCTTTTTTAGGAGGCTATATAAAGATCAGTCAAACTTTATTTTTTATGCTATTAGGAGTGACATTAGTTATTGCAGCACTATCTATGTGGATTTTTAAATTTAGTACTGACTCATCAATTCAAGAAGACAATGGTTCTGTTGTAAAAGATGGTATTATAGGTGGTGTTATAGGGTTTGTGTCAGGTATGATGGGTGTAGGAGGAGGTGTTTTTTTGGCCCCAGTTTTACATTTATCAAAATGGGACACGCCTAAGAGAATTGCAGCAACAGCAAGTTTTTTTATTCTGGTTAATTCTATTGCTGGTCTGTTAGGTCAATATCAAAATCCAGACTTTTATTTTGAACCTAATATTGCTGTAGTGTTGATGTTAACGGTATTTGTTGGAGGTCTAATTGGGTCTCATATAAGTGCTAAAAAACTTTCACCCTTAACCATAAAAAGAATTACGGCATTACTTATTTTTTATGTGGGGTTAAGAATACTCTATAAGCACCTGTTATAATTTTTTTGCCTTATAATATACCAATTGGTATATTTTTTATATATTCGTAGCATGACAAAAACAAAAGCAGCACAAACAAGTCAATATATTTTAGAAACGGTATCGCCAATTTTTAATAAAAATGGGTATAGCGGTACTAGCATGTCTGATATAACAAAGGCTACGGGTTTAACCAAAGGAGCGGTCTATGGAAATTTTAAAAATAAGGAGGAGTTGGCGTTGGAGGCTTTTAATTATAATGTAAAATTTATCGTTGATAAAATTAGGTCTATTTTAAGTGATATCGAATCTCCTATTGCTAAATTATTTGCTTTGACCAACTTTTATAGATCCTATTATATGCACAGTTTGCCCAAGGGCGGTTGTCCGTTATTAAATGTAGCTATAGATGCTAATAACACCAATTCTGAGCTGTTTCATAGGGTAAAATTGGTGATGAAAAAATTGACAGACGGAATTGCTAAAATGATTGCTGAAGGCATAAATAAGGGAGAAATAAAAGGTGATATTGATGCTGAAAAATATGGAGGTAGAATATATTGTATGATAGAGGGAGCTGTTTTTGCCTCCATGACCTTAAAAGATGATAACTACTTAATGGATATGATGAATCATATAGATAAGATGATACAAACTGAATTACAACTCAAGTAAAATAAAATGGAAAAGGTGAATAGTGATAAAGGTCAGTCAACTGCTTGTATTTTATGTAGTATCAATTGTGGTATAAAAATAGACGTAGAAAATAATCAATTTACCAGTATTAGAGGCGATAAAGAGCATCTTAATTCTGAGGGATATCTATGTCAAAAAGCAGCTAGATTAAATTACTATCAAAACCATACAGGTAGACTTGAACATCCATTACGAAGAAAATCAAATCAAGATTATGAAAAGATAAATTGGAAAATTGCAGTCAATGAGGTTGCGGATAAATTAACTCATATTCGCAATACGTATGGTAGCCATGCGATAGCTTATTACGGAGGAGGAGGTCAAGGAAATCATATGTGCCAGATCTATAGTTCTTCCTTTCGAGCTGCTTTGGGCACACCTTATCTATATACTGCCTTGGCACAAGAAAAAACGGGTGATTTTTGGGTAAATGGCAAACTTTTTGGTAAACAAAGTTGCCATATTTCTGAAGATGTTGAGAACTCTGATTATCTAATTGTAATTGGAGCTAATCCTTGGCAATCACATGGATTTCCAAGAGCTCGTAAAGTGCTAGGTGAAATAGCTAAAGATCCTAAAAGGAAAATGGTTGTGATAGATCCCAGGATGACCAAAACAGCTGAAATGGCTGATGTTCATTTGCAAATTAAGCCAGGTACAGATGCTTATCTTTTATCCGCAATACTGGGAATAATTATTCAAGAAGGGTTAGAGGATCATGATTTTTTAGGCAAACACACCGTTGGTTTCGATCATATAAAGAAAATTTTCACAGATGTAACGATTGAAGACTATGTTCGTAGATCAGGATTAGATTTAAAATTGGTTCAAAATGTAGCTAGAGCATTTGCTAATGCTGACAGAGGATGTGTTCGTGTTGATTTAGGTATCCAACAAAGTCTTCATAGCACGTTGAATTCCTATTTGGAAAAATTACTCTTTATTATTACCGGAAATTTCGGAAAAAAAGGATGTAATAATTTACATACACAATTAGTGCCTATTGTTGGGCATTCAAATGAGCCGAAAAAAGGAGGTGTCACGACAAAAGTAACCGGAATGAAAGAAATCAGTAATTTCTTTCCTCCAAATATTTTACCTTCCGAAATTGACACTGATCATCCTGAAAGAGTACGTGCTTTGATTGTTGATAGTAGTAATCCTATCCTCACAGCTGCAGATAGTAATGCTTATAGAAAAGCATTTGAAAAGCTAGACTTACTTGTGGTCATCGATGTAGCAAATACAGAAACGGCTAGAATGGCTCATTATGTCCTTCCGGCTCAATCACAATTTGAAAAATGGGAGGCTGCATTTTTCACGCTAGATTTTCCATCTAACTATTTTCAATTACGAAAACCAATAGTAGAACCTAAGGGAGATACACTTGCAGAACCAGAAATTTATAGACGAATTATGGTAGCGATGGGATTATTCCCGAAACGTCTCCGTTTGCTGGAAAGAATGGCAAGTTGGCATTTTCGTTTTCCTTCATTGGGAGTTTTTCCTGTTGGATTAAAAATGTTCTTAACCTTATATCCTACATATAAGAAAAGTGTATTAATGATATTATATGCGACATTGGGTAAAGTATTGCCTGATAAAGCAAATAATGCTGCTATGTTATGGGGAGCATCACATTTATATGCTAAAAGATATCGAAAAGCAGTGTTGCGAACAGGATTAAAAGGTAAGGGGTTTATGCTAGGTGAAAATCTATTTAAACAAGCTTTAGAAAAAAGATCGGGCATAAAAATAAGTGAACATCTCTATGAGGAAGTATGGGATTTGTTAAGGTATCCTGATAAAAAGATACATCTCGTAATTCCTGAGATGATTGATGCTTTACACGATTTAGAAAAAGAACAAAACACAGATAAAGAGTTTCCGTTTGTATTGGCAGCAGGCGAGAGAAGGTCTTATAATGCCAATCAAATATTTCGAGATCCTGAATGGCGAAAAAAAGATAAAGATGGAGCTCTTAGAATACATCCAGAAGATGCGGCCAAGGTTGATGTTTTAAATGGGGATTTAGTATTATGTACTTCAGCTAAAGATACAATTAAAGTTCAGGCAATATTTGATGAAGCTATGCAATTGGGATATGTATCCCTCCCACACGGCTATGGTTTTGAATATATTGATCCTGATAACTTAGAAAACTTAAAGCAAAACGGACCACAAATTAACAGGCTTACTTCGTCTGAACACTGTGATCCTATTGCGAAAACACCTTATCATAAATATGTGCCGGTACAAATTAAACCAATAACAGTACTAACAGAAGTATAAAAAATGGACATTAAAACCAATTGGAAAGAAATACGAATGCATTTTAGTAAAAGCTTTAAATCGAGTTTACATGTGTCTATTGCATCTGTTAATGCTGATAATAACCCGACTGTCACGCCGATAGGTTCTTTGTTTTTAAATGATGATCAAACCGGATTTTACTTTGAAAAATTCCCCACCAAATTGCCAGTTAATGTGAGTTTGAATCCAAATGTTTGTGTGTTAGGCGTTAATAGTAGCAAATGGTTTTGGGTAAAGTCTTTGTTTAAAGAAAAATTTACAAGTACTCCTGCAATTAAGCTATATGGTTAACTTGGTAAGAAAAGGAAAGCCACCGAAGATGAAATACGAGCACTCAAAAGAAGAATGAGATCAACCAAAACATTAAAAGGGCACAACTATTTGTGGGGTAAAATGGACTCAGTTAGAGAAATTAATTTTACTAAGGTAGAAAAGATAAATTTAGGTAAAATGACCGCTAAATTATAACTAATGACAGCTAAAATATTCATATTTATAGCAAGTTCTATTTTCTTAATATTAGGGACAATCCATCTTGTTTATACATTTTTTACCAATAAATTTCTTGCCAGAGATAATGAAACTAATAAAAGAATGAATTCAACATCTCCAATATTAACAAAAGAAACAACGATGTGGAAAGCATGGATAGGTTTTAATGCCAGTCATAGTATGGGAGCAATGTTTATAGGATTGATAAATATTATATTGGTATGTCAGCATTTTGAAGTGTATCAAAACTCTTTTAATATCCTATTGCTAGATATTTGTACTGGGATATTTTATCTTTTTCTGGCTAAACGATATTGGTTTAAAATTCCGTTAGTAGGTATTTTAATAGCAACATGTTGTTTTATTATTGCCCTATTACTATTGTTGAAATAAAAAATTTAATTAAAAATATACCAATCAGTATATATTGTATAAAACAGGTTAAAACAGCATTATAAAAATGAAAACAGAATTAATTACTGAAAAACTTATTGAAAATCATTTGAATTTTTCTACTTACATAGCTGGAATGTCTTTAGATGCATATGAATATTCATATCAAGAAAAATGGAATGCAGGACAGCATTTAGACCATATTATTAAAAGTGTTTCAGTGTTGACCAAAGCGTTTGGTATTCCAAGATTTATATTGAAAAGTAAATTTGGTGTAGCAAATAGAGCGTCTAGAACACCAGAGGCTTTAATAGAAAAATATTTAGAGAAATTAAAAACTGCAAAACCAACACCAAGTAGATTTCAACCAGATATTATAAATTTTAATGCAAAAGAAAAGGCTATTAAAAAGCTACAAAAACAGGTAGATAAGTTATGTAAAATAACCATGAAGTATTCTGAGGGTCAATTGGATGTTTATATTTTGCCTCATCCGCTTTTAGGGAAGCTAACCTTAAGAGAATTATTATATTTTACGAGTTATCATGTAAAACATCACCATGAATTAATAACCGAATCGTTAAAAAACAAATAATACCATCTGTTGTGCATTTTAAATTGAACTCGTTTCCGAAATGTCAGTTCGAGTGATTTTTTGAAAAAAAAATAGTATCGAGAACAAATTTAATAACTAATCCCGATGCTTCAGGAGACAAAATTCATCAAAATATACAACAGGTAAATGCCTTGAATAAATAGTATGAAACAGTTTAAAACAGATAAGAATGAAAACTTTAAGTCAAAAATAAAAAGATTAGTTTTTAATCTATTTCCAGCAATTAGAGGAACAGGAGTTTGGATAAGTTTTATTTCTGATGATTGGAGAGAGCTCCATATCAGACTGCCATTGAGTTGGCGGACAAGAAATTATGTAGGTACCGTTTTTGGTGGTAGTATTTATGCTTCAACCGATCCGTTTTATATGATTCAACTTATGAAGATTTTAGGGAAAGAATATATAGTTTGGGATAAAGCAGCACAGATAAAATTCAAAAGACCCATTAAAAAATCTGTATTTGCTAGATTTCTTATTACAGATGAAATTCTAAATGAAATTAAAGAGAATGTAGAGTTGAACAATACATATACTATTGATCTGCCTGTTTCACTTCAAGATAAAGAAGCGATTGTTTATGCCGAAATAATAAAGACTATTTATATCGCAGATAAAACATATTATCAAACCAAGAAAAAATAATTCAAAACATGAAATACTACTTAAAAATACTAAAGTTTTATTATAAAATAGTTTCTTTTCTATCACCTAAATTGGGTGGAAGATTAGCTTTTAAACTATTTCAAAAAGTTCGTAAAAAAGATGTTCGTAAAAGAGAAATGGAGTTTTATGAAAAAGCCAGACATTTTAGGATTCCGTTACCAAAAGAAGATTTGCATTGTTATGAGTTTGGCAATCCAACGGGTGAATTAATTTTTTTAGTACATGGATGGGATTCTAATGCGGGTAGTTTGTCAAAATTTGCTTTTGAGTTGGAAGAAAGAAATTATAGAGTTATAAGTTTTGATTTACCGGGACATGCCAATTCAAAATCAGATTACACTAATTTATATGAATGTAAAGAGGCATTTAAGAAATTACTTGAGTTTATTAATCCACAAGAACCCTTTACGATAATATCACATTCTTTTGGTTCGGCTATGACGGCATATACCATGGCAGAAACGGATTATACGGTTGATAAATTTGTATTCTTAACCACACCTAATTCATTATTAGATATTTTTATAAATTTTAAAAACTTTGTGGGTATAACTGATAAAACATTTTCATTTATGCTTAGCAATGTCAACAAGCTACTAAAAGAGGATGTTCATGATATTAGTGTTGAGGAAAAATTGAAGCATATTTCATTTACCAAATTATTATTGGTGCATGACAAAAAAGATAAAGTTTTACCATATAGAAATTCTGAAGAGGTGCTGAATTCAACGAATAATACAGAGTTAAAATCGTATGAAAGAATTGGACATTATAGAATGCTTTGGAATGATAATGTTCTGGAAGATACCATGGATTTTATTAAAAATTAACTGATGGTAACTGAAAATAAAACAATAGATAGTTTGTTATTAAACTACAAGGATGTTTTAAAGACAGATTTTCAAGTTTATAAAAACCATGTTTATCGAATTTACAATTATGCCATTTTATTAGATAAAGATGCTCATAATTTTGAGAAATATGCTATAGCTGCTGTGTTTCATGATTTAGGTATTTGGACGCATTCATTTGATTATTTAGAGCCCTCTATAAAATTAGCAAGTACATATCTTACAAAAATAGGGAAGCAAAATTGGATAAAAGAAATTTTATTAATGATTGATTATCATCACAAAATGAGTAGTTATAAAGGTGATTTTCAACATACAGTAGAAATTTTCAGAAAAGCAGATTGGATAGATGTTATTATGGGTGTTAACCGCTTCGGATTAGATAAATCAGACTATAAAGCCATTCAAAAACAAATTTCAAATAAAGGATTTCATTGGTTTTTGGTCAAACAATCATTAAAATATTTTATAAAGCACCCGTTGAACCCTTTGCCAATGTTTAAAAAGTAAAAAAGAATTAATCAAACTTACCCAAATAAAGACTTTTTATAATGCCATCAGAGAGTCCTATTTTTGGTACATAAATTAATTTTGCACCACTCCATTTCATGGCTGAAATATAAATTTTGGTTGCAGGTATAATTACATCAGCTCTATCAGGATTTAAACCCAATTCAGTAATTCTTTGGTTATAACTCATTTGTTTTAAAAACTGATAATGGGCTTTTAAATATATAGCTGATAGTGGTTTACCTAAAGGCCTGTCTGACATTTTAAAAACTTTATTGATGTTTCCTCCAGACCCAATAAGTGCTATTTTCTTTAGGTTCTTAGTATGTTGTTTAACCCAATTTTCAACTTCTTCAAAAATAAGTTTATTTGTTGTTTTATCATTATTTAACAAACGAACGGTTCCCATTTTAAAAGATTTGGAAGCAATTATTTTTCGGTCAGAAAAAATGGTAAACTCTGTGCTTCCACCACCTACATCAACATATAAGTATGAGGAGTTGCTTTCAATCAATTCACTTAAATCTGTTGAGAATATAATTTCAGCCTCTTTTTTTCCGTCAATGATATCTATAGAAATACTTGTGTTATCGAAAATTTTTTTAGCAACTTTTTTTCCATTTTTAGCTTCTCGCATGGCTGAGGTCGCACATGCCTTAAATTTTTCAACTTCATGGACTTTCATTAGCAACTGAAAAGCATTCATGGCATCAATCATGCGTTGTGTATTTTCTTTACTAATTTTACCTTTGACAAAAGCATCAGCTCCTAAACGAATAGGAACTCTAACCAAAGCTGATTTTTTAAATTGAGGTGCTTTTCCCTTTTCTATTATAATATTAGAAATTAAAAGGCGTACAGCATTAGATCCAATATCAATAGCAGCATATTTTTTTATTTCCAAAGCTTAAAATTATTTATGAAATTTAGGAAATTCTGTTAAAAAAGTATCTCCTTTTTTAATGTTTTTCCAATGTTTGTCCTTAAATCGAATGCCAATTACGCCACAGGTAGAAACATGTGCAATAGGTTTGTTACCAAAAGAATTTACAAAAGTATTGATGCCATGATCATGACTAAATATAATTGCAGAATCAAAACTATCATCTAAAGCTTTTACTGTTTTAATTAAATAACCATCACTAAAACTATATAAAGATTTGCTAATTTTAAGGTTAGCTAGCGGATAGTTAAAGGTGTAACTAAAAATCATGGCGGTATGCAAAGCTCTATTTGCACAGCTAGAAACAAATACACTAGGGCAATCAATTTGATTTTTTAAAACTTTCGAAATTAAATAGGCATCATTAATTCCTCTTTTTTTTAGTGGTCTGTCAATATCTTTTATACCGTCATATTCCCAAGATGATTTTGCGTGACGAACAATATAAAGTGTTTTCATGTGTTAATATTTATTATTTTTCAATGGACACATGCAGTTCGCTATTAATCATTTCTTTGTGTGTTGAAAAGTTTAACATGCTCGTTTCATTTATTTTTAATAAAAAAAATTGATATTCAAAGATAATGAATAATCTATAAGTAAAGAAAAAAATAATGCAACAGTTGTACGTTTTTGAAGAGAATTATTTAATTAGACATCTTTGATAAAGATTATCAACTATTTACACAGTTTGTATTGTTGAATAATGTCATTCCGACGTAGGAAGAATTTCAATTGAGACTACTAGAGATTCTTCACTCCATTCGTTCCTCATTGCGTACTGAATGACATTTACTTAAGGAGCCAAGCGTTCTTTTTTCCAGTTAAAATCATTTTGTAGCGTATACCGTATTCTATCATGCATACGGTTAGGTCGGCCTTGCCAAAATTCAATACTTATGGGTTTTATAATATAGCCACCCCAATGCTTAGGTCGCGGAATTTCACTATTGTGGAATTGATTTTCGTATTTTTTTAATTTGTCATCTAATTCTTCTCTAGTGTTTACTATTTGGCTTTGATTTGATGCCCAAGCCCCTAGTTTACTTCCGTCTGGTCTGGTTTCAAAATAACCGTCTGATAAATTTTCTGCTAGTTTTTCTGCTTTGCCTTTAATGATAATTTGCTGTTCTAAACCTTGCCAAAAAAACGACAAACAAACATTTGGATTTTTAGTGATTGCCATTCCTTTTTCTGAATGGTAATTGGTGTAGAAAATAAAACCTTCCCAAGTGTATTTTTTGAGTAATACGACTCTGTTTTTAGGAAATCCATCTAACCCTATGGTAGAAATATTCATAGCATTGGCTTCATGAACATTATCATCTTGATCGGCAACCAAAAACCAATCTCTAAATAATTCTATCGGATTTTCTGGAGTATTCTTTTCTAAGAGAGCATCCTTTTGATAGTTTTTTCTATAATTGCTTAAATCTTTTTCCATAAACACATCCCTAATCCTTCCCATCCCGAAGTGTCGAGAGGAAGTGATTTATTTTTTATTTTATGTTGTTTCTTTTTCTCGAATCAACCACAATCCTATAAAAGTGAGTAATCCATTTATGGGTAATATTTCCCACTGAAATTTATATTTTCCAATAATACTCTCTGGTAAAAATGCAATAGTTATTGTCAATGCAATTGCACATAGTGCCACCAGCCAAGCATACTTGTCTTTAATTTTGTGTTTGGTTAAAATACCAAAAGCAAACAAACCTAGTAGTGGTCCGTAAGTAAATGTTGCGAAGGTGAATAGATTATTGACTACACTTCCATCAAGATTGTTAAAAATAATTACTACAATTATTAATAAAACAGAAACACCAACATGTACTTTTTGACGTAAAGGTTTTTGTTCTTGCTGAGGTTTTTTTTCAATACCTAGAAAATCAACTGAGAATGAAGTGGTCAGTGATGTTAATGCACTATCTGCACTTGAATAGGCTGCTGCAATTAACCCTATAATAAAGACAACAGATAAAGGCAAGCCTAAACCACTATTCATAGCGATTTCAGGGAATAATAAATCGGTTCTTTCTCTACCATCAACAAAAGGAATTTCAATCCCTAATTTTTCAGCATAAATAAATAATAAGGCTCCTAGTGATAAAAAGATAAAGTTAACAACAACTAATAAAGTAATCATGGTTGACATATTTTTCTGAGCATCTTTTTGATTTTTACAGGTCAAGTTTTTTTGCATCATATCTTGATCAAGACCAGTCATGGTTATGGCAATGAAAATACCGCCAATAAAGTATTTCCAAAAATAAATTTTAGAATTCGGATCATCAAAATGGAATATTTTACTTTTTGAGGCAAATTCAGGGGTTTTTAAAAATTCTATATAGGTTAAATCTAATTTTTGAAGAATTAAATAAATAGCAACACCAACTGCAGTAAGCATGGCTAAAGTTTGTAAAGTGTCTGTCCAAACTATTGTTTTTATACCTCCTCTAAAGGTATAAATCCAAATCAGCAAAATAGAAAGAACTACGGTTACCCAAAAAGGGATTCCTAATTCAGCAAAGACGATATATTGCATGGATAAGGCAACTAAAAACAATCGAAAAGAAGCACCTGTAACTCTTGAAAGTAGAAAGAAAAATGCACCAGTTTTATAACTTACTTTACCAAAACGTTGTTCTAAATATTGATAAATAGAGGTCACATTTAAGCGATAGAAAAGCGGTAGAAGTACCAGAATTATAAACAGCGTACCCACAAAAAAACCAAAAACGCCTTGCATATAGGCAAATTGTTGACCTTCAATCATTCCAGGTACAGAAATGAAAGTAACGCCAGATAATGTAGCACCTATCATTCCAAAAGCAACTACGTACCAGGGTGATTGTTTATTTCCTTTGAAAAATGTATCGTTAGAATCGTTTTTTCCTGTAAAAAAAGAGACCAATAGTAAAAGTCCGAAATAACCTGCAATTAGTAATAGTATAGTAGTTGGATTCATTTATAATATTTATGGATTAGGTTCTGCTTATTATCGAGATGAGATGCGTTAATTTAAGAAGCTAATATAGTTTTTTTAGAGTAAAGAGAATAGAAAAGAGAATAAAGACTCTTATTTATAGAGATTTTTAATGTTAAATTCATGTTGACAAATTTAAAAGTCAATTTTTCTCTGCTCTATTTTCTCTATTGGTAGAAGGAAAAAATTGTACATTTGCCATTATGAACTTTTCTTCAAAATTATTAGAAAATGCGGTGAATGAGGTGTCACAATTACCTGGAATAGGCAAGCGTACAGCTTTACGATTGGTCTTGCATTTGTTAAAACAACCCAAAGAAAGGACAACTTATTTGACAGAGGCTTTGTTGCAATTAAAAGAACAAGTAAAGCTGTGTAAAAACTGTCATAATATTTCTGATGTTGAATTGTGTGAAATTTGTGCGAATAAAAATAGAAATTCTGAATTGCTATGTGTGGTTGAAGATATACGTGATGTTATGGCAATTGAAAGTACAGCTCAGTTTAGAGGTTTGTACCATGTGCTGGGAGGTAAAATATCGCCTATTGAAGGTGTAGGTCCGCAAAATTTAACTATTGAAAGTTTGGTTGCAAAAATTAGACAAGGCACAATTAAAGAAATTATTTTTGCTTTAAGCCCAACTATGGAAGGCGACACCACTAACTTTTATATTTACAAACAAATAGAAGATTTAGAGCTAAATGTTTCTACAATTGCAAGAGGAATTGCTGTAGGTAATGAATTAGAATATGCTGATGAAATTACTTTGGGTAGAAGTATTTTAAATAGAATTCCGTTTGAGAATAGCTTTAAAAACTCATAATTTATCTTTACCAGTTGTCCGGTTCAAAATAAAATATTGTCCTTATTCAGACCGAAATGAGTGAGGAATCTCTCGTTTATTTTGGGCTTATTGGTCAAAAATAGTTGGTAAAACTCTTTGAGTTTCTTATAAATAAAGGTCTAGATTAAAGTTTATTGAAATTAGTTTCAATAAACTTTATTTGTTTTATGAAAACACGAAA
>Ga0209633_10004438_pt1 | contig 12603 bp, 10 predicted proteins | sample Cruoilmetagenom1_FD_187290 | JGI IMG/M metagenome (GOLD analysis project Ga0209633, IMG submission 187290) | Oil polluted marine microbial communities from Coal Oil Point, Santa Barbara, California, USA - Sample 1 (SPAdes) (version 2) | ecosystem: Environmental > Aquatic > Marine > Oil seeps ... | reverse complement strand
AGTGGCTTATAGAACTCAATGGAGTTCTCTGGTATTGATCTTCCCTTAATTTCGATAACACCCTCCTGACCATCAAACTTTACACTTGGGGTTTTTGCTGTTCCATCTATCGAAAGCGCTTCCATATTATGTCGTTTATCAGTTATTATTGTTAGGCTAAGTCGATGAAAACATCGAGATTGAAAAAATAATAGGCATCGTCATACTTTTCAAAAGTGTAATCCAATTGATTACCTGTCTTGCGAGCGATATCAACCAGTCCAAGTCCACCACCACCTTTCTCCGAAAGTCTTTGATGATTCAGGATAAACTTGTACATATCCTTCAATTCATCCCTGCTCATGGAATTGATTTTATCAATCTTATTCCGGAGCACATCCACCTTGTCCTGACCAATGAAGTTGCCTGTTGATATCTTATACTTGTCATCCTGACGGCTCACAACAAGAATTCCGAACTTATCGTCGAACTCCTTATGCATTTCCTCAGGTAAGACTTCGATATGATGATATAGATTCTGGAGGCTCTCCACAAGTACATTGTAGACCTTCTTTCGAATCTTTGAGCTTTCCCTGTACTCATCCATTCTGGACTCAACTACCTCTAGTACATTACTTATTAGCTCACTTGAGATACTCCCCTTGAAAGCCATTAGCACATCTCCGCCATTCAGTCTGGAGTAATACTCGTTGATATCAAAGCTCATTTAGGCTTCTTTTTATTGACAAGCTATTAACTGATTTTGATCAGCAAATATAAAAAAAGTTTCGTTAACTAATATAAATAAAAAAACCCTCATCTGGCAATGAAACTTCTCAAATCCGCTATTTTTTTTGATTAGCTGCAGATTGTGCTTTATGATCCTTCATCTTGCCAAGAAAGGTACGATAGTTAACATAGGAGCACTCCAGCGAACCATTGTAGAGGACGCGCCTGTTGCTGGGTTTAAGTCCAACCCTGCCCAGAGCCTTTTTACTGGATGAAAGAATCCAGGCTTCAGAACCGGGAAATTTATGTTTTAAAGTACTTCCGATTGTACTGTAAAGCGCTTCTATATCATCCGGCTTCATTCGCTCTCCGTAAGGCGGATTCATAATCAGCGTAATGCCTTCCATTGCTTCAGCATCGGCCAAATCTCCCTGTTCCACGCTTATTATATCATTCAAATCCATCTGCTTCACCTGGCGACGAGTAAGTTCAACTGCATCAGGATCCATGTCCCTTGCAATGATTGGAACAGCTACCTCTCTTTCGTCTGACAGTTTCTGAGCTACATGTTCCATCAGATCCCTGTCAAAATCTTTCCAGTTCTCAAATCCATAGTGTTTCCTGAAGATCCCGGGTGGAATGTTAGCGGCAATTAATGCTGCCTCTATGGCCAGGGTCCCGGAACCACACATGGGATCCAGAAAAGGAGTCTTACCGTCCCACCCTGAAATCATCACCATACCTGCAGCCAGCACCTCATTGAGAGGGGCTTCAAAATATCCATGTCCCGTACGGTACCCACGCCTGTGCAGTGAACCCCCTGAACTATCGAGGGAGATGGTTACCCATTTTCCCGAAATATGCACATTTATCAGCAGATCAGGCTGCTCCCTGTTTACAGAGGGTCTCAGATTGGTTGCATCTCTGAAGCGGTCCACAATGGCATCTTTTACCTTCTGGGCGACATACTGACTGTTATTGAAATGAGGGGAATGAACCACCGGGTCAACGGCAAAGGTCATCCGGTTATCCAGGTACCTGGACCAGTCAAATCTTTTCACCTGTTTGTAGAGCATGTTGGAATCGGATGCTTCAAAGCGGAAAATTGGCAGCAATACTCTTAGAGCCAGCCTGGAGGCCAGGTTAGCCCGATACATCAGAGCCATGCCTCCATAGAAAGTCACACCCCTGTTTACTATCTCAGTCCGGCTTGCCCCAAGAGCCTTTAACTCTTCGGCCAGTAAAGGTTCGAGACCTTTAAGTGTCTTTGCATGAAATTTTTCAGGTCCTGTCATTGGAAGGGATTATCAATTGTCGACTTTCGCCAGTTTCTGATGAAGTAAGGAGGGGGTTTCTAAAATTTCAACAGCCTTAATAAAAACTTCATCGGTGGAATTATATACCTCAAAAAAGTACTCCATCCCAAACAGGTCCCTGGCCATATAACTTTTAAACAGTAGGGAGATATGCGCTTCAGAAATACTCCAGTCCGCTTCACTGAATTCAAGTCCTTCACTTGTGGCAAAGGAAATAAGTTTATCCAGTGCTTTTTCTGAAGCCTTATAGTCAAGGTTAAATGCTTTGAAATCAAGATATTCCTTCTGCAGCGCCTTCCTGTGGTCATCCACATACTGAAGTACAAAACGGTTGAAAATACCATTACTGATCAAAGATCGGTAGTAGTCGGTGTAGACTGTTGTATCCAAAGAAACAAAATAGTCAGGCATAATTCCCCCTCCACCATATACGGTACGATTCATTGTAAGTGTTCTGTATTGTTGCGATTCAGGAAAAACAATGCTATCTGCACTGCTGAGCTCCCCTTTGTTATAGCGATTGATCAGATCCAGAGCATACTCTTCATACCCGTTTTCATAAGATTTCTGGATTAACCTTCCTGTTGGAGTATAATACCTGGCTACTGTGAGCCGGATCAATGAACCATCATTCAACATAAAAGGTTGTTGAACCAAACCTTTCCCATAGGAGCGCCTTCCAACAATCACACCCCGGTCCCAGTCCTGTATGGCCCCGCTGACAATTTCACTGGCGGAAGCCGAATTACCATCTATCATAACTACCAGATTCCCTTTCTCAAAAAGCCCAAACCTTCTGGCCCGATATTTTCGGTCCGGAACCTTGGAGCCTTCGGTACGTACAATCTCTTTATTTCCTGAGAGAAAATGATCTGAAAGCTCAACTGCTACCGGGAGCCAGCCACCCCCATTTCCTGACAGGTCCAGAATCAGATCTTCCATGCCCTGTTGCTTTAAAGATTTCATTGCACGTTCAAACTCATCAATAGTTGTATGAGAGAAGCGGGCCAGCTTCACATATCCAATCTTCTTATTCACCATGTAGGCAGCATCCAGACTATTTACCGGGATTTTATCTCTTGTAATAGAGAATTCCAGTAGTTCAATGCTATTTCTGCGCTTCACAGAAACTTTAACTGTACTCCCCTTCTCCCCTTTCAGCAATCCCTGGACTTCCCTTGTGGTGATTCCAATACCTGCAACGGACTCACCTTCAACCTTCACAATCCGGTCCCCGGCCATAATCCCAACCCGCTCAGAGGGCCCCCCGGATATGGCCCTTATAATATATATGGTGTCCTCAAGAACATTAAAGCTTACTCCAATGCCTTCAAATTCCCCTTCAAGTTGTTCGTTCAACTCCTCCAACTCTTCCTTGCTCAGGTATGAAGAGTGCGGATCAAGCTCATGAAGCATCCGCACAATTGTCCGTTCCGCCACATCGCTCTCATCAATGGAGTCCACGTAGAAAGTGTTAACCTTTTCCATTACCTGGGCAAGCTTTATCGCCTCAACACTCCACTGTCCCTGCAATACCTGTGGTGCAATTGCAAAGAAAGCAAACACCATATATCTGTATATGCGCATCCTGTTCGTTTTGTTAATGTTTATCCTGACTATTCCCATTCAATGGTCGCAGGTGGTTTCGAACTAATATCATAAACCACCCTGTTTATTCCACGTACCTTATTGATGATATCATTGGAAACCACACTTAGCACTTCGTGCGGCAGGTGTCCCCAATCGGCAGTCATTCCATCCGTGGAAGTAACCGCCCTCAGTGCCACAACATATTCGTAGGTCCGCTCATCACCCATAACTCCAACCGATTGAACAGGAAGCAGGATGGCGCCGGCCTGCCAGATCCGGTCGTACAATCCGTACTTGTGCAGAGCATTTATATAAATATCATCGGCCTCCTGAACCAGGCGTATCTTCTCCCTGGTAATCTCTCCAAGAATCCTGATTCCCAGTCCGGGCCCCGGAAAGGGGTGACGCTTCAGAAAGGAAGGTGGTATTTCAAGTGCCTTCCCTACCCTTCTTACCTCATCCTTAAAAAGCAATCTTAAAGGTTCGACCACTTTCAAATGCATTTTATCAGGTAAACCGCCAACGTTATGGTGCGACTTGATGGTGACAGAGGGACCATTTACTGAGACAGATTCAATCACGTCCGGATAGATAGTACCCTGTCCGAGCCAATTTACACCTTTCAGTTTCTTCGCCTCCTGATCAAATACCTCAATGAAATTCTTCCCGATACTTTTACGCTTTTCCTCGGGATCGGAGATCCCCTCCAGATCGTCAATGAACTTATCCCTGGCGTTAATACCGATAACATTCAATCCCAGCTCCTTATATGATTCAAGTACTTGTGGAAACTCATTTTTCCTGAGCAAGCCATTGTCCACAAAAATACAGGTGAGGTTTGGCCCAATTGCCCTGTGTAAGAGGATGGATGCCACGGTAGAGTCCACACCTCCAGACAGACCCAATACAACCTTATCATTTCCAAGTTTCCTCTTCAACTCATTTACCGTACTCTCCACAAAAGTCTCCGGAGTCCAGTCCATGGCACAGCCGCAGATTTCCTCCAGAAAATTGAAAAGGATTGTCCTACCTTCCGTTGTGTGATAGACTTCCGGATGAAACTGCAATCCAAAAGTAGGCTCTTCTGAAGACGCATATGCCCCTACCTGCACATCCCCTGTACTTGCTATGATCCTGCAATCGGATGGAAGTGTATTAATGGTGTCGCCATGAGACATCCACACCTGAGTGTTGGACTTAAGGTTTTTCAGGAGGGGATTTTCTCTATCTATGAAATTTAGACGGGCCCTGCCATATTCACGGGAGTTGGATGCTTTAACCTCACCACCATAATAATGTGACAGATACTGTGCCCCATAGCATATACCCAGCAATGGAAATTTTCCTTTGATTTCCTTTAGATCAGGAAGTGGTGCATTCTCATCTCTTACGGAAAATGGACTTCCGGAAAGAATCACTCCCTTCACACTTTCATCAGGCTCAGGATAGTGGCTGAATGGATGTATCTCACAATAAACATTGTGTTCCCTAACCTTTCTGGCAATCAACTGTGTATATTGGGATCCAAAATCAAGGATCAGTATCTTTTCACTCACATGCTCACATTTAGATAATACAATAGATGCAAAATTACTATTATTCTCCGGATAGCCGCTCCAGGGGTATGGAATAGATATCACCATCATTCACCCCGATCGTATTGTCAAAAACTTCCTTTGCTTCATTCTCAAGAAGCAGAGGCTCCTTATACCTGCTGGAGAAGTGTCCGATCAGTAGTTTTTTTACCCCGGCCAATTTTGCAAGTGTTGCCGCCTCAGCTGCAGTGGAGTGCTGTGTTTGTGCAGCAAGTTTCTTATCCTTTTCTAAGAATGTGGCTTCGTGAAACAGCAGATCGACTCCTTCAACCTTTTCAGCAAGTAAGGGATCAAACCGGGTATCTGAAAGATAGGCATAAGATCGCTGATGAAAAGGCGGCAGGGTCAATTGATTATTGGGGATTATTTCACCAGCTTTGCTAATAAGATCCTCTCCCCGCTTCACTTTTACAAGATCTTCAAGCCCCATACCATGGGCTTCAATTTGTTCCTTCCGTACATTAAGTGCCTTCTTCTTTTCTCTGAACAAGTAACCGTAGGCCGGGATTCGATGTTTTAAAGGAATGGCTTCTATACTCAGTTTATCGTTTTCGAAAATATAGTCCTCCTTCTCCGAAGGGATTACAATTTCCAGTTCAAAGGGCAATGGTCCGAAAAAGGTAGCGTAATAGTCCAGAAATCCTTCCAGAGCCTTTGGACCATAAAGCTTGAGGGGAACCTTTCGCCCCATCATCCCCAGGGTAGAAAGCAGTCCAAAAAGACCAAAAACATGATCTCCATGAAGATGACTTATCAAAATGTGATGTATCCTGGAGGGATTGAGCCCGTACTGCCGAAGACGGATCTGGGTCCCTTCTCCACAATCGATTAAAAAAAACCGCTCACCTGCATGGAGCAGATGAGCGGTTGGGAATCGTTTGGAAGTAGGCAGTGCAGCACTGCTACCCAGTATGGTTAGTTCAAATGACACCCGGGACGCTGTTATTCAGCCTCTTTAATAAGGGAAACTGCTTCGTCCAGAGAATTTGAAATATTTAACACAGTGTCAAGCTGCGAAATGGTAATTAGTCTTTCAACTGCATCATTCAAACCGGTCAGTACAAAAGTACCATTTGCATTTTTGCACAGTCGGTTTGCCACCAGAATAGCACTAAGTCCTGAAGAATCACAATACCTGCAGTTGCCCAGATCAAGAACTATGTTCTTTTCACCATTTCCTGATACGAGTACCAGTTCTGACTTCAATGTCGGAGCAATGTGTGTATCCAGTTTCTCCTCCAAAACTTTGATCAAAGTGTGGTTTTCAAATTTGTCAATCTTGAATTCCATAGCTGACTAAATTGTTTTAAAAGGTTCTACTTTATTATGCCTTGTCGCCTTCTTCTTTCTTCTTTGCACTCTTCTGATTCTCTTCCATTTCAGATTTCAGGGCTGCAAGTTCGGAAATATCACCAAGTGTGGTTTTCTCCAGGTTGGTCTTCAATTTCCTGGTTGCTTTCCTTACTTCTGCACCTTCGCTCTGTTTGCCTGAACGATCAGAAGATTTCTTCTCATCTTCATGGATGCGACTATGAGACAAGATAATCTTTTTTGCTGACTTATTAAACTCAATTACCTTAAAATCTAATTTCTCATCCATTTTAACAGGACTACCATCCTCTTTCACAAGATGTTTCGGAGTAACAAATCCTTCAACACCATAGGGCAATGCAATTACTGCGCCTTTGTCCATCAGTTCAATAATGGTTCCTTCATGGATCGAATCAACACCAAACACACTCTCAAAGACATCCCATGGATTCTCTTCCAGCTGCTTGTGTCCAAGACTCAGTCTACGGTTATCCTTATCAATTTCAAGTACCACTACTTCAATATCAGCTGCAATTGCAGTAAACTCAGCAGGATGCTTAATCTTCTTGGTCCAGCTCAGGTCCGAAATATGAATCAGTCCATCCACACCCTCTTCAATCTCCACAAAGACACCAAAATTGGTAAAGTTTCTAACTTTTGCAGTGTGCCTGCTACCAACTGCGTACTTCTCATCAATCTTCTCCCATGGATCTGTTTTCAGTTGCTTCATACCCAGAGACATTTTACGCTCTTCGCGATCAAGTGTCAGGATTACGGCATCAATCTCGTCTCCAACTTTCGTAAATTCCTGAGCACTTCTCAGGTGTTGTGACCATGACATCTCACTTACGTGAATCAATCCTTCAACACCGGCAGCGATCTCTACGAAAGCACCATAATCGGCCATAACTACAACACGTCCTTTCACCTGGTCACCCACCTTCAGGGCCTCATCCAGTGAATCCCATGGATGTGGGGTCAGTTGCTTCAGACCCAGTGCAATCCTTTTCTTATCATCGTCAAAGTCAAGAATAACCACATTCAGCTTCTGGTCCAGCTCAACAATCTCTTCGGGATGATTTACACGGCCCCATGAGAGATCTGTAATGTGAATCAGACCATCAACACCACCCAGGTCAATAAACACACCATAAGAGGTGATATTCTTCACAGTTCCTTCCAGAACCTGACCCTTCTCAAGTTTAGCAATGATCTCCTTCTTCTGCTGCTCCAGCTCCTCTTCGATCAGTGCTTTATGTGATACCACAACGTTCTTGAATTCGTGGTTGATCTTGACTACCTTAAATTCCATGTTCTTACCAACGTAAGCATCGTAATCCCTGATTGGTTTTACATCAATCTGGGAACCTGGCAGGAAGGCTTCAATACCGAAAACATCTACAATCATACCACCCTTGGTGCGGCACTTGATGTATCCCTTGATCACCTCATCCTGATCCAGTGCCTGGTTGACACGGTCCCAGGAGCGCATGGCCCTGGCTTTTTTGTGGGAAAGTACCAGTTGACCTTTTTTGTCTTCCTGGCTATCTACATAGACTTCCACTTTATCACCCACCTTCATATCGGGATCATAGCGGAATTCACTAATCGAGATCACACCTTCCGATTTGTAGCCAATGTTTATGACAACCTCACGTTTGTTCATTGAGATTACCGTCCCATCAATCACCTCGTTTTCTGCGATGGTGGAAAGGGTTTCTGAGTACAATTTTTCAAACTCAGCCTGGTTTTCCGTAGTATCCATCTCATTGGCTGAAAACTCATCCCAGTTAAAATCTTCAACACCTGTATCGGCAGATGAAGCTGCCTTGGGTGTCTTTTTTGTGCTCTTTGTTTTTTTAGCAGGTTTCTCTGCTTCAGGAGTTTGTTCTTCGGCTACTGGCTCAGGAGTTTGTTCTTCGGCTACTGCTTCAGGAGTTTGTTCTTCGGCTACTGCTTCGGTTTCTTCGGTTGCGGTTGCAACTACAGGTGCTTCCTCAGCTACAACTGCTTCTTCTTTGGCTTCCGCCTCAGGAGCTTGTTCTTCCTTGGCAACTGCCTCAGTTTTTTCCTCAGCTACTGCATCTTTTGCTGCTACTGTGGTCTCTTCCTTGGGTTCATCGGCTTTTATCTCAACTTCGTTGGGATCTACCTTTTTACTCTCGTTAGACATTAGTTAATTCTCTTAAAATTAATAAGTTAGACATTATATTTGTTTAATCAAGCCGCAAAGTTAACAAAATGCATGTAATTGCCCAAAAAAAGAGCGATCTAAAGCCCTGAAAACCACCAAGACAATCCATTTGGCTTATCTGTCATTGGCATCTCCAAGGTCCTTTGTTAAAAACTGAGAATGCATCGTGCTCAGGTATCCATTAAAAATTTAACTTTACATCTCAATTAATTAAACCCTCATAAAATGAAGATTGCTGTTGTTGGAACAGGGTATGTTGGACTGGTATCGGGGACCTGTTTTGCTGAGACAGGTATAACTGTAACCTGTGTGGACATTGATAAAAAGAAGATTGAAAATCTAAAAAACGGGATTATTCCCATCTATGAGCCGGGCCTGGAAAATATGGTCAGAAACAATGTGGAGAAGGGCCGACTTTTTTTCAGCACCAGTCTGGAGGAGAGTCTGGTAGACTGTGAAGCTGTATTTATCGCCGTTGGCACCCCACCGGATGAGGATGGCAGTGCCGACCTGCAATATGTACTGGCAGTTGCAGATGAAATCGGAACATATATGCAGTCTTATCTGGTCATTGCCACAAAAAGTACGGTTCCCATCAAAACCGCAGAAAAGGTCAGGAAGCGGATTGCATCTTCCCTGAAACGAAGGTCGAGCAAGCTGGAATTTGATGTGGCCTCTAATCCTGAATTTCTAAAGGAGGGTGCTGCGATCAATGATTTCCTGAAACCCGACAGAATTGTAATCGGTCTCGATTCGAAAAGAGCTGAAAAAATTATGAAGAGGCTCTACAAACCCTTTACCCTGAATGGGCATCCTATTATTTTTATGGATATCACTTCGGCCGAAATGACCAAATATGCCGCTAACTCCATGTTAGCCACTAAAATCAGCTTTATGAACGACATTGCCAATTTATGCGAGGTGGTTGGTGCTGATGTGAATATGGTCCGGAAAGGGATTGGAAGTGATACCCGCATAGGGAACAAGTTTATCTACCCTGGGGCAGGTTACGGAGGAAGTTGTTTCCCCAAGGATGTTAAGGCTCTGATCCGGACAGGAGATGAATATCAGCGCTCCCTGGAGATATTAAAAGCAGTAGAGCTGGTTAATGAGAATCAGAAAGGGGTAATACCCACCAAATTAAGAGAACATTTCGGCTCATCGCTGAAGGGTAAAAAGATTGGTCTCTGGGGACTCTCTTTCAAACCTCATACGGATGATATGCGGGAAGCTCCCTCGCTTCGGATTATTGAAGAACTCTCCAGGGAAGGCGTTCAAATCCGGGCCTACGATCCGGTTGCCCTGGAAGAAGCCAGAAGGATCCTGGGAGATAAAATAGAATTCTGTGAGGATAAATATGAAACCCTGGTGGATACGGACGGTTTGATAGTGGTTACTGAATGGCCTGAGTTTCGTGTTTTGAATTATGGCGTACTTGAAAAACTGATGCGGGAAAAGGTCCTTTTTGATGGGCGGAATATTTATGATGCTGAGGAATTAAAGGAACACGGATTTACCTACTACAGCATTGGCCGGAAGGCTGTTAAACCCTGAACGAATGAAAAGAATCCTTGTCACCGGAGGAGCCGGTTTTATTGGATCACATCTATGCCAAAGACTGCTTGGGGAAGGGAATGAAGTACTCTGCCTGGATAACTATTTTACAGGGTCAAAAACAAACATTGCCCCCCTGCTTGAAGATCCAAATTTTGAACTTATCACCCATGATATTACTACTCCTTTCTATGAGGAAGTAGATGAGATCTACAACCTGGCCTGTCCGGCATCTCCCATCCATTATCAATACAATCCCATCAAAACTGTCAAAACATCGGTGATGGGAGCCATCCATATGCTTGGCCTGGCTAAACGGATCAAATCTAAAATATTGCAGGCATCCACCAGTGAAGTATACGGAGATCCCACAGTCCATCCACAACCTGAATCATACTGGGGAAATGTAAATCCCGTCGGGATACGTTCCTGTTATGATGAGGGTAAACGTTGTGCCGAAACTCTCTTTACGGACTATCATAAACAGAACCAGGTAAAAATTAAGATTGTCAGAATCTTTAACACCTATGGTCCGAATATGCATCCGAACGACGGCAGGGTTGTATCCAACTTCATTGTGCAGGCGCTTCAAAATCAGCCTATTACCATTTACGGGGATGGCTCGCAAACAAGAAGTTTCCAGTATGTGGACGACCTGCTTGAGGGAATGATCCGGATGATGCAAACGGGCGACCAGATAACAGGGCCGGTGAATCTGGGCAATCCCATCGAATTTACCATCCTTGATCTGGCTAAAAAGATTATAGCCCTTACCGGCTCTAAATCGGAGATATGCTTCTTACCCCTGCCCCAGGATGATCCGATCCAACGCAGACCGGATATCAGTCTGGCTAAGGAAACTCTTGATGGCTGGAGTCCCCTCGTGAAGCTTAACGCTGGACTGGAAAAAACAATCAAATATTTTGATCATCTGTTAAATAACTGATATGAAAGGAATTATTCTGGCAGGCGGTGCAGGAACGCGCCTTCACCCCATCACTAAATCGATCTCCAAGCAGATCATTCCGGTTTACGATAAACCCATGATCTATTACCCGCTCTCTGTCCTTATGTTAGCGGGTATCAGGGAAATTCTTATTATCTCCACCCCGGAGGATTTGCATCTCTATCAAACCCTGCTGGATGACGGCACACAACTGGGACTCTCCCTGAGTTATACCATCCAGCCTTCACCCGATGGGCTTGCACAGGCTTTTCTGATAGGTGAAGAGTTTATTGGAAATGATCCCGTATGCCTGATTCTGGGCGATAATATCTTTTATGGACATGGTTTTGGCAATACATTGAGACAGGCCGCCGCACTTAAAGATGGTGCCATGGTCTTCGGCTACTATGTGACCGACCCCGAACGATACGGAGTAGTTGATTTTGATAAAAACGGACAGGTGCTGAGCCTGGAGGAGAAACCCTTACATCCCAAATCAAATTATGCGGTGACGGGGCTCTACTTCTATGGAAACGACGTGGTTGAGAAAGCAAAGTCACTGAAACCATCCAAACGGGGTGAACTGGAGATTACCGATCTGAACAGGCTTTACCTGGAAGAAGAGAAGCTTAAGGTTCGAATTATGGGAAGAGGCATAGCCTGGCTGGACACCGGTACTCAGGAGAGCCTGCTGCAGGCTGCAAACTACATGCATACCATTGAACAGCGGCAGGGGTTAAAAATCTCCTGTATTGAGGAGATTGCTTACCAGATGGGATACATCGATAAAACACAACTGCTTGTTCTTGCTGAACAGTTGAAAAAGAGCTCCTATGGTCAGTACCTTTTCAACATAGCGGACGAAAAGCTTATGGACTCAGATATTTAGTCATATGATTATAAAAGAGACTGGTATAGAGGGACTTCTGGTTTTTGAGCCACGGGTATTTAAAGATCCCAGGGGATACTTTTTTGAGAGTTATAATAAACAAGAGTTACTAAAACAAGGGGTAAACCATACCTTTATTCAGGATAACCAGAGTCGTTCAAGCTATGGCGTTATCCGTGGACTGCACTTTCAGGAAGAACCATATGCACAGGTTAAACTGGTACGTGTTACAGAAGGCGCCATTTTTGATGTAGCTGTGGATATCCGGCCCGGTTCTCCTACATATGGGAAGTGGTTCGGCATAGAGCTTAGCACACAAAACTTCTTGCAACTGATGATTCCCGGGGGATTTGCACATGGTTTCTCGGTTCTTTCTGAGCGGGCAAGTGTTCTTTATAAATGCGATCAGTATTATCATCCCGAATCAGAATCGGGCATCCGCTACGATGATCCTGATCTCATGATAGACTGGAAGATCAGTATCATAAGATCAGGATCAT
>Ga0209633_10004437_pt1 | contig 12605 bp, 9 predicted proteins | sample Cruoilmetagenom1_FD_187290 | JGI IMG/M metagenome (GOLD analysis project Ga0209633, IMG submission 187290) | Oil polluted marine microbial communities from Coal Oil Point, Santa Barbara, California, USA - Sample 1 (SPAdes) (version 2) | ecosystem: Environmental > Aquatic > Marine > Oil seeps ... | reverse complement strand
TATACTTTATTTCAAAACGTACCGTACGTGGTTCAATAGGATGATAGTGGATATCTTCAATAGCTGCAGCTTGACTAGTGATTCTTGATGCATAATAGTAAGCAATGTCTTGATCGTTACTGTCAAAGAGATTAAGTATATCCATATTAAACTTCCAGTGTCCGGATGTATAGGATAAACCGAAATTAACGACAGAGAAAGGATCAGATTCGTGTTCATCGTAACTGTCTAGTACTCGGTTTGCGAAGTGTCTCAATCTAAGATTGGTTTCCCAGTTTTCTAAAGGCTTCCATCCGATACCTGTACTGAGTACAAAGGGAAGTGAACCTTCAATTTTGTTTCCCTCTCCTTCTATATCATCCTTAAATCGTGCTTTGGTCCATGCTGCTTCAAAATCTAAAGTGATATTATGACTTAACCAATAATAGGCTGTGAACTCTATACCATAACGTCTAGATGCACGATTTGGCTCTGTAACTCCTGCATCACCGACAAAGAGGAGTTCTGAATCAAGATCCAAAAGCCATAGGGCCGAAGAGATATGCAGTTTTTGTTCGTCAAAAAAACGTATGCCGATTTCAGCTCCTTGACCGCGCACCAAGAGATCAACAGGATCTACAGCTTCTCCTGTAACCGGATCTATGTGCATGACTGCTCCGCGTGCATCATTTGAGTGGAATGACTGCCCTGCATTTAGATATGTTTCCCATTGTTCATTAAAAGTATAACGCAAGCCACTTTTTATACTAAGTAGTCCGTCATCAGTGTTTCCGCTATTTTCGGCGATATTGCTTTCAACATCTACATGCATATAGTCATAACGCAACCCCAAGTTAAAGCTCAATGCATCACTTAATGCCACTTCACCCTTCCAAAACAGCCCGAGTGATGACACATCTGCTTCATCCTCTCTTATAGTACTCAGATAGTTACGCTGTTGTGTTCTATTGAGTGCTACTTTATCAATAGCATCATGTCGAATCTGTATACCAATATCTTGAAGAAATATATTATTTCCTATCATACCCTGAAGATGCTTTTTGATCTCAGTACCGTAGAGCATACGTTCATCTATTTGATTGAACTGGTCACCGTTGATCGGATCTTCCAAATAGTAGGTAAAATTGGAGAAGAGGTCGAGATCGTACTTGATCATGTAAGCATTGATATTCCACTCTTCATTAACCCAATTTCCGGAGAGACTGTATCGGTTTGATTCTCCACCTACACTTGTGTCAATGGAACCCAGTTCATCAATGATACCCTCATCAACAGCATATTTCGGTATCTGATCGGCTGAGTTCCAACTGTTTTTGTATCCCATGAATGTAAGCGATAGAACGCCATCTGAAACTGGTCTAGATAATCGTGCCAAAACATTATATTTGTCGACATCTTCACTGATATCGGTCCAAGGTCCATCATACTTATGTGCTTCCACTCCAAGTAGAAGTTGATTCTCTCCTACTTTTGCTTCTGTTCCTAATACAGTACGATAGTATCCATTTTCACCTATGCCAAAAGATATGAATGAAGAGTCTAAATTGTTCATAAGTGAAAATCTTGCAGAACCGGCAGATGAAAAGTCTCCATCTTCTGTGTTGTATGGCCCTTTTTGATATTCGATACGATCAATGAACTCAGGGATAATAAAATTTAGGTCTGTATATCCTTGACCATGTGCATGGGTACGCATATTTATTGGCATACCATCAATAGCCGTGTAAAAGTCTGTTCCATGATCCAAATTAAAACCGCGTAAATAATATTGATTTGCCTTACCGGAACCACTATGTTGTGTTACCACCATTCCTGGAACAAATTCAAGTATCTCACCCGTTCTAAGAACAGGACGGCTCTCTATCTCACTTTGGGTGACCAACCCCTCTGAAGAGCTTATGGCTTCACCGATCAGTGAAGTTTGATGTCCAGATTTCACAATGATATCCGCAAGATCTACTTCATCTGCGTAATTTATTGTTTGAAATAATAATAAAGTAATCAGAGTACGAGAAACAATTAAATTGCCAAAAGGTATATGCATCATTTAGACCTATTAATTTTATAATAATTATAAGCTGTATTTCATTATAAAATGATTATTTCACACTTATTGGTGAATTGAAAAGTTAATTTTTAACTGATCATATAATCATTTCAATATTAAAGTTGCTTATCAGAAATCTTATATTCATTTACATAGCAATTATATATGTGTTACAATATATTAAATATATTGATGTTAAGCCTATTTTGTATACCTTTATTTTCAGTGATACTGAGAGTAAAAAAGTAATATTCTCCATATGCGAGATAATCTGTTTATGGGATTATGTAAGCATACAAACCTCTATGTCTACAAGCAGTATGAGAGTTCAAAACTTATTAATATCGGTACAAACAGATTATTGAAATAAAAAAGATCTAAGGTTTCCATCCAAAGTCTTAATTTGGAATATATTACTACTTTAATAACCAAATATTTTCATACGCACTGATCTGTGCAAATGGGCCCTCTTCTATTTTAAAACTTTTCAACAACTTAATATCATAAAGTTCTCTATAATGCTGTTGAATCTCAGTTTTTGTAATTGAGAATGGAGGACCTGCATAGAGGCTTTGATCATATTCAAAATTTATGAGAAGTTGTGGTACAGGTTTTGTTATATTGAGTAGTAGTGAAGTATACTCGTTACGCATCTCTTTGGGTAGCGCTACCAATGCGCCTCTGTCATAGATAGCATCTACTTTACCTAACATCTCACTATTAAGTTCAAAGATATCCCCAACAAATATATCTATGTTTTTTGCATGGTAAAGAGTTACATTTCCGATCTTTTGGATATTTGGCTGTAATAAAAGAGAGTTGAAAAGTTCTTTGATCGCATTCTCATTTAATTCTGCTCCCACAACTTTATACCCTTGACTTAAAAGCCAATTGATGTCTATCGTTTTACCGCATAGAGGGATAAAGATTCTACTCTCTTCTTTTAGTTCTAATTGTGAAAAGAATTCCAGTAAAAATGGATTGGTATCACCTAGATGCCAACCTGTATTATTTGTTTCCCATAAATTGTGCCAAAAATCAGCTTCCATATGATCTCCTCTATCTTAAAAGAGTAAGAGTATAGCAAAAGTACCTTTTTCTCAAACCTAGTAGTCTATGTTAATAGCTTTTGGAAGTACGTATAAGTTATAATAAGCAAAAAGGTTCAACATGGATCATTATCTTTTTGCATCAAAGATCAAAGATTTGAAATTGTTGTACATTGAAGATGATTCTGAAATACAAGGTTATCTCGCTGAGTTTTTAGAACGATATACTTCCAACCTTCATCTTGCACAAAGTGCAGAACAAGGGAAAGCACTTTATGAAAAGATCCATCCCGATATCATTTTACTGGATATCAACCTTCCAGGGAAAAGCGGTATAGACTTTGCCAGAGAACTTCGTGAACACGATCATGATACGCGTATCATTATTTCTACCGCATATACAGATAAGGAATTTTTATTGACCGCGGTAGAGTTGGGGCTGACACGATACTTGGTAAAACCAGTCACGAGTATAGAGTTAATGGAGGCACTCTCTAAAGCAGCAGATGAGTACATGGGTACAAACGTATCTGAAGAGAGTGACCTTGGAGAAGGGTTTTGTTATGACCATAAGCGTAAAGTATTGCTTCATGAAGGTGAAGTGGTGACTTTACGCCGTAAAGAGATAGAGCTGTTAGAATTTTTTATCACCCATGCAGAGCGCACACTCTCTTATGAAGCCTTACAGTATGAAGTGTGGCCCGATAGTATCATGACCAAAGATGCCGTACGCGCACAGGTACGTAATCTGCGTAAAAAAAGTCATCCTGGCCTTATCAAGAATATCTCTGCTATTGGCTATAGACTCTATGAGAAGGGAAAACTATGAGTATATTGTCTTCCATAGCCCATCAAGAGGGATTTTCCATTGCATCCACAGCGACACTCAATGATGCCATGGCATGTATGTTGGAAAACAAAAATGGTTCCGTTGTACTCCTTGAGAATGGACGACCTGTAGGCATAGTAACGGAGGGGTTGATTCTTGCATTACTTGGAGAGCAGACAGACTTTACGCAGCCGGTTCTGCCACTTGCAACAACACCGGTGATCACGGCAAATCAGAACCGGGCGGTTGAATCTGCATTTGATCTGATAGTCACTCATAATATTCGCCGTTTGGTCCTCGTCGATGATAAGGGTCAATACAGCGGTATGGTCTTGCAAGAGGATCTCTTTGGCTTTTTAGAAGAAGATGTATATAAAGTTGATCTTAAAGTGCTTGACCTGTTGGCACATGATGCAAATGTGATCTCTGTAGAACAGGGAAAAACCTTACATCATGTCCTGAGAGTGATGCGTCAAGCCAGCATAGGTTCTGTGATAGTGACAGATGCCAGAGGTGAGGCAGCGGGTATTGTGACAGAGAAAGATATCCTTTCTGCTGGGTATCATGGCGTAGATCTTGCCGGGCAGGTAGAGACACTAATGTCCTCCCCTGTCTTGGCAGTTTCAACCCAAGATGCTATCACCGAGGTCATCGCAATGATGCGTCGTACCAATATCAGACGGGTCTTGGTACGCGAAGTAGATGGGTCTATGCTGGCACTGTTAACCAATCGGGATATATTTAAGCACATTAAGGGAAATGTTGCCAGGATGCTTGAGATCAAACTGCGTCATGCCAAAGAGATCATGGATCTTCTTCCTGAAGCGATCATAGAGATATTTGACATGCCCGATCATCAGGTGATACACTGGATGAACCGTAAGGCAAGAGAACATTTTGGAGAAGGCTTGCTCGAACAGTCAGCCCAGGCACTTTTGGGAGAGACTTGGACGAGTCTCTATGGCGCACTTGAAAAGAATGGGCAGATAGAGAACTTTTCAGCGGTAGTGAGTGGGCGTAACTTTGAATTTTCCGGGACACTCTCTAAAAATATCAACAGTCGTTATGTCAAGCTCATCGCTAAAGATGTGACAGAACATGAGATGATGAAACAACAGCTTCAGGATGAAGTCAGTGAAGAGATACTCTTACGTCAAGAACAGGAATATTTGATGATGCAGCAGTCAAGACTGGCATCTATGGGTGAGATGATAGGACATATCGCCCATCAGTGGAGGCAACCTCTTGCACAACTTGGCGGTATTTTTATGAACCTGGAGTCAGCCCAGGCATTTGGCGAACTTGATGAAGCCTATCTGCAAAAAAAGATCACACACGGTAATGAAATGATCAAATATATGTCTCAGACGATTGATGACTTCAGACTTTTTTTTACACCCAATGAGAGTGCAGAGCATTTCGATGTTGCTTTAGCATTGCATCAGGCGATCAATATCGTTTCTGCTGGATTGGATTATCACCATATTGAAGTAAAACTAGAGTTGAAGTCGGAAGATTATTTTGCAAAAGGGTCTGCAAGTGAATTCGCTCAGGTAGTATTAAATCTACTCAACAATGCCAAGGATGCATTATCAGAGATCTCTGACCCGCATAGATATATCCACATCTCTTTATCTCAGGAGAAGAGTGAAAATGTTCTTGTTTTTTGTGATAACGGCGGAGGAATAGATGCATCCGTTTTAGAGGAAATTTTCAAGCCTTATGTAAGTACAAAATCCCAAAAAGACGGCATGGGTATCGGACTCTATATGTCACAGCTCATTATGGAACAAAAGCTAAGAGGCAGTATAGAGGTTCAAAATGATGAAAAAGGAGCATGTTTTACACTGCGTATTCCTTCATCTTAAGAAAATTATAAATTTTTTATATATTTCACTACTCTTACATTTGTTTTTTATATACTTCTTTTTGGTGTGATACACGTTTTATTCACGCTTTTTATATCTGGGTACCTATCCTCCTTGGTACCCAACATTAATTAAAGAAGACATATGAAAAAAAATATAGATCAAGTCAAGGTACTCCTTGATGCTTTACCTTATATCAAACGTTACAGTGATGAGATCTTTGTCATCAAATATGGCGGCTCTGCACAGATAACCCCAGAACTTAAAGAAAAATTTGCACGTGATATTGTACTGATGTATCTGGTAGGTATCAAGCCGGTTATCGTACACGGCGGTGGTCGTGCCATTGGTAATATGCTGGAGCGTTTGGAGATAGGAAGTCATTTTATCGATGGTCTCAGGGTGACTGATGATAAAGTGATGGAAGTCGTGGAGATGGTACTTTCAGGCAGTATCAATAAAGAGATCACAGCCTTGTTAAATGAACATGGTGCCCCGGCACTGGGTGTGAGCGGTAAAGATGCTTCTATGCTAAAAGCCAAACCAGTAAATATGGACAAGTACGGTTATGTAGGCGACATCACGGAAGTAGATCCAAAGGTGATCAATAATCTTATCGCGGAGAAATTCATCCCTGTCATTGCACCTATTGCAACAGGTCAAATGAGTGGACATCCCGGTTTCAATGTAAATGCCGATATTGCGGCAGGGCATATCGCCGCAAGTTTGAAGGCGCGTAAGATCATTTTTATGACAGATACCCCTGGTGTAATGGACAATGAAAAAAAGATCATCCATACACTGAATGAAGATCAGATCGATACATTAAAAACCAAAGGTATTATTGCCGGAGGTATGATCCCTAAAGTAGATGCTTGTTTGAATGCAGTCAAAGGCGGTGTCATGAAAGCACATATCATTGATGGGCGTATCGAGCATGCTTTACTACTGGAAGTATTTACAAGTGCAGGTATAGGAACGGTGATAAAACTATGAGTGAAGTACAAAGAATGAACTTACCCACCTCACCTCTACTACTGAAGCAATGCGAAGCGATCATCGAAGCGGAGATGGAAAACTTGAAAAAACTTTCCCGCGCTTTAGAAGTGATAGAACAGATGGAACTGTATACGGAGCAGTATGACGATTTTAAGTCTTACTGTCAGGATCGTTGGAAAACGGTCGAAGACCTTGGTTTCCAAGGTAAATTAACACGTAATCTAATAACAAAGGACACTAAATGAACTACCCAAAATTTCCTGCAGACTGTAAGTCTCTACTAAGTAAACACTTAACGCCAGAAGTCTTTGAGGCACTAAAAGATAAAAAGACATCCAATGGGTTTACATTGGAACAAGCGATCAACTCGGGTGTTCAAAACTTGGACAGTGGCATCGGTGTGTATGCCGGGGATAAAGAGTCTTATCATACATTTGAAGCACTTCTGGATCCTATTATTGAAGAGTATCATGGGTTTACCAAAGATGATGCACACCAAAGTAATATGAATCCCGATGACCTTAATGCACCAAATCCTGATCCAGAAGGAAAGTTCATCGTTTCTACTCGTATCCGTGTGGGGCGCAATATGGATAATATGCCATTAGGACCGGCGATCTCCAAAAAACAGCGTGACAAAGTTGAAGCAAGTGTAGTTGAAGGGCTTAATGCACTTGAGGGTGAATTAGAAGGGAATTATTATCCTCTGCTGGGCATGTCTAAAGAAGTACAGGATGATCTGATCAAAGACCACTTTTTGTTTAAAGAAGGTGACCGTTTTCTGGATGCAGTAGGACTAAACCGTAACTGGCCTGAAGGCCGTGGTATCTATCATAACAATGACAAAACTTTTCTCGTATGGGTCAATGAAGAGGATCAACTGCGTATCATCTCTATGCAGCAAGGCGGGGATATCAAAGAAGTATTTACACGTTTGGTCAATGCCATTAAGAGCATCGAAACAAAAGTGCCATTCTCTTACAGTCATCACTTAGGATTTATCACATCTTGTCCTACTAACCTTGGAACAGCGATGAGAGCAAGTGTGCACATCGCACTGCCAAAACTTGCAGAAGACATGGATGCATTTAAAGCGATCACTGATAAGTATCACTTACAGATCCGTGGTATCCATGGTGAGCATTCAGAGAGTGAAGGTGGTGTGTATGATATCAGTAACCGCCGTAGACTGGGCATTACTGAAGTAGAAGCGGTACAAGATATGTATGATGGTGTTGTGGCACTTATAGCAGCTGAAAAGGCACTTCAATAGAGTCTAAAGTATCTAGTAATGATGTTTATCTTAGATTTAATGTTTCTGATGGTAGTACTTCAAAAAGTTCCTTATACTCTTTTGCAAATCTCCCAAAATGTGCAAATCCCCATTTACTTGCAATATCTGAAACATTTGTTGTCTGGGTATCTGCAATTTGAAGCTCTGCATGGGCATGATTGAGTTTAAGAAGAGTGAGAAAGTGTTTAGGTGTTATCCCAAAAAGGGATTTGAAGCTGCTTTCAAGTGTTTTGTCTGATGTCTTAAACTGTTCAACAATACTTTGTATAGACATAGTCTCTTCTAAAGAATTTAGGAGAAAAGATCTGACTTCAAGAGCAGTTCTTTCTCCTTCGGTCAGGTGACATTCCTCTCCTGTCTGTCCTTCAAAAGCATGTTTAATAGCCTCAATGATATTTTTTTCAATCACATCAAGCTCATGGGTATTCTCAAATAAGTTTGGTTCTTCTATTGCACGTCTCCACTCATTTTCAATCGTATCGGAGAAACTATTATCCTTATCTTTGAATAGTTTATCTGTCTTTTCAAGTATCCAGGGGATATCTATTGCAATAAGCGTTTTACTGATACTGATGATCGCCATGATCGTGTCTTGATTTGAACTAAAGTCATAAGGTTTTGAATCATCGATGAGTATGATATCTCCAACCTCCATTTTAAGGTCATTGATACATACGTTACCGGTACTTTTTTGCAAAATAGCGATAGTTAGACAATCTTTTGGAGAAATACCCTGAAAGAACATGCCCTCATGTCTATCTGCATGTCCAAACTGTAGATTGTTCAGTTGTACACCATCATGACGACCATAAAAATTTCCGGTACCAAATCTGTATTTTGATAGATATAGCCAGTTCTTTGCACTTTCCAGCATATCAGGATAATCAAAAAACTCCTGATTAACGATCAGGCCTGGTTGGAATGTTAATTCGTGTGTCTCTGTCACAATAACCCTTTTCCCTGGTAATTACAATAAATTATTTGCCAAAGTATACTGAAATTTTCGAAAAGTGGCTAGACAGAGAGGATTGAATCACTGTAGAATGAATCTTATTTTAATAAAAAGAGGAGAAATATAGTGAAAAAAGTAATAAGTATAAGCACGATCACAATTCTGGCATTCACATGTTCAGTTTCAGTACAGGCAGCACCTATAAGTGACGGTTCTGTCTTACCGTTCCCGGAACCACCGTCAGCAAGTACAGCAGGTAAAACCCTTGCAGACTCTAAACACCAGTCGCGTAAAACTGAGAATCACCTACCAAAAGATGCCCCCAACATCGTCATTTTTATGACCGATGATGCAGGATTTTCACATCCAGAGGTATTTGGTGGTCCGGTACATATGCCGACTATGGCTCGTTTGGCTGAATCAGGTATCAGCTACAATGCATTTCACACAACTGCAATGTGTTCTCCTACACGAGCATCATTATTAACCGGTCGTAACCATCATCGAGTTGGTAATGGACAGGTTCCTGAACTTGCTAATGACTGGGATGGCTATGTGGGAAAAATACCCAAGTCCACAGTACTATTCGCAGAGGTACTCAATCTCTACGGTTACAATACTGCAGCATTTGGTAAGTGGCATAACACACCCGCGACTGAACTCACTGAAATGGGACCGTTCGACAATTGGCCAACAGGATTGGGATTTGACCACTTTTATGGTTTTTTTGGAGGAGAAACATCACAGTATGAACCAGGTCTCATCCACAATACCAATACCATCGAGGCGCCCCATGACGATCCAAAGTATCATCTGACCGAGGATCTTACGGAAAAAGCCATCAAGTGGATACGCACCAGCCAAACCTTCACCCCTGATAAACCTTTCTTCATGTATTTTGCGCCTGGTGCCGTTCATGGTCCCCACCATATTTTCAAAGAGTGGGCGGATAAGTATAAGGGTAAGTTTGATGAAGGTTGGGAAGTGCTAAGAAGCATGACCATTAAAAAACAAAAGAAACTGGGATGGATTCCTCAGGATGCTGTCTTGAATCCATTGGCAGAAAGTATGGAAAAATGGGATGACATCCCAAAATCCCAACGCGAGTTTCAAATCCGCTTGATGGAAATATTTGCAGGATTCCTAGAGCATACAGATGTGCAATATGGAAAGATCGTTGATGAGCTAGAGCGTCAGGGACTACTGGACAATACCCTGATCATCTATATTAACTCCGATAACGGTCCTTCGGCTGAAGGAATTAACGGGACTATTTCTGAAATGCTGTCCCTAAATTCAATGGCATCCACTATTGATCAGCAAATTGATGTCCTCAACAAAGATTATGGTGGGATAGATGCACTGGGTGGACCAAAGATGGAGAATATGTATCATGCTTCATGGGCTAATGGTGGAGCAACACCATTTCAGAGTACCAAGCTAGTCGCAGCACATCTGGGAGGAACACGAACTCCGTTGGTGATCTCCTGGCCAGCAAAGATCAAACATGACGGGAAGGTCCGTTCCCAGTTTCACCATGTTAACGATATAGCAGCTACGCTCTATGACATTCTGGATATCACCCCACCCAAGGTTGTCAATGGTATAGAACAGCAGCCGCTGGACGGTATCTCGATGGTCTACACCTTTGATAACCCCGAGGCCAAGACGACCAAGAAGACCCAGTATTTTGAAATCATCGGTAGCCGTGGTGTCTACCATGAAGGTTGGTTTGCAGGGACTTTTGGTCCCAGAGCACCATGGTCAACTGACATGTCAGGTATTATGAATTGGGAACCTGAAAAAGATGTATGGGAGTTATACCACCTGGAAAAAGACTATTCGCAATCGAAAGACTTAGCCAAAGAGAACCCGAAAAAACTAGCTGAATTAAAAGCGATATTTGACAAAGAGGCGACAGATAACAAGGTATTTCCTATTGGTGCAGGATTGTACGGAATGTATTACGACACCACCGCAATGCCCTCTTTCCCACACACGGAATGGTCGTTTTATGAAGGGCAGACCCGGATTCCTGAAGCGATGGCGCCCAAATTCACGAGCGGACGCTCTACCTTGGCTGTGATTGATACAGACATACCTAAAGATGCAGAAGGGGTATTCTTTGCTCTGGGAGGAACCTCGTCTGGATTCACTGTATATATGGACAAAGGTGTATTACATGCAGAGTATAACTGTATGACATTGAACCGATATAAATTCTCTTCAAAAACACCGATACCAACCGGTAAAGTAAAAATTGAAGTAGAAACAAAATATGACAGTAAGGAACGCGAGGCTCCGGCAACGCTTACCATGAAGGTCAACGGGAAACAGGTTGCTCGGGGACGTATAGAACGCTCGGTTCCCGCGGGTCACACCGTATCAGATACCTTTGATATTGGGATGGATGCAAATTCACCGGTTGCACTGGATTACTTTGATAGAGCACCGTTTAAGTACAATGGAAAGATTGAGAAGGTCTATATCAAGTATATAAAATAATCTGTAGAGGTGAAAAGCTAGTCTCAGCAATGCATTGCCATTGCCGAATCACGATATAATAAAGAATATCTTAATAAAAAGAGGAGAAAGAGTATGAAAGTTGGAAATATTGTAATAGTGGCTAATCTTGGTGAGCTGAAAGTATATGAAGCGATGCCCCGTGATCTTGAAGCGGAAGCGGGAATGAAACCTGCAAATGTGAAACTCGACCTTGTTGATGAAAAGCGCTACAGTGAATCACATCAGAAACTACACGAAATACTGACCGATCAAGCAGGCCGCTTCAAAGGTGGAGGCCAGGGTCGCGGTGCTAGCTTCACGCGGGGCAGTATTGGAGATAGGCATACGATTGAGCAGGAGATAGAAGAGAGTGTTCTGAGAGAGCTATCCACTGATATCTCGGAGATCATCACCAAAAAAAGTGTTCCTGTCTATCTCGCCATGCCTGATATGATCTTCAAACGTGTTATGGATCGCATCTTACCTGAAGCAAAACAAAAAGTAGCCAAAACGGTGGAGAAAGACTTGATGAAAGTAAACAAAACGGAACTGCCGGAACTTTTCTGATACAGACTGTATCACATATCAAGCTACAATACTCCCTCTGCAGATTGACTTTTTTCCAAAAGGAAGTCAAGGGGGTCAGTTCGATGTTATTCTATGATTCCATCAAATAATAGGTCTGTGATAACCTTTTGAAATCAGCATCAGCTTTTTTTCTGCATTATACTCTTAATAATCAACTTTTTATTGGAATCTGCAAGTGGCTCTAGATTATAAGGTTTTCATTTTTCTTGGTAATCACAATAAAATCTTTGACTTAGTATACTCTATACTGAAATTTTCGAAAAGTGGCTAGACAGGTGGTTAGGAATTGCCCTATAATCATATAAAGGAGATAAAAATGAATACTCAACACAAAATACAACGCACAAGTATTGTGGCTGCGGCCTTAATTTTAGGTTCACTGACTTTTGGTAACTCTATTATGGCAGCGGAGACTACGCAGAAGACTTATCTGGGAGAAATCCAATACCAAGATCAGACTTTAACCAAAGCTTC
>Ga0209633_10004436_pt1 | contig 12605 bp, 10 predicted proteins | sample Cruoilmetagenom1_FD_187290 | JGI IMG/M metagenome (GOLD analysis project Ga0209633, IMG submission 187290) | Oil polluted marine microbial communities from Coal Oil Point, Santa Barbara, California, USA - Sample 1 (SPAdes) (version 2) | ecosystem: Environmental > Aquatic > Marine > Oil seeps ... | reverse complement strand
GATTATAAGCAATCCTGTAGCTAACGGATCAAGGGTTCCTGCATGGCCAACTTTTATCTTCTTAATATTAAGTTTTCGTTTTATGGCATACCTGATTGTATTCACAACATCGAATGATGTCCAGCCAATTGGTTTATCAATGAGCAGAACTTCACCTTCTAGAAAATTAAAAGTTTTCTTGAGCATTTTTTATGTAATTGTCTGGTTCAAATGCAGGTAGGCTAACTATATATACATTGCAACAATAGCAATTATACCAACTGCAAAACAATAGTATGCAAAATATGAAAGTTTACTTTTTTGTACCAGTTTAATCATCCAGGTGCAGGCTATAATACCTGTTACGAAAGCTGCAATAAAGCCTATTGTAAGAGGAAATACATTTGTGTTTTCCATGCTTATCATACCGCTGGTAAGATCTTTGCCCATTTTTGCAAGGATGAGTGGCACAACCATTAAAAAAGAAAATCTGGCTGCCTTTGTACGGTCAATTCCCAATAGTACACTTGTAGATATTGTTGCTCCTGACCGTGAGATACCGGGCAATATCGCTATCATCTGAGAAATTCCAATAAAGAATGCATTTTTGTAGCTTACTCCTTTATCTGTAGTTTTTGCCTTATCGGCTAGAAACAGGAGTACTCCTGTTATTAGTAGCATGAAACCAACGAGTAAAATTTGATCTTCAAACAACAACTCCATTTGATCTTCAAATAACACTCCTACAAGTGCTGCAGGAACCATAGAAATGATAATCTTTAATGAAAATTTAGTTTCATCATTCCATTTAAATTGAAATAAGCCACGGAAAATTTCAGCAATATCTTTTCTAAAGACTACTATTGTGGCCAAAGCTGTTGCTCCATGAAGAACGACAGTTGTAAGCATGCTTTGTTCAGCAATTGATGTATCACCCAAAAGTGCTTTTGCGATTTCCAGGTGTCCACTACTGCTTACAGGTAAAAACTCTGTTAACCCCTGAATAATTCCAAGTATTAATGCTTCGATCCAATTCATGAAATGTTATGCTATTGTGGTTGTTTTGCACGATACATTATCGCGTATATTTCAATTATATAACCTCCCAAAATAAGAATAGGGGCCAGAGTAAGTCTTCTGAAACCAAACATCGATTCGCTAAAAATCTCTGGATCATCAGAGCCTCCTCCAATCATTAGTAAGAAACCTGTTATTATAACTAGCAATCCGACTATTAAAATTATGTAGTTGGTTTTATTAAAAGCAAAGCTTAGTTTGCTTTCTTCTGTTTTTTGATTCTGAACTTTAGATGCCATAATCCGAATTTTTTTCAAAAATACAATAAAAACACTTTGTTTAATTCCTTCTGTAGTTTGCTTGCCTAGTGAAAACTTTGAGCTGAATCTATTTTTCAAAAAACCAATGTTGAATAATCAACTATTAACCACTTGAAGCTAATAGTATTTCATGATACGAATTAACTATTAACACCTCAATATTAAATAGTTACAACTAGCCATACATGGCATCCGTTTTCATTCGCAGATATTTATCTACCGCAAATAGTGTAGAAATACCAGTAATTAATAACCCGGAAATCAATACAATAACATTAAGATAAATTAACATACTATTGCTTGATAATAGTATTAATTCGGGAATACTTTGTTGAGCTGCGATTAATATTCCATATAGTAATGCCATTGCAATAATTGCACTTATTAAACCTTGTGCAAATCCAATAACAATAAATGGTCTGATAATAAATCTCTCGGTTGCTCCAACAAGTTGCATACTTCTAATGATAAATCTTTTGGAGTAAATTGATAGCCTGATAGTGTTATTTATTAATGCCACAGCAATTAGTAATAGTAATATGCTAAATCCAAATAATATCAGACTGATCTTTCTCAGGTTCTTATTTATGAGATGCACTACCGATTTTTGGTAATAAACCTCCTTAACTGAATTATAGCTGAGAACAAATTCTTCCATTTTCACGATGCTATCATTATTTGCCCAGTCGGCCTTAAACCTAACATCAATTGATGGCAGTAACGGGTTATTATCATCATCAATAAAACCAGTAAAATCTTCTCCCAACACATTGGTCAGTCGGGTGGTAGCTTCTTCTTTTGTAATGTACTCGGTTGACTTTATGCCTGTATGAATATCTAGTTGCTTTTGCAGATAAACAATATCAGCCTCTTTAACATTATCTTTCATAATTATTTCGAAGCCAATATTTTCTTTAATATAATTCGACAAGCTTTTGGCATGAAGAACAAATAATCCCAGAAAACCTAATGTGAACAGCACCAGCGTTATACTGATGCCAGATGTAATATATGAAGTATTAATCTTTCGTTTATAGTAACTGTCGTTGTAGGATGCCATATTGATGGGCTAAAGTATAAAAATAAACAGTTTGTTGGATTACCTAATTTAAGTTAATGAAAATAGTATTTAATTTTTTTGTGATATTACGTCAGAGTTTATAACAAAATTCTTTTGTAATTAATTTCTGATTAATACGGAAGTTATTTTGGACTGGCTAATTCAGGTGTATAAGCTGGGAGTATTCCAGAACTTATTATACCTTTGAGTAACTAAGCAGAAAAGTTATTACCCAAAAACCACAAGTTGTACAAAGTAGCCTCCTAAGATTACAAAGGCTTTTGAGATTTCCAAAGTGATTCTTGTCCTTGAATAGATTTTATGGTGAGTCCCTAACGGGACTATTGAAAAATTATGATTTATTTAGTTTTATGAATCAATCTTCAGTACGTCAAAATAATCTTCAGCCTCTTTTTCATAACTACTTGACACTTCCCTATAGTTGGTTATTGTTTACGGTATAGATGTTGATCCCTTATCAATATAATAGTAAGCCGTATCATACAAACTGGGAATCATCGGTTGGTAATCAGCAAACTGAGTTTGATTATCAGAAAGCAAAGGCTTAAGAACACAAAGTATAGTCGCCAACCCTTTCGCTCTGACTGCAGGAACCAATGTGCCGTCCTCACACTTATATTTTATGGTTTTAATATTCCAGCTAAACTTGTTCATTGGGATTTCTGTTGACTCAATTATGGCCAGTAGTTCCTCCTGTTCCAGCAACCATTGTTGTTGATTTTCATTGTTTGAGATGTCTGGTATTGAATATTCGTTTTCATAAAGTACAATCCATTTAACAGGTACATTAAACGTATAATGAAAACTGTCGCCGGCCCACCTTGGCTCTTTTCGGGTAAGAATATCCCTCCAGTTAATTTTCTGATCAGGATATCTTTGTGTTAGCTGTCTACTTAATCGAATATCACCGGGCCTGTATCCTTTTTTATAGTAGGCAAAATAAGCTGCTGTCAAATATCTTCTTGTATCAGATATATAATCTGCATCCTCAGTTGAAATATAATTTTCAAAAAATAATGATGCTCTTACCAACGGCTTTTCTGTTTTGCTGCTAAAAACATTGCCCATTGCATTAATCAGGCTTTTGTTGTTTCCGATGCCACAGCCATGAACAGTTATTTCCGATTTGCTATCTATTACAGCCTCAGGCAAAGGGCTGAAAACACCCTGATTAATTGCTGCCTGTATACTTTTTGCTGATGTACGAAACTTTCCGGGGATTACACGAACACTTAATCCAAGCCATTGATTACCGTGAGTAACGAGATTTATCATCCCCCATGGCTGACCATTTGATGGTGGGTTATTAATTAGGTAACTTGAAATTTCAGTAAGTGACCTGCATGAGCTCACCAAATATTCGGTTCTGTCGTTATTATCAACACGGTAATATTCGGCAGCTTCATGGTAATATTTGTTGTTGCTATTCGCATCATCACCAAGAATAAAAGTAATGCTTTCGCGACTGGGAAGATCCGAAGCATCACTAACATTAACTACTTCCACTTTTCGTTTCCCTACACAGGACATAAAAAGTGTAAGTAGTAATAATGCTGATATAGCATACCTATGATATGAGGCAAACATGACTGTTATAATTCAATGTTAAATTTGAGTTCTGAATCAAACATATACTTGCTGAAATCCCAGGTTTGTATTTTTTTCTTCAGGCAATCTTCACTTTCTTCATCTGCAAAGCTTGAGATCTCAACTTTAGTAACTTTACCTTTTGTGTCAAGATAAATGTTAACAGTAATCTCCGATTTTATTTTACACTCTCGCTTGGCATGCTTTAACCTTTTTTTCATTTCGGCTTCTACGAGTTTCTTTTGACCAATGATATCAATGGATGAATCAGCTTCTATATTTTCTTCAACAACTTCAAGTGCATACATCGGCTTACATTTGTATTTACTTACTCCTGAAATCTCCATCTCATAACCAACCCCAACTGCATGATTAGAAACGCCCTTTGGTAATGGCAGTACTTGCTCAACTGTAACCATCTCACCATCATTGTTTTTAACCTTCCTGGTGTCGATTGCAACAAATGAGGTATAAGCTGTAAGAAGATTGTATTTTAGTCCTAACTCTAATATTTCTTTGCTTTCATTATTTCCCAGCCTGCGATAATCATCCAGTAGTTGAATACGTTTTCTGGCCCACAAATATCGAATGGCTGAGTTACCCTCATCAACGATTTCCTTATTTACATCTAAGGAAATACTATAAGGGTAATTCCCCGAATACCCACTAATTGTTACCTTACCCTTAGGTTCTCCTTTATATTTACCATAAATTATTACCGGACGCTCAGCCAGCACATCAGAAATTGAAAGAGGTTCAACATCATATACTTCAAAACCATCAAAATCTGCGTTTATCTGAGTAAATACGGGGTTGCTTATATAATTTCTAAATTTTTCAGCTTTTTCAGCAGCTTCAGCGGGTTTTGTAATAATCATTGGCTCTCCATTACCAACGTGGGCAAGTCCTTCAATAATGTACCTGTTTACGCCCGATCCTATCCCAAAAGCAAAGGTGTTGGCCTCATTGGCATGATTTCTAATAAGATCAAATGCTTGTTTCTCAATATTTACATAACCATCTGTAACTATAACAAAGGAACGTGAAAGTGAGCGACTTGTTCTAGGAAAATTAAGAGCCTTTTTCAATGCCGGCAACAACATTGTAGAGCCACCACCTCGCTGCCGTTCAATCGTAAACATAGCATTTTCAATATTTTCAGTAGTTGCATACACTGATTCTTTTGAAAGCCAGCCTGACGAACCGGCAAAAAGCAGCACATTAAATTTATCGGTTGGACGGAGGTTTACAACAAGATTTCTAAGTAAGGTTTTGCTAGTTTCCAATGGAAATCCGTGCATTGATCCTGATACATCCACAATAAAAATATACTCCCGTGGAGGAATATCTTCTTTATTAATTTGCTTGGGAGGCTGAACAATCATCAAAAAGAATTTCTCATCATTATGTTCGTATAGCAACAATCCTGACTCAATGCTTTCACCGGCCAATTGATAATCAAGGATGAAATCCCGATTCCCTCCATCAAGTTCTTCAAGCCAAATATGAGCGTTGCTGTTACTATTATATCTAACCTTAGTTTTATGAGTCGGACAGTTAATACTCTGAATTGGCATACCTGCTGCAAGTATGATTTCAATATCAAAATCATAGTATGGTAATTCGCCCTCTTGCTGGTATCCGGGTTGATTATACTGATTGGTGTTTCCTGTTTTGTCACCACCGTCATAAGTAAAACGCGGACCGGTAACTGTTGGATATACAAATGAATATGTGCCACTTTCGGGGATCAGCAATTCGGTATACTTTAAGCTTACTGTTACGATATCACCGGGTTGAATATTGCCAACATTCATCTGAAACACGTTTGGCCGTTTTTGCTCAAGCAATGATGCTCTTTTCCCTTGCTTTATGGCCTTCTCATAATCTTCTCTTGCTTTGTTTTTTTCTTCAATCTTGGCAACAATGGTTCTGTCGCCAATGGTCATTTCCATGGCATAAACAGCTGCATTTGTTGAAGCGGGAAAAACATATATAGCCTCCAGTGGACTTACTCCTTCATTTTTATACACCTGGCTAATACGTACATCGGCAATAACTCCGGCAATGTTAACTATGGCCGAAGTGCTTTGTAAAGGTAGTTTATCTACCTGGGGGTTTTCGCCCTTTACAATAAAATAAGGGGACAGTGTTTTGTCAGCTGATTGATCCTGTCCGTACAAAACAACAGAACCTAACATTGCTACCAACAAGATTAGGAATGAACTAAATAATGAAATCTCTCTCTGAATTACTCTTACTGTTTTCATAGATCTAATGTTTTAAGGTTAATGAAAAGAAAACAGTAAAAAGGGTCTCTATATGATCAAGTGTTTAAGGTAAAACTATTGTTAGGTACAAAATATTATATGAACATTATTGGTCAGAAAAACCAATAAGTGTGCCAAAAAAAGTATTTGAGAATATAATCTCGCTGGATTAAGTACGCAACTCACAGGATTAAGTTTGTAACTTAATCTTAATTCCTCCTTTAAATGAGTTTAAGTTGCAAACTTAAACTAGTGATACTAATATTAGTAGTGGTATTTATCTCACAAGCAGTATTTTCCCTGAAGCAAATTGTCTGCCAGCCTGAATAGTAAGGTAATAAACTCCAGAAGGGTTTTCATTAGCATTCCATGTAATCTGCTGTTTACCTGATGATTGCTTTTCTCTAATCATCATAATTTGTTTGCCAAGATTGCTGAGGATAGTGACTGTAACAAATTCTGAATTCTGCAATTCATATTCAATTGTTGTTGATGTTGAAAATGGGTTTGGGTATATTGATAGTTGATTTGAGATATCTATTTCATCCACAGATGATCCTTCACAAGCTTTCACTATCTCTTCCTGATCGTTACAACCTGGTGCATTATCACTAATTAAAATTTCCCCAATGGGGCTTGATAAGTAGTTACAAATACTTTCGACTTCACAATTGGATAAATTTGGGTTTTCTGCTATCCCCAAACCGATTATGGAGCCTGCATCAATATTGTTAAGGCCGGTTAAATTAGCCAGAACTGCATTATTCCATATAATAAGGTTATCACCAATTGATGTCAGTTTATTCAAAGCTGTTAAACTGACCAAAGATTCATTGTGTTCTATTTCCAGAAATTTCCTAACGGTCGTCAAATTATCCAATCCTGACAAGCTAATTAGGTTGTTATTCTTGTTGATCCTTAATCCTCCTGCAATGAAATTTACATTTTCCAACCCGTTTAAACTAGCCAGGGAATCGTTGAAGTAAATCCACAGGTCTCTGGTAATTGACACTACATTTTCCAGTCCGGATAAATTGGTCAACAATTCATTTCTATGAATCCAAAGGTCACGCACGGATGTTAGATTATCTAAACCGGTTAAACTGGACAGGGAATCATTGTTATTAATTTCAAGGTATTCACCAACGGAAGTCAAGACACTTAATCCAACAAGGTTAGTTATATCAACTCCTGAAACAACCACAGTTCCTTCTATTTCAGTGCAATCGGGGTAATTAATCTGGAAACTATCGATTTCAGCCTGTGTTGAAAATGTAATTCCTTCAGGTAGACATGATTGAGAATAAGATATATGCTGAAGAATAAATACTAATAAGATCAATGTGGCAAACTTCTTCATTGGAGCTTATTTGTTTGGTGCAAGTTACTAATTAATCTGTATGTGGCTTTAATATAATTACTTGCTTCAGACTTGTGCTAGTTGTATTCAGTAAAGAAGCTGGTATTGTTGATGATATTGTTTCTGGGTATTAGTTTCTCATCCAGTAATGCAAAAAGACCCCTCCGTGAAAAACGAAGGAGCCTTTGTTGCCCAACCAGGGGTCGAACCTGGACTCTTTTGATTCAGAGTCAAACGTGTTGCCAATTACACCATTGGGCAATAGGGCGGCAAATTTATAAAATCTTTTATTAGAACAAGGTTAATTATTAAGTTATTTTTAACTTTATATATCTACAATATCCGGCTGTCCTTTAGCCTTATATTTAAACACATCATCCCTGCTATAATGCCCGATTACATTAAAAGCCATTTTACTTTTGACAACTTGTGCAAGGTCAACTTCAGCAGTTAATATTCCTTCCTGATTATATAATGGTCCGGCCAGAACTTCTCCCATTGGTGATACAATAACACTGCCTCCTCTTGAAAGTATTTGAGGTCTGTCAGTTGCCAATTCAGGCTGGAGGTGGTTAGGATAATCATCTTTTGTGAAGAATTGATTACATCCTATCACATAGCATCTGCCTTCACAAGCAATATGTTCCATGGTTGACTGCCATGTATCTCTTGAATCAGCGGTAGGGGCAACATATATTTCTACACCTTTTTTATACATTGCCATTCGTGCAAGCGGCATATAGTTCTCCCAGCAAATCAATCCTCCTATCTTTCCCAGATCAGTATTATAGGTTACTAAAGTTGATCCGTCACCCTCACCCCACAGGAGGCGTTCGGCAGCAGTTGGTTTTAATTTGCGGTGTTTACCAATTAATTTTCCGGTAGGAGCAAAATAGAGAATGGTGCAATAAAGAGTCTTACTCACAGGGTCTTTCTCCGTTACTCCTATAATCAAAAAGATATCAAGCTTCTTTGCATGTTCCCCAAGTTTTGTGGTATACTCATCACCAACTTCAATACTATTCTCCCAATATTCTTCATATTGATCTCTTCCTGCTTCGGTTCGACTTCCAACTACTGTTCCAAATCCTAAACCTGCAGGATATCCCGGTATAAAACTCTCCGGGAAAATAACCAGCTTACATCCTTGATCTGCTGCATCAGACATTAATTTCAAAGCCTTGTCAACTGTTTTTTCAATATTAAATATGACAGGAGTAGCCTGAACACATCCTACTTTATATTTTTTCATAACTCAACTTATTATTAATTGAAGCCCATTTTAATTTGTGCAAAATAATCCTCAATGCCAAAAATAGGAATTAATCACCACTGTCAAAAATAGAAATTCTATAAGGTATCCTTAATTAACTATTTTTGAAATGATGTATCAAAGCAAATTCACAACTAATAGTCATTTTCATGAATCTAAACAAAACACATATTAATCTTATTCAGAGTCAGCTTGTTAGATTGGGTTATTATGCCGGTGCTGTTGATGGCATTGTCGGAAATATCACAAAAACAGCCTTAGGTAAGGTTGCTGAAGTAAAACAATTTCCTTCCTTTAAAAGGCGTGCCATAGCCTTTATTCAATTTCTTTGCACACAAAATAATATTGACGCAGGGCCAATAGATGGCTATTGGGGTCCGCAAACTGATTATGCTTTTAGTGTACTGAAGGAGGTCACTGAAACTGGAATTATGCCTGAACCATGGCGTGATGAACCACCTGCAATATATAATCCTAACAACTGGCCTGAGGAAGAGACTGATATGCTCGAAACCCATTTTGGTGAAGTTGGCAAACATCAAAAGCGGCTTCACCTACCATATCCTCATAAATTATCGTGGGATAAACGGCATATAGTGAACTCCTTCTATTGTCATGAAAAAGTGCATGAAAGCCTTGATAAGGTATTAACTGCCGTACTAAATCATTATGGTATATATGAAGTAAAAAGGTTAGGACTTGATATTTGGGGTGGTTGCCTCAATATCCGTAAAAAACGAGGAGGAACAAGCTGGTCGACACATAGCTGGGGTATTGCCTTAGATTATCACCCCGAAAAAAATGCATTACGATGGGGTCGTGAAAAGGCATTGTTTGCCAGACCTGAATACAACAAGTGGTGGGAAATATGGGAGAAAGAAGGCTGGGTAAGTCTTGGACGAGCAAAGAACTATGATTGGATGCATATTCAGGCAGCTAAGGTTTAAGTCCAGTTTTACAGGGGCTAGATAGAAAAAAAAGAATATTGAATGCTGAATATCCAATGTTGAATGAAGCGTTGAACTCATTTCTATATTCGGCATTCAATATTTAAAAAATCATATAATCCTAATTTACAACCCCTTGTAAAGGTTGTTATCAGTATTATTCTAGTCTCTTACTTCCTTTTAGCCCAACTATCCCGCAAAGGAACAGTCCTATTAATCACAAGTTTAGCAGCACTACTATCAGGATCTATACAAAAATATCCAAGACGTGGGAACTGATATTTATTGCCTGCCACAGAACCGGAAAGCGAAGGCTCAAGCTTACAGTTATTAAGTACTTTTAATGAATCAGGGTTCAGAAACTCTTTAAAGTCTTTGTCTTTATGTCCGGCAGGGTCTTCATCTAAAAATAGTCTGTCGTATAACCTAACCTCTGCATCAACTGCTTTATCGGCAGATACCCAATGAATAGTTCCTTTAACCTTCCTCTTGGCACCACTTCCGCCACTTTTTGTTTCAGGATCGTAAGTACAATATATTTCACTTACGTTACCATCAGCATCTTTTTTATAATCCTCACACTTAACTATATAAGCACCTATTAAACGTACTTCACGATCGGGTCCCAAACGGAAAAATTTCTTAGGTGGGTCTTCCATGAAGTCATCACGCTCAATATAAAGCTCTTTTGTAAATGGAACGATTCGTGTCCCTGCATCCGGATCATTAGGATTGTTACCTAGTTCTAATTCTTCCACCTGATCATCCGGATAATTGGTGATTACTACTTTTACAGGATCAAGAACACCCATTGCTCGTGGTGCTATTTGGTTTAAATGCTCTCGTACACTAAACTCCAACAGACTTACATCAATGACGTTATCACGTTTTGCGATACCAATCCTGTCAGCAAAATTTCGAATGGATTCAGGAGTATACCCTCTTCGGCGAAAGCCTGAAATTGTTGGCATACGTGGGTCATCCCAACCACTAACAAAATCATTCTGTACGAGCTCAATAATTTTTCGTTTACTCATTACAGTATAACTAAGGTTAAGTCTGGCAAACTCAATTTGCTGTGGGCGATATGTTCCTTCAGCTATTTGATCCAACGCCCAGTCGTATAAAGGACGGTGAACTTCAAACTCCAATGTACATACCGAATGTGTAATTCCTTCAATATAATCCGACTGACCATGAGCCCAATCGTACATAGGATAAATACACCATTCATTTCCGGTACGATGATGTTCCTGATGCAGGATACGATACATAATTGGATCACGCATATGCATATTTGGTGAGCTCATATCAATTTTAGCACGTAGTATCATTGCTCCGGTTTTAAAATCACCATTCTTCATACGTTCAAACAGGTCAAGACTTTCTTCAACAGGTCTGTTACGAAAAGGGCTTTCAACACCCGGACGTGTGGGAACCCCCCGCTGCTCACTAATCAATTCCTGTGGTTGCTCGTCTACATATGCCTTTCCATCTACTATCAGTTGAACAGCCCAGTCATATAATTGGCCAAAATAATCTGAAGCAAAACGTGGTTCACCTTCCCAGTCAAAACCAAGCCATTCAATGTCTTCTTTTATTGAGTCAACGTATTCAACGTCTTCCTTTTCGGGATTGGTATCGTCAAACCTAAGATTACATAAACCGTTATATTCATTTGCAAGACCAAAATTCAAACATATGGATTTTGCATGTCCAATATGAAGATAACCGTTTGGTTCAGGAGGAAACCTTAAATGTACTCTGCCCTCATTTTTATTTTCAACTAAATCTTCTTCAATTATTGATTGAATAAAGTTAAGTGATCTTTTTTCGTTTTCAGGAGAATCCATATTTATATTATTAAGTGCCTAAAGTTTGAAGTGCCTAGAGTGCCTAAAGTTATATGTAGCCCATATTTACTTTGTGCAATTATTTTGTATTTGTTAAAACTGCAAAACTAGTTAGAAAAGTAATGAGTTGAACACGCGGACGCGTTGAAACGCTAATTACTCCATATTATTGTTTGCACAATTGTTAAATATTTATTAACAAGTTAATTATCACACACATAGTGGTGTTCGATTGTGTACATGTTGTGTATTATACCTGAACATTTGGTTTGTAAAACAAATTACCATGCTAGTCCTATCTAATAGATTATGAGTTAGATACAAAGTTTGGCACAGTATTGGACAAACCCTAAGAGCAACCATTAAAAATAATTATTAATTAAAAATTAAAGTCATGAAAACAAGAATCGCAATCGTAACAATGTTATTAGGTTTATTTATCGCTAGTACAGCGATGGCAGGTGTAGTACCTGTACCTGCAACAAAAGCTGGCTCGAAAGCAGTAACTGAATTTTTAACAGATGAAATAGATTATCCTGCATTTGCTTCTGAAAATAAGCTTGAATGTACGGTTTCTGTAAGTGTTATTGTTCAGGATGATGGCACCCTAAAAGTTGAAGCTGCAAATTGTGGCACCAACTGTATGAAAGATCATGTAGTTAAGGCAATCGAAGAAGCTAAAAGTGAAGATTTGGCGCAATATGCCGGACAAAACGTACTGCTTAAAGTAAACTTTGAGTTGTTGAACTAGTAAATCATCTCTCTAACATAGGTCCAGGACTTATTTATATAAGTCTGTCTTTTGAATCCCGACAAAATTTGTCGGGATTTTTTTTAACCCATACTTACTCTACTGTAAGCGTCCACGCTTGCAGTTTTCTGAAACCGCTCATTAACATTATTCTGCTGCAAGCGTGA
>Ga0209633_10004435_pt1 | contig 12607 bp, 12 predicted proteins | sample Cruoilmetagenom1_FD_187290 | JGI IMG/M metagenome (GOLD analysis project Ga0209633, IMG submission 187290) | Oil polluted marine microbial communities from Coal Oil Point, Santa Barbara, California, USA - Sample 1 (SPAdes) (version 2) | ecosystem: Environmental > Aquatic > Marine > Oil seeps ... | reverse complement strand
GGCGTCATTGGGCTCAAGGCGCGCCAGAATGACATTGATGATCTGATGCGCCTGATCGATTTCCTCCGTATAGGTGCCGGATGTGTCGATCAGCATATAGACGCCGGTGTTGCGCGCCGGCGGTTCAGAGCAGCCGGCGGCAAGCGCCGCTATGCCGATACCAAGTATTGCGAAATAATTTTTCATGGTCGCCTCCATTCAACTCGCAAGACGTTCTTCAACGTCTCGCATCATCGCTTTGGCGCCGACAGGTTCGGCGCGTTGGCGCGGCTCTGCACTTGAAGAAGCGCTTGGCGCGCCGCCGACAAATCGACGCTCGACCCAGAGCGGCGCAAAGATCACAACGTCGTAAAGTTGAATCAGAACGTCGCTGGCGCCGTCGAGTATTTGCGCAGCTAGGCGCAAGGTGAAGCCGGCGATAAAGAGGAGTCCAGCCGCAGCCCAGCCCAAAACGGCGCGCATGGAATGGACGAACGTTTCAAGCGGGATAGCAACAAAGGTGAGCGCGAAAGGCAGAATAAAGCCCATGCCCATTTGCGCCGCCGTGGTGATCCAAAGGAACGTTGCATTGTCGGTCGCCGCGCCGTCGCCGCGCAACATGGCTGTCGTCGCCAACTCATCCTGCAGCAGAAGTTCACGCATATAGGCGAGCCCGGCTTCAACGCAGGCGAGCGACAGGAGTATGCCGAATGAGACCATGGCGAGGCGCCGCCTCATATGGTCCGGCAAGGCGCTCACCGCCGGAAAGAGATTGGTAATGCGCAGGCATTCCATCAGGAATAGCCCCATGGAAAGCTCAACCAGAATGATCACCAGCGCGGCGATATCGGCGGTGCGGAAGGCGCCGATATAGGTGTTGCCGCCAACCATTTCCGACATCGGGCGCGCAATCAGGTGAAAGTTCACCACTGCGCCGCCGGTTGCGACCAGCAGAACAAGCCCGGCAATGAAAAACTGAGCAAGCGCGGAAGATTGCAGCGAGGCCGCCGCGCGGTCCGTTCCGGTATTTATCTCTTCAAATTTGTTCATATGCTGATCAACAGCGGCGGCGCGCGCATTGACTTTTTCAAAGCGCGCTTTGACATCGCTGAGCGCCGTCAGCGCCTCGCGCCAGCTCGGCGCCATGTCGTGGAGAAGTTTGTGCCGGGCGCGGCAGTCCTTGCGATAATCATCGCCCGCCTCGCTCGCCGCTTCCTTGAACGATCCGTGAATGCTTTCCAGGACCTGGCGCAAAACCGGGTCGGCTTTCGCCGGCACCACCGCGACCGCATCCACCGCTTCGGCCCATCCCGGCGGCGATGGCGGCGCCGCGGTCGACGCCGCATAATCTTCGTCGAGCTTGCGAGCCTGTTCGGTCAACGTCTGATGCAATGCCGGATATTGGCTGAGATCGCGGCGCACCGTATCGCCGAAGCGCTCAAATTCACGCTCCACCATACGCGCCGCCGCATCGCGCCCGGTCGAAAGCAACACTTCGCGGTTGCGCGCTACCAGCCGCGCGCGCAGGCCGATCACCGACCGCGAGGCAAAACGAAACCCTTGCGCAACGGCCTCGCAGACCGATGCTATCAACGCGCGCATTGGCGCGCGGGCCAGATATAAGGCAATCATCCCAATGAAGCCGTAAACAAGCATATTCATCATCCCGCCTCCTTGAAGGTTCGGCGGCGCTCACACGCGCCCATTTTAATTATGGCTGCATAAAGCCCTTGTCCCGGCGTCCTTCTCCGCGCCGGCGGCATGCGGCCGGACAATAAGAACCGTTCCGCGTTCTCAAATTGCAAAAAGTTTGGGGAGAAACAGCGACAAATTTTGAATAGTATAATTGATTTCTATGCCAACAAATAAGAACAAATAGCGTCAATTTTGAAATTAGATCGAGATAAATACAACAATTCGCCAGAGCGGTTTTTCAGGCTGACCAACCGCCTTGCGCCGGCGCGCGGCCTAAGACAAAATATGGCCCAACCTGAAATCACATGCAGAGATTTTCAATGTTATCCAAAATACGCCTTGCAGTATTTGCGCTGCTCTTCATTCCCCTTACGGCCGCCATCGCGCAGGAGGAAGAACCCCGGATCGTCACGAAAAAACTAACCGACAATCTCTACGTTCTTTATGGCGGCAGTGGGCAGGGCGCGAATGTGGGCGTCAGCATCGGCGAGGACGGCATATTGCTGATCGACGCCATGCGGGACATTTCAAATGAAAAACTTCTCGCGGCGATCCGTGAGATTTCAGACAAGCCGATCAAATATGTGATCAACACGCATAGCGATTTTGATCATAGCGGCGGCAATCAATTCTTCGCAGCCATGGGCGCGACAATCATCGCCCAGGAGAACGCCCGCTACAGCACGGCGATAAGCCATTTGAAGGTAGGAGAAAGGTTTACGTTCAAGTTCAACAATAATGAAATCCAGGCGCAACACGTTGTCGCTCATTCATACAACGATCTCATCATCTTCCTGCCGGATGACAATGTGGTTTTCATGGGCGATACCTATACGAATACCTACCACCCATATTCCTACCTTGCCGGCACGGCGGGGCAGTTTGAAGCGCTGGATATCGCGCTTTCTTTCGCTGATGAGGAAACCGCCTTCGTTCCGGGCCACGGCATGGTCGACGTTGAGCAAGGCTTGCACGCATACAGACAAGGTTGCGTGCGCTGGCATGTCAGGGTGGGAGAACTCCACAGACAGGGGCTTGGCGTTGACGAAATGGTTCAGGACGGTGACCTCAACCGGATCAAGCAACGCTTCCTGGCCAGGCGCGAGCCCCCTGTTCTGCCCGAGGATCGCTACCGGCGGTTTATCACGCGCACTCTTTCGGCCGATTTTGTGAGCGCCTATCCGGTGTCGGCGGCGGACCTCAGCGCTTATATCGGGCTCTATGAATTCGACGACGGATTGATCCTGGAAGTGGTCCATAAAGATGGAGCCCTGATCGCCCGCGCGGAAGGAAGCCATATCGACACGCTCATTCCGCTCTCGCCGACCCGCTTTCATGTTCGCACATCACTGGGTGACAGCTATGAGTTTCGGCTCAACAAATCTGGCGTCGCCGATCGGGTCACAAACTTTGCAGGCGATGAAACCCATCGCGGCAAACGGATAAAGCCCGCCAAGTGAACCGGCTATTCTCGGCGCCGGCTTGGCGCTGAAAAAAGCTCAAAAAAGTTTTTCAAATGGTACGCCGCACGCAACATTGCGCACCCGCAAGTTGTTTGGCCGAGCCAGTATTCCCGCTCACGCTGCGCGCTATCAGGCCTTGAGCGCCATCGCGCCCGAAAACTTCCGCCTGACAAAATTTTCCGTCCTCACGCGCTGGACCCGCTTTATTTTTCTTTTCAGGCGGGTTGCCGCCGGAAAGGAGGAATACGGAGAATATGGATATTTTCGACGATAATCACGGCGCGGCGAGTTTAAGGTTTGCGCGCGGCTTTTTCCGCATGGCCCGACTGGCTCTCGCGCTGGCTGAGCTCGGCGGCGACCGCCTCCGGGGCGACGCCGACAGAGGCCATCAGGACCATCAGGTGATAAAGAACGTCGGCGGCTTCACCCGTGAGCTCGGCCTTGTCGCCCGCGGCGCCGGCAAGCGCGGCTTCCACCGCCTCTTCGCCGAATTTCTTGGCGCAGCGCGCATTGCCCGCGGCAAGGAGCGAGGCCGTATAGGAGGCTTCCGGGCTTGTCCCGCGCCGGGCTTCGATGGTCTCGAAAAGACGGGTCAGCGTCTCGCCGAGCGTATTTGCCGGATTGGCCATCAATTTCGCCTTTGTTGTACGAGCGCCCCGCCTAGACCTTCGCTACGCATCCTTCAAGAGCGCGGCCTTGCGGACCGGCGCGCCAATGGCGGCGAGCGCCGCGCGCGCCTCGTCGATTGTAACCTCGCCGAAATGGAAGATCGACGCTGCAAGGACCGCCGAGGCGCCGCCTTTGGCGACAGCCTCAGCCAGATGCGCGGCGTTCCCGGCGCCGCCGGAGGCGATGACCGGAACGCTCACCGCTTTAGCAACGGCGCGGGTGAGCGGAATATCAAAGCCCGATTTTGTACCGTCGCGGTCCATCGAGGTGAGAAGGATCTCTCCGGCGCCCCGCGCGACAACGTCTTTCGCAAACGAAACGGCGTCGATGCCCGTTGGGGTTCGCCCGCCATGGGTAAAGATTTTCCAGCGCCCCTCGCCTGCAGACTTGGCGTCGATCGCAACAACGACGCATTGCGCGCCGAATTGTTCCGCAGCGGCGTTGATAAGGTCAGGGTTTTTCACCGCCGCGGTGTTGATCGCGACTTTGTCGGCGCCGGCGAGAAGAAGGTTGCGGAAGTCCTCAATCGACGAGACGCCGCCGCCGACGGTCAGGGGCATGAAACAGCGCTCCGCCACCTGGTTGACCTTGTCGAGAAGAACGCCCCTGCCCTCATGGCTCGCGGAAATGTCGAGAAAGCAGAGTTCGTCGGCGCCCGCCGCATCATAGGCCTCCGCCGCTGCGACCGGATCGCCCGCATCACGCAGATTGACGAAATTGACGCCCTTGACGACGCGGCCGTCTTTGACGTCAAGACATGGGATAATTCTGACATTCAGCATGGTCTATTCGCGCCAGAACCGCGTCATTTTTCGCATCTCTTTCCAGCTCTCCGCAATCCGCGCCGCACCGGCCCGGGCTTCGGCCGCTTTATAACCGCTGACGAACCCCGCCGCACGCATCGCCGCCGCGCCTTGGCCGCCGGCGGCCTCGTCAGCAAGGCGCTGCGCCGCCGCCGCATCATTGATACGGCCCAGATCTTCCTGCAGCGACGACAAGGCGGCCATGAATTCCTTTCGCTTACTCTTCGGGTAGATAGCGCGAAACATCTGCGCCTGATAGCGAAGGTTCTTGCCGGCAAGCCGCAAATCATGCGTGCCGGCCGGGTTTACAAGATCAATTCGGCTGGCGGTCTTTTTGGCTCTTTTCCAGGCGCGCGTCAGCGCTTTCGGGGCGAGTTTGGCGACCGGCATTTGCAAGTCTTCTTCGGCTTTGAGGCCCGGCGATTGGGCGAATTCAAGAAGGTCGATCAAAAACCGCGTGAAATCAGGGTGGTTTATGGCGTCAACGGCGCCCTGCCAGGCCGCCGCGCGCAGGGTTTCCGCCCGCGCCTTCAACAGCTCGGCGCCATTCTCGCCATTGTCAGGCGCATAGGCGTTGTCCAAAGCCGCCGGCGCAGTCTCGGCCAGAAAAACGTCCCAATCGCGCGCCGGGCCGAGGGCCGACGCGAAACCGCGCGCCCGGCGAACCAACCCCGCCAGCGCGTCCGTCCGCAGAAATGGGCGGTAGGCGCGCTCCAAAGCCCGCAAGCGGCGGAGCGCAACGCGCATCTGATGAACGCCTTCAGCTTTCCGGATTTCAGCTATGTACGGATGTAACAACGCCATCCGCGCCGCGACGCCGCTAAGCGCAGAGCCGAGGGCCGCTGCAGCCGTCTCCTCCGGCGGCAAGAAGAACGAGGGTTTTTCCAACGATCCATATGGCCCGCCTTTCGCGAGGGCGAGCGCCATTTCGAGCTTTGAGCGAAGCGTGAGCCGAACCGGGGCGTTCGCCGCGACAAGCCGGGCGAGATCGAAAACATCACCCCGCTCGCCGTCCTTCAGTTCCAGCTCGATTTCTGCGATCGGCGCGTCAAACTCGTGGCCAGCCGCATCCCAGCTTGTGGCCTGGCCAAGATCGACAGCGAATTCGACCTGCGAGGCGCCGATCTGCGCCGCCGACGTCCAGCGATCAACGATTGTACGGGCAACGGGATGAAGCTTTTTCCGGATATCCGCGACAGCCGCATCGATTTTCTTCTTGCCGGTTTTGGCGGGAAAAGCCGCACCCTCCCGCAGAACCTGCTCAAACTCCTTGCGGGCTATAGGGTTCGCCCCGCGTTTTACCGTTTGAATGCGGCGTCCAGCTTTTTTACGCAGCCTGAGACTGATCCCCGCCGCCTCAAGATCGCCGTCAAATGTATCGTAATAGGTGGTTTCAAGGCGCTCCCAGACGCCTTTGCCTTGGGTCAGCGAGCGCACAAAGAGGCTGCGCGGCAAAGCGGCGATGATCGCCGGGGCGCCGGTGAATTTCAGCTCAAATTCGGTTTTCCCCCGCCCCATCGCTGGCGAATACTCCACTTACCATTACGAACTCAGCCTAGCCCAGCGCCGCAGCGGCGCCTATGCCGGAAGATGTGCGTTGCGGCAAAAAGCCGGGATGAAAGGCGCCCGGCGGCCCTACTTTTCCAGTTTCGCGGCTTTCAGCGCCGCCGCAGGATCGATCCGGCCGTCATAGAGCGCCCGGCCAATGATCACGCCTTCAATATTGTCATGGGCATTGGTCAGCCGCTCAATATCAGCGACGGAAGCGACCCCGCCGGAAGCGATCACCGGTATGGCTACCGCTTTTGCGAGCGCCGCCGTCGCTTCCATATTGACCCCGGCAAGCGCGCCATCACGGTTTATGTCAGTATAGACGATCGCCGCAACACCCTGATCTTCATAACGTTTTGCGATCTCTTGCGGGGTATGGCCGGTATCGCCATCCCATCCGTCCGTCTTGACGCGGTCGTCGCGGGCATCAATCCCGACAACAATCCGGCCGGGAAAGGCGCGGCAAGCGGTTTTGACAAAATCCGCGTCCCGGACCGCGGCCGTACCGAGAATAATGCGGGTCATGCCAAGGCCGAGCCAAAGCTCTACCGCCGCCATATCGCGGATACCGCCGCCAAGCTGAGTCTTGAGTGTGGTCTCAGCGAGTATGGCCTCTACCGCAGTTCGGTTTTCGGACTTACCGCTGAAGGCGCCATCCAAATCCACAATATGGACCCAATCAAAGCCGTTATCGGCAAAAATTTCAGCCTGAGATGCTGGGTTCTCATTATAGACTGTTGCTTTGTCCATCCGGCCATGAAGCAGCCGCACGCAGGCGCCCGATTTCAGGTCGATCGCCGGATAGAGGGTCAGCGCGCGGCTCATGCGGGGGTCCATTGGAGGAAGTTCTTCAACAAGGCGATTCCGGCCTTCTGGCTCTTTTCCGGGTGGAACTGGACGCCGAAAATATTGTCCCGGCCGACCGCCGCGGCGAGGCGGGCGCCATGATGGCAAACAGCAATCAAATGTGCATCATTTTCGGGGGCGAAATGAAAGGAGTGAGCGAAATAAAACGCCTCTTCTTCGATGCTTTCAAAGAGCGGGTGGGGCTTGCGCAGACTGACCTCATTCCAGCCCATATGCGGGACCCGGAAGGCCGGGTCATCGTGAGTAAGGGGAACAACTTCGCCGGCGATCCATCCAAGACCGTCATGGCCGCCGAACTCCCGGCCGCAATCGGCGAGGAGCTGCATGCCGACGCAAATGCCGAGAAACGGCCGGCCCTCAACCAGAACAACGTGCTCAAGCGCCTCCAAAACGCCCGGCCTTGCGCGAAGGCCGTCCATGCAAGCGCGGAAAGCGCCGACGCCCGGCAAAATGACCCGGTCGGCGCCCCGAATAAGCGCCGCATCATCGGTGACGTAGATTTTTGCGGCGACGCCCGCCTCACGCGCCGCGCGCTCCAGCGCCTTTTCCACCGAGCGCAGATTGCCGGAGCCGTAATCGATAATCGCAACATTTTGCGCCATGGCGCGCTTTTAACCGCAGGGCGCAAAGACGCAACGCGTCGCCCGCACAAAAAGGCGCAAAAAAACGGCGCATTCAGTGAAATGCGCCGTCTCTTAAGGTCTCAAATAGGTCTGAGGGTCAGGCAGCGTCTGGCCAGCAGGAGGCAATCGCTTCTTTCGACGCGTCGCTCAAGCCATCGACGTCGTCCTGTGAGGCGACCGTCATCAGCTCTTCGGCCATCGTGGCGTCAGCCGCTTCGGCAAGGCATGAGCAGCCATCCGGATCGCCGCCAGCCTCAGTTGTGTAAGCAACACAGTAACTCTCTAGATCTTCCGCCATTGCGGGAGCCGTTACGAAGCCTAAGGCAAGCGCTGCGGCGGCAAATTGTTTCATCATCTGGTTTCCTCCAATTAGGTTTTGTCGCTCTTGGGCGGGTTATTCAGCGGGTGCATTTGTCCATTGCGGCTTTGGCGCCATCAGAAGTAGCCGCATATCGCTCGGCCGGATCGGCGATTTCGCCCAGCGTCAGGAATTCCTCCTCCAAAGCGGCGTCGGCCGTTACTTCCTCTTCAAGACATGTGCAGCCTGAGGTGTCGCGGCCGTCGGCCTCGAGCGCGGCGATGCACGCGTCCGCCATCTCGCCGGCATTGACGCTTGATGTAAACGCCGCGGCGGCGGCGATCGCAAATAGTTGGGTCGTGAGTTTCATGTGTTCTGCCCTGTTGGTTTTGCGCCTGAATTTTCAAAAACGAATACGCAACAAGACGGCGGCGCAAAGCTGCTCCCCAGCCGGGCGCGATCTCACCCAAAGCGGGGCCCGGCGTCAATGCGTGCACGCAGCCGCTCTGCATAATTTTTGGTTAGGCGAAGCGGGAAGGGCGTCAGCTCCCGAGCATGCCCTTGGTCGAGGGCGCAGCGCCGCCGGCGCGCGGGTCAAGCTCCACCGCCGTCCGGAAAGCCCGCGCCGCCGCCTTGAAACAACTCTCAATGATGTGGTGGGAGTTATCGCCATAAAGGTTTTCCACGTGGAGGCAGGCGCCCGCATTCCCAGCAAAGGCGTGGAACCACTCCTTGAAAAGCTCGGTGTCCATGTCGCCGATCTTCGGGCGCGTGAAACTCACGTTCCAGATCAGATAGGGGCGCTTCGAGATATCAATCGCCGCGCGCGAAAGCGCTTCGTCCATGGGGATGTAAGCCTGGCCGAAGCGGCGAATGCCGGCGCAATCGCCAAGCGCTTTCGCCGCCGCCTGGCCCATGACGATGCCGACATCTTCGACCGTGTGATGCATATCGATGTGAAGGTCGCCCTCGGCGCGGATCTTAAGGTCGATCATCGAGTGCTTTGCGAACGCTTCGAGCATATGGTCGAAGAAGCCGATGCCGGTCTCAATGTCGTAATCGCCGGCGCCATCAAGCTCCAGCGCGACGAAAATTTCCGTCTCCCGGGTTTTTCGCTCTACAGTGGCCGCGCGCATGGCGCACTCCTTATAAGATCCTGCCGTGCCGGCTCTGGCCTCAACCGCCATGAAACCGCGAATGCCTTGATACTTATTGAATATTTTGCCGCGCGTCCAATGACAGCCAAACGCCCGGCGACGCCTTCACAATCTATAGCCCGGCGCTTAAGTAGCGGGCGGCCGCAAGCAGCGGGTAAAAATTGCCGGAGAATAAAATGAGCGTGAATGAGATGCACGGCACGACGATATTGGCGGTGCGCCGGGGCGATGCGGTATGCGTCGGCGGCGACGGGCAGGTGAGCCTTGGCCAGACCGTCGTGAAGGGCGACGCCAAGAAAGTGCGCAGGCTCGCGGGCGGCGATGTGATCGCCGGGTTCGCCGGCGCCACGGCCGACGCTTTCACACTGTTGGAGCGGCTGGAATCGAAGCTTGAACAATATCCCGGGCAATTGACCCGCGCCTCGGTCGAGCTTGCAAAAGACTGGCGCACGGACCGCTATCTAAGGCGCCTGGAAGCCATGATGATCGTCGCAGACAAGGATGTGACGCTGACGCTCTCCGGCGCCGGCGACGTATTGGAGCCGCAATATGGCGTCACCGGCATTGGCTCCGGCGGAGATTATGCGCGCTCCGCGGCGAGGGCGCTTTTGGAAGAAACCGATCTTGATGCGGAGACAATTGTGCGCAAGGCGATGGCGATCGCCGCATCCGTTTGCGTTTACACGAACGATGCGCTGACAGTGGAGATGCTTTCGAAGGGCGCCAAATAGCATGACAATGGCGTCCGCCCTAAGAATATTCCGTAAGAAGAAAATGGATCAAAGAGCAATGCATGCGATCTTGATCCCCCGCTCTCAATCGCCAAGCTTATCATTGCCGGATTCATTTCGGCAATCCAGAAAAGCCGCAGATTGTGAAGAGTTTTTCGCCATATATCGCGACATTGATTCTAACTACCCACATCTCTGGATTGCCGGGACAAGCCCGGCAAAGAGCGGCGCAAAGATTAAGGCTATGCAACAGCTGGCGCCGGCAGATCAAATACGTAGTAGTTTTGGAACACATACATGACTGACTTTTCTCCCCGCGAAATCGTATCCGAACTTGACCGCTATATTGTCGGCCAGGACGCGGCCAAGCGCGCCGTCGCCATTGCGCTGCGCAATCGCTGGCGCCGCAGGCGCGTGGAGGGCGATCTTCGCGATGAAATTACGCCGAAAAACATCCTTATGATCGGGCCGACCGGCGTCGGCAAAACCGAGATTTCACGCCGCCTTGCGCGGCTTGCGGGCGCGCCGTTTTTAAAGGTTGAGGCGACGAAATTCACCGAGGTCGGCTATGTCGGGCGCGACGTCGATTCGATCGTCCGCGACCTCGTTGAGATCGCTGTCGGTCTCGTGAAAGAGAAAAAACGCGAGGACGTAAAAACCGCGGCCTATGCGGCGGCTGAAGATCGCGTTATCGACGCGCTTGTCGGCGAAGAAGGCGGCGAGAGCACGCGCGAGCATTTTCGCAAGAAACTGCGCGACGGCGAACTTGACGACCGGGAAATCGAAATCGATCTGCGCGAGACGCAAGGCGGCGGCGCAAGTTTTGAAATTCCCGGCATGCCCGGCTCGCAAATGAGCATGATTAATTTGTCGGACATGCTCGGCAAGGCGTTTCAGGGGCCGAAGTCGACACGCCGCATCAAGGTTAAAGACGCATACGAACCAATTATCGCCGAAGAGGCGGACAATCTCCTTGACGACGAAGCGATTGCGCGCGAGGCCGTTGAGCTCGCCCAGAATGACGGCATCGTCTTTCTCGACGAAATCGACAAGATCGCCCGCGGCGCCGAACGCGCCAGCGCCGACGTCTCTCGCGAGGGCGTCCAGCGCGACCTCCTGCCGCTGATTGAAGGCGCGACCGTGGCGACAAAATACGGTCCGGTGAAGACCGACCATATTCTCTTTATCGCCTCTGGAGCCTTTCACCTGTCGAAACCGTCCGATCTCTTGCCGGAGCTCCAGGGACGCCTGCCGATTCGCGTGGAGCTTGACGCGCTCTCGCGCGACGACCTCCGGCGCATCCTCGTCGAGCCGGAAGCAAGCCTTATCAAACAATATTGCGCGCTGATGGAGACCGAGGGCGTCACCCTCGATTTCGCCGACGACGCCGCCGACGCATTGGCTGATGCGGCCGCCGCGGTAAACGCCGGAGTTGAAAATATCGGGGCCCGGCGCCTCGCGACCATCATGGAAACCGTGCTCGACGAGATCTCCTTCACCGCCGCCGACCGGTCAGGGGAAGCCGTTCACATTGACGCCGCCTATGTCGAGGAGCGCCTAGGGGCGATCACGAAAAATGCGGATTTGTCGAAGTATATCCTTTAACCATAAACGCCGCTTTCGGCTTCGAAATGATCTCTTGCGGCGGCAAAAATCCGCAATAATTGTGGGTAGGACCGGCCAAATCCGCCGGGAGCCCAATTTGCCCCGCAATTCCGGAAGGTTAGGGGCGTGGCGGCAGGGCCACGAGCGCCCGATTGAGCACCGCTTTTGCCAATAGCGGGCTTTCGCTAAAGTTAATAGCAGGTTAATCTATGAGGTCTGAGGGAGATAAGGTGTGGGGCCCGGTCATGGCTGACGGATCGCCGAAAGTGTTCAAACGACGGTCGATGATGTCCTATGCAGAGGACGCCGATCCTCGCTTTGCGACAAAACCGACCAATGAATCCCTGTCCGGCCGCGCGCCAAAGGACGGCAAGAAGCAGCCGCGCATCGCTTTCACCGGCGAGGAGTGGGGGTTCGGCTACAAGGCGACCGATAAGTTTCTTCGCCGCGCCCGCCATGACGGCACCGTGCCCGATGCGGGCTTTGCCTCTGTCGGCATCCGTCTTGAGCGCGAGTTCGACGACGCCAGCAAAAATAACAAGTTCGATTATAACCGCGAGATAACCCAGCCCTTACGCACCAAAGAGCAGTCGCTGATGGCGGTGAAACAAAACACCGCCGACTTTGCGGTCGTTCCATTTTATCATCCGTATGCGGGCTATGATTACGAAGCGCTGCGCGCTATCGCCAGCCTGACGACGCTGCGCGCGATTGATCAGGTTGAGGCGACAGACGACCTTTGCCTCGCAGTGCATGAGTCTCAGCTTTACGATCTCATTCAGTCCTCACATCCCGGCACTGGGTTTTCTGCGCTGCAACGGCGTTTCAGGAAATCCTGGGGGACCGTTGATTCCGGCAGCGGCGCTGCGCCAGGCGCAGACTATGAAGCCGAGATGCCGCGCGCCGGCCTGCCGATCGATATGGCCGACCAGAAATTGATCCGTGACCGGATTGATGTCGTCTTCGCCGGCCCGGAAGCGGCGCGGCGCGCCAAGTCGAAACTTGACGGGTTGCGCGCTGTCGGCGTTGAGGTGCAGGAAATCTCGCAGATGGTCGAGCCCCATCGCGAGCTTGCAAAGATCGCGCGATCGGCGACCAATCCGGCGCGCCAGACCAACACCATGTTTGATCCGATCAGCGGCGAGACGCGGTTCTTCTCCTCAATT
>Ga0209633_10004433_pt1 | contig 12608 bp, 13 predicted proteins | sample Cruoilmetagenom1_FD_187290 | JGI IMG/M metagenome (GOLD analysis project Ga0209633, IMG submission 187290) | Oil polluted marine microbial communities from Coal Oil Point, Santa Barbara, California, USA - Sample 1 (SPAdes) (version 2) | ecosystem: Environmental > Aquatic > Marine > Oil seeps ... | reverse complement strand
CCGCCTTCAATGTTAACTTTTGCAGGTGTAGAAGTCATAGTTCCCCCAATTTATAATTATTGAAGAAGTAACATAAAAACCATCAACTTTCTAGTGCATTTTATATACCTCCAACAAATACGGCTCGCGCCCCTTTTAGGAGCGCGAGCCGCTTTACAGGCGGTGTGTCGGGGCTTTGTAATCAGTATTGCGTTAGCAATAATATTTTATCCAGTGGATTAAATATAGATGGAAAAGGCCACGGCAGTGGCCTAGGCCGCCTGTTTTCTCGGGGTGGGTTTGGCTTTAGCTGTTCGCTTGGCGAATAGTTTTGCTATGCGTTTCCAGTTCTGCACGGGTGGACAACCGCTTGCTTCGCGGTAGTGGATTGCAGGAAATGCCGCCCATTTTGGGAGCCAGTCTGGGCTTGCTTTGTCCACGCCGTGGCATGCGCCCTCTTGGAAGTGCCCTTGGGGTGCCATGCGGTTCTTGATGATTTGCTTTTGGTTCTTGGCCGTATCGGTGACGCACCCTTTCATACTCGCCGTTATAGCGTTCAAGCAAAATTTTTACGGCGATTGGAACCGCAGTGATTGATAACGCAGTTCCGATAAACACGGTCTGTTCGAGTAATTTTGGTGAACTGGGCAAAAACAGAGTCGCGAGCAGAAGACCCAAAACAAAGGGGACAATAAGCCCGCCAAGACCAATAAAGACACCTCGTTTTGATGCTTGCCCAAGTTCACTGGGATGCATTTTCATACCCGCCAGCAACATGAGGAAGAACATGCCAAGGTCGGCGATAGCCCGGATATCATCTTCAGCAACAAGTCCGCCGCAAGACAGGGCACCTTGACCCGTTACAAAATCAGTAATGCCGTTTCGCGCAAGCCATATGCCAAAGGCGCTAAATCCAATCCCAAGGCCTATGCCGCCAATCAGTTCCCCGACAAGAGCTGACCCAACCATGCGCTCGGCTATTTCCCCTGCGGCGCGGGTGATGGCGAGAATAACCAGAAGGACGAATAGTGTTTCCATAAGGAATACTAAAACTAGACTAGCTATAAGACAAATGTCGAGAACGCACGGTCAGGGCTCTATCAAATTATTCGCGAGCATTTCCACAAGACCATCAAGCTCACCGCCCCATTTTAAAGCCTCAACATTTTCGTCAAATGTTAATCGGAAATTTTCGTAGGATGATACAAGTTCGTTCGTGCCAGTATCCGCAACTTGCTTAGCCTTAATTCAATTTCACGAGTTACCGATTAAAAACTGACCAGTTTTTCTGCGCCGCCTATAAAAGGCATGGCCTGTGCGGCACTTACCAATGGTATGTCATATCCGAGTTCACCTTCGGGAATACCATTGAGATCAAGGGAAGCCTTACAGCCTATAAATTTGGCACCGTTATTTAGAGCCTGATCCATAAAATGTTTGAGACTCTCCGCACCCTCTTTCGGGAAAACTTTTTCTGCCTCCCCTTTCTTCAATAATAATGTTCCTTGTGCTGTAAAAAATACGACGACATTCATTTCCATAGCCGCAGCCGTAGCTGCAAAGAAGAACGGCGCGGCACAATGCTTAGGCGTGTCCGAACCACTCGTCATGATAATGGCAAAATCAAAATTTTCGTTTTCATCTAGTTTCTGTTTCGTGGTCATTTTGTATCTCGTTTGTCAATTATTAGACTTGCCAAGGTTTAGGCCTGGGTTGTTCTGTGTATAAGACAAGTGGCAGAAACGCGTGCTCAATTCTCTATCAAATTATCCGCGAGCATTTCTACAAGGCTATCAAGCTCACCGCTCCATTTTACGGCTGCGACACTTTCGTCAAATGTCAATCGGCAATTTGCACACGATGATACGAGCTTACTCGTGCCAGTGTCCGCAACTTGCTTCGCTTTAATTTCAAACACTTTATGGCGTAGCTCTGCCGCCCGACTGATGGCCTGAACCCCGCCGCCGCCGCCGCAACACCAATTTTCATTTGCTGTCGGTGTCATCTCGACGAAATTTGGTGCAAAGCCTTCCAGCAAATACCGGGCATCAGCCTCCGCCCCGCCGCGCCGTGAAACCTGGCAGGGGTCGTGGTAGGTAAAGGCGTCCTCAATTGGTTTGAACGCTATTTTTCCTTCCCTCTTTAACGTGGCCAGATATTCGGTAATATGAAAGACTTCAAACGGAAGCGGGCGTCCCAAAATATTTGCCCCCGCCCAGCGCATTACAGAATACGCATGGCCGCATTCGGGAATAATCACCGTTTTTATGCCCATCTTTTCAGCCGCATCTACAACTCGGCTCACGCCCAATTTAGCCAAATCAGCTTTGCCCGATAAATATCCAAAATTGGTCGCTTCATAGCCTTCAGAGCTGATCGTCCAATTCACACCGGCGGCGTTGAGCAATTTGCCCATAGCTGCAACAGAATCCGGGTATTTCATGAGTTCAATTGAAGAAACCGTAAACAGAACTTCCGCCTCCTTTTTATCCAAAGGAAATTCCGTATCGTGTTCATCGGCTATCCAATCAAGGCGATCTTGCAATACGCTTGTGGAAACTTTTAAGGGACTGCCATGCTCGCGCACATTTTCAGCGGCTTGCATTAAATCTTCCGGCCCTAGCCCCGCCGCAACATACGCCTGACGTGTGCCCGCTACAATGCTCGCAATATCAATATCCATCGGACAGACAGTTGTGCAACGTCCGCACATGGTGCAGGTGTCAAAGATCAGCTCTTCCCATTCATCTAATTCCTCTTGGGTTACGGCTTTGGTCAAGCCAATCCAATTGAGCGGTGATTTAGAGCGCTTATAAGCCCGCGCCATCGGAAACAATTTATAAGCGGGGGTGTGGCGCGGATCCCCGGATGCCTCATGAAAATGGCAGGCTTCGGCACATTGCCCGCAATGCACACAGGCTTCCAGATAAGGCGCTAAATGCGTCGCCGAGGCAGCAAAAAACTTACCCGTAGCAGCTTTGATTTTTTCCGGGCTTAATGGCGTTTTAGTGCTCACGGCGAAATCTCCACTGTCTTAAAATTGTTGGCTTGATAAATTTGGCCACTGCAAAGCTAAACGCAATCAAAGCCATTGCTCCGCTCATAAACCCGAAATCAAAACCTTGAAGCCCCGTTTTGCCGAGTAGTGTTACATCATGAATAAAGGCAAACCCTATCACGAAAACGCTCAGCGCAACCGCCGAGCTGCGGAAACTGCGCGTGGCAAATCCTGCCAGCAGGCCTGCGATGCCCATATAGGCGAGATGATCAAGCCCAGAGAAGAAATGCGCAAGGCCGTGCATAAATCCAGCTTGCGCCCCATGCCCGACATGCGCCCACGCAGGCTGTGCGCCTAACAACATGGCCAAGCCAAGGACGAAAGGTGTTTTATATATCTCTCTCATTGTGTCTCTCCTGTTCTTATTATTCTTTATTGAATTTTGATTTTGAAAAGTTCTTCCCCGTCCGGATCCGCTATATGTACAGCACAAGCCAGACACGGATCAAAACTATGAATAGTTCTTTGAATTTCCAAAGGTTGTTTTGCATCATGTAAGGTATGGTTATCCATCAAAGCCGCTTCATAGGGGCCGATATTGCCCTGTCCATCACGCGGCCCCGCATTCCACGTTGTCGGAACGACGGCCTGATAATTTGCGATTTTCTTATCGCGAATGACCACATAATGGGTCAACATGCCGCGCGGGGCTTCTGTAAACCCAACGCCTTTAGCTTCTTTAGGCCATGATAACGGGTTCCATTTCTTGTCATTATGTACCGAAAGATCACCACCCTTTATATTAGCGACAAGATTGTCAAACCAGACCATCATCTGGTCGGCGATAATCTTGCTTTCCAAAGTTCTGGCCGCCGTTCTGCCCATGGTCGAAAACATGGCCTCTATCGGCAAATCAAGTTTTTTCAAAACCTGTCCCGCCAACTCGCGGGTCGGCTCGTGTCCATTTGCATACAGCATCAACACGCGAGAGAGCGGCCCAACCTCCATCGGCTTACCGCGCCAGCGTGGTGATTTAAGCCAAGAGTAATCCTTCTCGACATCCAATTGGTCAAACGGTGGCTTCGGCCCCGTATAATGCAAATTGGTCTGACCTTCATAAGGATGCAATCCCTTCTGGGCGCCCTCATAATCATACCAACTGTGATCAACAAACTCCTGAATTTGCTCGGGGTCGTTTAAGTCTACCGGATGAATTTTGCTCAAATCCCGATCCAGAATAGCCCCGCTTGGAATAAGCCATTTTTCCCTATCATCCGTGCCATCATAAGGAAAGTCGCCGCACGTCATAAAGTTGCCAACGCCCTCCCCGCGCTTGAACCAGTCTTTATAAAAAGAAGCAATCGCGACAGTATCCGGTAGATAAACTTGGGTGACAAAGTCCTGCATACTTTTAATGACGTCCCGAACCTCGCTTAGGCCAACGATCGATAATGCTGTCGCGGCTGTCCCGCCAGAGGTCGAGCTAATTGGCGTCGGCGCACCGCCAACGACAAAATTGGGATGCGGGTTTTTACCGCCAAAAATAGCATGCAGGCGCACGGCTTTTCTTTGCCATTTCAGTGCGTCCAGATAATGGGCAATCGCCATCAAATTGGCCTCAGGGGGTAATTTGAACTCTGGATGTCCCCAATAGCCATTGGCAAATATGCCGAGCTGTCCTGATTCCACCAAGCCTTTGATACGTTTTTGCACATCGGAAAAATAGCCAGGGCTTGATTTTGCATAGGTGGAAATAGACTGCGCCAATGCGGATGTTGCTTTAGGGTCGGCTTTGAGTGCAGAAACAACATCAACCCAGTCTAGCGCATGTAAGTGATAAAAATGCATGACATGGTCATGAATAAATTGCGCCCCAATCATCAAATTCCTAATCAGCTGTGCATTGGGCGGAATTGGATAATCCAGCGCATCCTCTACGGCACGCACAGAAGCTATCCCGTGAACGAGCGTACAGACACCGCAAATTCTCTGGGCAAATGCCCAAGCATCACGCGGATCCCGGCCTTGCAAAATAAGTTCAATCCCCCGCACCATCGTGCCCGATGAATACGCAGATTCTATTTTATCACTTTGACCAAGTTCGACCTCGATACGTAAATGCCCTTCAATACGGGTAATCGGGTCAACAACGATACGCTTACTCATGCAAACATCTCCTATTGTTATTATTTATGAATTTGAGAGGACGGATCATAGCTTTACCCCGCGCCGCGCCATTTCCATTCCTGTTTTACCACGCGTGGCAAACACTAAAAATGAATGCATCAATTTACCAAAAGGGAACCAGATCAAAAACAGACAAATGCTCAATATATGAGCCGCCAATAAAAGTTCATAGCGCGCACCCAAATGCATAGTCGCGGCTAGACCTGTCACAATTGGCAAGGTCGTCACAAACCAAGTGAAATAATCGTCTGCTGTGGAAATAAGCCTTAAAACTGGGCTTGTTAACCGGTGCACAAGGGCTGCCACCAAAGACATCAATGTTATAACTGCGACAAGAAAAACGAGATTACTTGGCAGGTTAGGCCAGCTTAATCCTGTTAGATGTTTTATGAACATGATGTGCGCGCCAAGACCCAAAACCACAATCAACAGCCCAAGGTGAAACACCCACCCATTGATAAATGAAAACATAGTACGTTTGGCAAATGTCTTGTTCGGGAGCATTTTGCGAAATATCTCATGGATACCGCCCATAAAAAGTGGCACAGAATGCTCACGCGGCGCACTGGGAATAACGGCCTTAGGCATCAAAGCTAAGCGGATTAGACGCCACGTAACCCCAAGGACAAAAATACCGATAGAAACCTGAAGTGCTGGGCCACGGGCAAAGTCGAGTAAATCAATCATGTTGGCCTCCTTGCGCACTCTGGTCTTCTGCAGCGCTATCCTTTTGAACTTTAATCTCGGCTTGTTTTTGCGCCGTTTTAATGGCCTTTGCTCTGCGCGAGCGCATGACAACGGCGCTCGTCACGCCAGCAGTAGCCCCAATGGCGGCACCACCAACGACCATTTTTTCAAGGTCACCTTTATGGGTTGAAAGTGGTTGGTAAAAGCTACCCTTATCCCAAAAATCTGGTTCCGAACAACCAAGACAGCCATGCCCGGACTGGATTGGAAATGTCAGACCACCATTCCACTTCAGGGTTGCACACGCGTTATATGTTGTTGGCCCCTTACAGCCCACTTCATACAAGCAGTGTCCTTTACGAGCCGCCTCGTCATCAAAGGATTTAGCAAAAAGCCCCTTTTCATAAAACGGCCGCCGATAACAGCGGTCATGAATAGTCTCTCCGTAAAAAGCCAAAGGTCGCCCCAGCGCATCCAAGTCAGGCAGCTTGCCCATAGAGAGAATATATGAAATTGTGCCTGTCATAACCTCGGGAATAGGCGGGCATCCCGACACATTGATAATTGGTTTATCCTTGATGATTTTATCTACGCCAACCGCACCCGTCGGATTGGGCAAAGCCGCAGGAATACCGCCAAATGTTGCGCACGACCCAACGGCAATTATCGCAAGCGCGTCTTTGGCGCTGTCTTTCAAGACTTCGAGATTGGTCTCGCCGGCGGATGTAGAATACACCCCACCGTCTTTAAGCGGAATTGAGCCCTCCACTACTAAAATATATTTACCTTTATTCTCTTCCATGGCCTGCTTACGCGCGGCCTCAGCGGCAAGGCCTGAAACATCCATAAGCGTTTCGGAATAATCAAGGGAGATAAAATCAAATATCAGGTCTTCGAGTGTCGGCGAAAATGAACGTGTGATCGATTCCGTACATCCCGTGCATTCTTGAAAGGACAGCCAGATCACAGATTGGCGTCTAGTTTTAGCGAGGCTCTCGGCCATGGCACTCGCGGCTGATGGTGGCAGTGCCATGATTGCCGCGACATAGCTGGAAAATTTAAGAATGGAGCGCCGGGACACGCCTTTTTGCGCCAATTGCTCGCCGAGTGTCAGGGCTTGCGGCACCGAAGCCTCAAACATATTTTGATAAAGTTTAGCCATAATTATCCTCATTATCCCCCATGTTAATTTTTACCTCAATTTACGTCTTCATCGTCTCTCACTTCATCATCTCTAAAATCATCAGACATCTCCTCTTGAGCAGTGCGCAACCGTACAGCCGCCACCGATATGTCATCAGGATGCGAGATCAAAATTTCAGGTACTTTTGTAATGACAATCTCGTCGACCATGGCCTTCTCGCCGCCACCAAAATGGCGAACGCGCCAAACGCCAGCATATGCAGTTTCCCAAACCTCACTATTTCCAGACACTGATAACGTCGCCATGACCTCGCCTTTGCCAAGGCGCATATCTAGGTCACGTAAATCATCGTCCGTCATCGGCAGTGCACGCAAATCAATCGTCTGTGCTTTCCCCGTTTTGGTAAATGCATCAAGATGCCCAGAAATTTCGGTCATCAGAGCCAAAGATAGCCCCGAAATCATGGCTATAGTTTCTCTGCCAACCATATCTATTTCATCTAACGAATTGCGGGTCATAATAACAACAACCGTTCCTCGTGACAGAGCAATTGTCTTTCAAGACCATGTACCAATCGCCTTTCAACAAGTTTACAAACCAAATCGCAAGCTTGCGGTATAGACGTTTCCACCTGCGGGGTCGGATGGTCTCCCCAATCCAAAGATTCGGGTTGTACGGCGATTAAAGTTTGCGTTTGCGGCAAAGTGCCCGCGAGCCGCGCCGCACTTAACAAATCCACCATAGCCACTTCATGGACGGTGGATTTATGACGACTTAAATGCGCGTCCATGCCCTCACCTTCAAAAACTTGGATATCACCTGGCGTAGATTTTAACTCGGCGGCATCAACAACGATGATATGATCAGCATCTTCAATATCAGGTAATAAGCTTAGCCCGAGAGTGCCGCCATCGCGCAAGCATACTCTTGCGTCCAAGCTAGCCGCGCGTCTCAACGCCTCAACGACATGAATACCAAATCCATCATCGGACAACAGGGAGTTTCCGACACCCAATACTAAAACTGTTTCAAGTCCAAGGCTCATGATAATTCTCTCCTTATCTTGTCCCTCAGCTCAGCTACTTTACCAGAAACCGAAAAAAATACCACAGCAAATTTGGCTTTAGGGCTGCGACATAATGAACTAGACCTGTGCATCAGCTTGATGTTTTTACCAATCATGTATAAGTTCATCTTTCAATTAAGTGTAAAGGAGCGTTTTATGTGCCTTGGTATTCCCATGCGAATTATTGCTGTGAATGGTTATTCCGCGACGTGTGAAGCCAAAGGCATATCCAGAGATGTTAATTTATTTTTGCTCCAGCATGAAGACTTGAACATTGGTGATTTGGTCATGGTGCATGTGGGTAATGCTATTCAAAAAATGAGCGAAGATGATGCCAAGCTGGCTTGGGACACGTATGACGAAATTTTTGAATTGGAAAAATTGGCAAAAGAAAAGAGTGCGAGAGAAAACAATACGAGAGAAAACCAACGCGCATCAAACTTAAAACCCGATCATGCATGAGCTTGCGATATGTCAAAGCTTATTTGACCAAGCAACGCGTATTGCCGCCAAAAATCATGCGAAGGTCATTGAAAAAATAGTCGTTAGTATAGGGCCTTTGTCCGGCGTTGAAGCGCCATTACTCAAACACGCTTTTGATATAGCCAGGCTAGCCGCAGGACACCCGGCGGCTACTCTGGAAATTGAAACTGTACCATTGGTTGTCAAGTGTACGAAATGTGGTCAAAACAGTGAGGTCGCCGTCAACAAGTTATTGTGTCAACATTGCGGGGACTGGCAAGTCCGCGTAGTTCAAGGCGAAGACATGATGTTGAAAACTATTTGCCTCGCAGATAATGTAGAAGACGATACCGAAAATAACGCCGAAAATTCAGATGAATTTTCACAAGCTAAAACAGGCCAAAAAAAGACAGGAGTTCTTTATGTGTGATACATGTGGATGTAATGTAACGGCAGGCAATGCACATTTGGTTGTTAAGGGCGGCAAGCTGTCCCAAACCAGCGATGGTCGCCAAAGCATTGAGGTGCTGGAAAGCCTGTTACACGAAAACAATCATATAGCCGACCATAATCGCGATCATTTCAATGGGCATAATGTATTAGCGCTTAATCTTATGTCCTCCCCCGGTTCTGGGAAAACGGCTTTGCTCGAAGCCACCATAGAAGCTTTGGGGGACAAATATAAAATCGGCGTTATCGAAGGCGACCTAGAGACAGAAAATGACGCAGAACGCATCCGTGCCAAAGGTGTTCCTGCCATTCAAATAACCACGGGACAGGCCTGTCATCTTGATGCCCAGATGGTGCATGATGCCCTGCATCAGCTCGATTTGGACGCCCTTGACATCGTGTTTATAGAAAATGTCGGAAACCTTGTATGCCCTGCCAGTTTTGATTTGGGCCATCATGCCAACATTACTTTACTGTCGGTAACCGAAGGCGATGACAAGCCTGCGAAATACCCGGTCATGTTTCGTGCATCTGATCTGGTCGTACTTTCCAAGTCAGACTTGCTACCGTTTTTAGATGATTTTGATCCAGAGAAGGCAAAATCCCATATGCGTAATCTGGCAAACCCAGCAGATGTGCTGACGCTTTCAGCCCGCAAACCAGAAAGTTTAAAACCATGGCTGGACTGGTTAGAAAACCAAATTAAAGCCAAGCAAGACGGGCAGAATATGCACCCCAATATGCAACCCGATGGCATTTCCTTGCACTTGGCGGGATAAAGGATTCCCCATGAGTGATGCAACAACACTTTTGCAAAAAATCAGGGACCTGCCTTTAAAGCAGTCCCTACGCGTGATGAATGTATGTGGCGGTCATGAACGTACCATCAGCCATGCTGGTCTGCGCGGTGCCCTCCCCGAACCTATAGAGATCATCCCCGGTCCCGGATGTCCAGTCTGTATCTGCCCAGAAGAGGACATTTTTGCCGCCATTGAACTTGCCGCATTGCCTAATGTTATTCTCGTGGCTTTTGGTGATATGCTGCGCGTCCCGACCAATGGCCCCAAATCAAAACCACGCTCGCTTGAACAAGCTAAGGCGGCGGGGGCTGACGTCCGGCCAATTGCATCCCCCGGTGAAGCTGTGCGTATCGCTAATGACAATCCAAACAAAGATGTCGTCTTTTTCGCCGCTGGCTTTGAAACAACAACGGCTCCCGTTGCGTCCATGCTGGCTCAAGGTGTTCCCAAAAACCTGTCCGTGCTCTTATCTGGTCGTTTGACATGGCCTGCGGTCTCCATGCTCTTGGACAGTGATACGCCCGGTTTTGAAGGCCTGATTGCTCCCGGACATGTCTCTGCGGTTATGGGGCCTGAAGAATGGGAATTTGTGCCGCGCAAACATCATATACCAAGCGCTGTCGCAGGTTTTAATACGGAAAGCCTGTTAGCTGCCCTTTATTCTGTGCTGCGCCAACAGCTCGAAGGCCAAACTTTTTTGGATAATTGTTATCCCAGTGTTGTGCCAGCGGGCGGCAACCCGACCGCCAAAAAAATCATGGAACAGGTCTTACAAATAGATGATGCAATTTGGCGCGGCATCGGGGTTATTCCTAGATCGGGTTATAACCTACGCCCTGAATATGCGGATCATGATGCCCGCAAAAAATTTGCCATAGAGGTCGACCGCTCACGTAAACGGGTCGGCGAAATGCCGCCGGGATGTGATTGCGCCCAAGTCGTCTTGGGTAAAATATATCCCAACCAGTGCCGACTATATGGCAAAGCCTGCACACCGCGCGGGCCTATCGGACCGTGTATGGTCTCAGACGAGGGCGCGTGCCGTATCTGGTGGGCATCGGGTGTGCGCGACCAAGACACAGAGCGTACTTCCACCGAAACCGCCCGCCCCGTATGCGTCTAGCCAGTATGCGCCTAGCCAACACCATCATCATTTCCGGGCGTGTGCAGGGGGTTGGCTTTAGACCGTTTATCTACAGGCTCGCCAAAGAACATGATATTTTTGGGCGGGTCTATAACGGATCTGGCATGGTTCACATTCACGCTGAAGGGCGCGAGGCCAACCTCAACCTTTTTAGCCAGCATATCATCAGCAAGGCACCGCCGCTCGCACGCCCAGTCTTGGATAGAATCGAAAATACGATATTTGAAAATCTGAACACGTTTGAAATTATCCCAAGCCAAAACGGTGCTGGTGCCGACAATCATATACCGCCTGATCTGTTCTTGTGTGATGACTGCCTTGACGAAATGACAGATCCGAAACAGCGGCGTTTCGGCTATCCTTTCATCAACTGCACCCAGTGCGGGCCGCGCTATACACTTATCGCCGCCCTGCCTTATGACCGTCCCAATACTAGCATGACCGGGTTTCCCTTGTGTCCTGATTGTCTTGCCGAATACACCAATCCTGCTGATAGACGCTTCCATGCCGAACCCTTGGCTTGTGAGGTCTGTGGCCCATCCCTTAGTTATAAAGGTGACAGCGGCACAATTCAGGGAAACAAAGCTGCTCTGTCTGCCGCCATTGGGGATTTGAAAAATGGCAAATGCGTTGCCGTTAAAGGTATAGGTGGCTATCATCTGATGTGTGATGCGCGCGATGACCAGGCGGTAAAGAGATTACGCGTAGCCAAACATCGCCCGGACAAACCATTGGCCATTATGTTTCCCATGCAAGGGCAAGAAGGTCTCTCGGCGATGTGTTCCTTTCTCGATATATCAACGCAGGAAGCACAGGCTTTGCTCTCGCCAGAACGCCCGATTGTATTAGTGAGCAAGCGCAAAAACCCGCCTTCGACCTCACCATTTAAACTCGCCTCTAATCTAGCGCCGAGACTTGATGAGCTTGGCGTATTTCTCCCTTACTCCCCCTTGCACCACCAAATATTGACAGAGTTTGGCGGGCCGCTCGTGGCCACCTCTGGAAATATCAGCGGAGAACCTGTCATTATTGACAATGATATGGCGACCAAACGTCTGGGTGAAATTGCCGATGCCTTTTTACATCATAACCGCCCAATCCTGAGACCCGCAGATGACAGCGTGGTGCGGATTATCGCGAGCGAACCCCGCATGATAAGAAACGGCCGAGGTCAAGCACCACTGGAACTGGACTTACCAGCAAGCTTTCCCCATCCCGTGCTTGCCGTTGGTAGTCACACTAAAAACACCATTGCGCTGGCATGGGATAACCGCGTGGTTGTCTCTCCCCATATTGGCGATCTTGGCAGTGTCCGCAGCCTTGAGGTTTTCCAGAAGACCGCAGAAGATTTGCAAACACTTTACGGCGTCAAGGCGCAGAGCCTGATCACAGATGCGCACCCCGGATATGCAAGTACAAAATGGGCGCACAGCCATGATTTACCTATTGTTTCGGTGCAGCACCACCGTGCCCACGCCTCGGCGCTCGCAGGAGAATATCCAGACATCGAAAAATGGCTGACATTTACATGGGACGGGGTTGGTTTTGGAGATGACGGAACGCTCTGGGGCGGTGAAGGTTTTATCGGGTCGCCGGGGAATTGGTCGCGTGTATCCAGTTGGCGCGAATTCACCCTAACTGGTGGTGACCATGCCGGGCGGGAGCCTTGGCGCTCAGCCGCTGCATTAATG
>Ga0209633_10004430_pt1 | contig 12612 bp, 9 predicted proteins | sample Cruoilmetagenom1_FD_187290 | JGI IMG/M metagenome (GOLD analysis project Ga0209633, IMG submission 187290) | Oil polluted marine microbial communities from Coal Oil Point, Santa Barbara, California, USA - Sample 1 (SPAdes) (version 2) | ecosystem: Environmental > Aquatic > Marine > Oil seeps ... | reverse complement strand
GGTCGCATTCGAGCGGCTACTATTGCCGGGCAAAAAACGCCAAGCAGGCTTAAAAAGGTTCCGATACAGAGGGTAAAAAACATGGTCGTGCTGACTTGTAGCCAGGGAACATAGGGGAGGAGAGAAAAACCGAACCTGATCAGTGCCGTTAGTAGTGCGGCGATTCCTCCAAGCAGTGCTCCTGCCAGAGCCCCGGCCAACCCCTGCATTGTCGCCTCAAGCATAAAAATGCGTACGATGAAACGATCCAGTGCTCCCAGGCATTTCAACGTTCCAATTTCCCTGAATCGTTCTGTCACTGACATAAGTTGTGCATTGATAATACCGACGATACAGACAAGAAGAGAGAGGAAAACTATCCATCGCTGTTTAGCGGAGCTGGTAATAGTTGCATCCCCAGGGGAGATATCAAAACCTGCTTTGGTAAGAGCTTGAAGATGCTCTGAACTGCCGCCGGCCAGCAACCCCTGGGCAATATCATTTCCAACCTGGGTGAAGGTGAGGAAGGAAACGGCAAGAACGAGGCTCATGGTGGTGACCATGGAACGAAAAAAACGGATGCGAATGGACTGGAAGGCCATTTGGATGGATTTTCGCCAGGGTAATGCTACAAGACGCCTCATATCGTACCTGTTTACCGATGGTTGTGAAAAACAAACAGTTCGCCTGTTTATTGTGAATCTTTCCTATCTCTGTCACTCTAGTTTTTTGAAGTTATATTGTCAACGTAACTATTTATCTGTTGTTGGTGAAATGGTGAGCAGGTTGTTGAAAAGAACGGGAGTGAGTCGTGGACTGGCTTTTATAGCGGTAAGGAGAAGGTCGAGAAAGTCAAAAGCTCGGTAATTCATTCTTTGATGATGGATCATTATCCCGCACTGACCCGATATAATACTCTTCTTAAGCTCACTGAGCAGGTTTTCAAATCCGACATGGGGTGAGATTTCTTTGCGGGTGTGCAGGTCTACACCAACCTGGAAGTCGGGGAGTTCGTCCACTGTTTCCGGCTTTGCTCCACGACTCCTTGAGAGGGCCGAGAAGTTGAGCTCCACAAGAGACTCTATGGTTGCAGCACTGCACCTGTTCCATGGCGGGGTAAAGTAGAGTTGAAACTCTTCATCCATGATATTTTTCAGTCGTCTTTTGCCATTGCGGAGGCTGTTCTTGATCTCCTTCCGGGTGCGGGAAGGGCCAAATTCCTGTTTTTTCCCGTCTCTTTCAAAATTGCGATGGATTCTGCCATGCTGATGCCAGCACCACTGTGTACTACCGGTTCCAGTCAACTGCTTCAGTTCTCTAAATCGTTTGTCTGTAATCCACGAGGGGACTGCAGCTAAACAAAGAGGCATCCGATGTTTTATAAAGCAGTCAATAAGGAGCTGAAAATTGCGGGAGGGTATGCCTATATCGTCGGCCCGGAAAAACAGTGCTGAAGATCCGTCTGTCTGGTTACATGCCCTGTCTATTGTTCTCGCTATCCTTCCATATGCATCTTTATGACGGATCGAATATATTGATGAGCAGGGTTTCATTTTTGGGTTTACTCTTTCTGCCAGCTGTTGAGCTGCTGTACCGTCCGGCGTGCACCATCCAGGTCTATTGTAACTGGAGTATGTGGAGAGTATAACATTTCTTTTATCTTTTCCTGTAAAATGTCGGGCGGGAGATCTGCCACCGGCAGGAGCCGGACAGCACTTCTTTTTTCAAGTGCCAGGGCACGCATTTCCTGTTCCCTGTTTTGCCTGAACGGGTAGACAAGAGCCGGTATCCCTGCCTGCAGCAGGTTCATGCAGGTATTATAGCCTGCCATGGATATTGAAAGATCTGCTGTCGACAACCATTCGGGGAAATTATCAGTGAAAATGTCAACAGAGATGGTTTCAGAACTCTGTCCTTTAAGCTTCTCATACAGGTCATGGGGGCAGTAGGGCCCGCAGAACAGCTGCAGGTGGAACAGAAATTCTCTTTTAAGCCTGCTGCATGCGTCAAGGACTGCCTGCAGCAGGTCTGCGCCTACATTCCCGCCGCCGATGGATGCAACTATAAGTCGAGTGTCAGCAGTGATGCCTAATTTATGGCGTATTTGACAGACAGCAGGGGGTGGAGGTTTGCTTACAAAGCCGGTATAGCTTACAGGAATATGAATATCTGCCATCAGACTGAAGGTCTTGTCCAGTGTTATAACTGTGGGGTCGCTATGGATCAGTACTCCATTGAAATAATCATTGAGAGTTTGTACCACCCGCTGCTCGAATTTTTCCCTGCCATGCAGCTTTTCCACCAGAATATCCCGTACACTGCAGTAGCAGCGACAGGGGGGAAGAGAACCATCCCGTATGCCTGAAAGGATCGGGTCCAGTTCAAACCTGAATGCCTTTCTGCCAAATGGATAGAGTTCGGTGATAAAAATATCAGGTTGGTATTCCATGAAATGGGCAATGAGCAGCCTCTTTCTCTCCCGTTTCACATCCTCCAGTTGCTGTCCCGTGGTACATGGAACCATGTTTTGGAACTCCTGATCCATTTTCAGGCCCGGAAGATGAAAGAGTTTTATTCCGGAACAGGCAATATCCGCTCTGGGGCCGCCAAGGACCAGTTTGATTTCGTGTTCGTCAGCGATAGCTTTACAAATTTCCAGGCTGCGGTGTAAGTGGCCAATGCCGAGGACGTGTTGACAGTAGTAGGAAATTTTCATTTTTCCTGGTTACTTGCTACGACCGATATTTAACTCAATAATGGAAAATTGGTCCTGTCTATGACCTATCAAATGAAAACTGTTGGCCTTGAGCATTTTTTCGTCTCCGGGGAGGAATTTTCGCTCGGCAATAGAATAGAGAACACTCTTGATAACACCCTGATGGCAGACAGTAAGGATGTTTTGCCCGGGCCATTTCCTGCCTGCATCCGACATCGCCGATATTGTACGTTCTTTTAGTGCCAGTCTGGTCTCACCACCAGGAGCGGTGAAATGCCATCCCTGTTTGACCCTCTGTTCAAGTTCCTCCCGGAAGGTTTCTTTTACGTAGGGGAGGGTCAGCCCTTCCCAGTCCCCCCAAAACTGTTCTCGTAACCGTTTGTCATATTCTACAGGAACATTGAGTTCGCGGTTGAGGATTGACACTGTTTCTTTCACTCGTCCCATGTCGCTGGCAAAGATTCTGTGCCAGTTATATTTCTTCAGGCTCAGAGACCACTCTGCTATCATCTCTTTTCCTTTGGACGTTAACGGGGAATCACTGGAGCCCTGAATTTTTTTCAGCTTATTCCATTCAGTCTGGCCATGGCGTAATAAGCCAAAAGTGGTTAAATCATTTCTGTCATTTTTAGTCATGCCCATCGAGAAGTAACCTGTCCCTTTTCTTTTTTACCACAGAGATCACAGAGAGAAGATGTTTTGTGAGCAGTTACCTCTGTGCTCTCTGTGTCCTCTGTGGTGAAACGAGTTTTACGTCGGTTTTGTCGGGTGGATCTGCAGCAAACTGTTCTGGCTCAGAAATAGTTCGCCTAACTTTTTGACCCAGATTTTATTATCAAATTCTTCTTCCACATATTGCCGTCCATTGGTGATAAGCCTTTGTCGCAGATCGTGATCCGTCAACATTCGGATAATTGCATCAGACATTGTGTCCGGCCGGGATGGAGGCACGGTTATTCCGGTTTTATCATTCAGCAGGATTTCCGGGATAGCTGACACCTCAGTTGACAGCGCAGGGACGCCCATTGCCAGGCTTTCAACAAGTACATTGGGAATGCCGTCACGATCGCCGGATCTGGCGATTTCACATGCAAGAACAAAAAGATCACTTTCTCTGAAATGTTGTAATACCTCTTCATGTGTTCGGGTGCCGACCCACTCACAACTGTTGCTGAGTCCCAGAGATGAGATCAGGTATAAAATCTTTTCCCTGTCATCTCCATCGCCTATCAGGGTATGACGAAACTCAAAGCCATTGTCATGGAGGATTTTCAGTGCTCTGTATAATGTCGGCAGCCCCTTTTTTTCGGTCATCCTTGCAACGGTTAAAATCCGATACGGATTACCGGGGCTGAAATTAAATTGTTGATGCTTAAACAGGTCGATATCGATACCATGGTAAATGCAGAAGATAGGTGTCGAACTGTTGCCGGCAACAGTTTTCAGGTATTCTTCATTATGGGCGGTGCAGGTAGTTACAAATCGGGCACGATCAATCTTTCTTTTCAGTTTATCCTTTGCCGTGGTGTAGATATCCTTGGCATGGGCGGTGAAGCTGAATGGTATTCCTGATAAAAGTGAAGCAAACAGCGTTACAGAAGTTGGTGAATGGGCAAAATGGCCATGGAGATGAACGACATTACTGTCTTTTAGCAGCAGATTGTTCGTGAGATATCCGGCCTGAAGCAGGTGTTTCAGTGTAGCCAGCCCTCTTTTTGTATGGATACCATCTGCGGCATATTTCAAAGTTTTAAGGTAAACCGAAGTGTGTTTGACAGCGAGAAAAATATTTGGAGTGATAAGGCGTGAGTAGTCAAAAAACAGTTCCGTGGGAAGATAGTCAACCTGGGCTTTAATCTCTTTTACCGAACCATGGCTGAAGTTCTCCCTGGGCAGACGCATTGGAAACAGCCGTAGTTTGAATCCCATTCTTTCGAGCAGCAAAATTTCGTTGGAAATAAAGGTTTCAGATATTCTGGGGTAGCCCTTCAGGATATAACCAAGTACCGGCCGACTTTTACTCACCTTTTCAATCATCATTTAGAGCTTGCTCATTTTTAAAGTGTTTCAATCGTTTCATCATAATGTCCAGGCCTGAGAGCTTGAATGCAGCAATGGTGTCGGTGTACTGTTTCTGATTATTCAGGAGGGTAATAATCTTCTCTCTAAATAATTGAGGGGTAACTTCATTCCAGGGAATAAAGTCGAGCAGCCCTTTACTTTTTAACCGCTGGGCTCGAATTAACTGTTCTTTGCGTGGTGTCTGCCGGGGGATAATCAGGGAGGGAGTCTGCTGGGTCAAAATCTCGCATATTGTATTATAGCCCCCCATGGAAACAACCAAATCGGCCGCTGAAATGAGTTCTTCAAGCTTGGGATGGAAGGGGAGTGTTTTGATGCCGAACCTCTGTGCCCGTTTTCTAAACTGTGTTCTCTTTTTTTTGGGCATGAAAGGCCCGGTGATGATAATTGATTTAAACGGAAGAGAGGTAGGGTAATAGTCATGCATTGCTATATAGTGTTCCAGAACTTCTGCACCGTCTCCACCGCCACCTGTAGTGATAAGAATGAATTTGTCATCATCGAGAATTCTATACCGTTTACGCACAGAGACCTTTTTTTTCTGGCCAAGCTGTTTTCTTGGAATATACCCGGTGAATTTTATTCTATCATGAAGCGACTCCTGCATCCTGTACATCTCAATCGGATCGTAGATCTCTTTGTTTCCGTAAATCCAGATCTCATCATAGAGTTTCTCAAGATAGGAATACACATTTTTTGCCCGCCAGTCTCTCCGTATTACTGCAGAATCATCCAGAATATCGCGCAGTCCCAGAATAGATCTGGTGGAAGGACTGAACTCTTTGAACCACTCCAGGGTGGATAAAACCTCACGTTTTAAACCGAGCGGTTCCTTATCGACAATAAAGAGGTTGGGGCGGAAAGTTTCTGCTGTTGCCTTGATGATATTGGTTCGAATAGAAAGAGCCTGTTCAGGGTCAATGCGGATAGAGAGGGGCTGGTACTCATCATTTGTCTTTTTTATCATCCCTGGAATCCGGACAAAATCAACCTGTTGCGGAAAGGAGAAACGTCCGGCAATGGGTGAGCCGGTGAGGATAAGGACATTTGTATTTTTGTCTCTTAAATGATTGGCAATGGCCATGGTTCTGCGGATATGCCCTAATCCGTAGGTATCATGGGAATACATCAGGATATTGAAGTTGGGGGGAGTTTTTATTGTGGGCATGGCAGGAAATGTGAGAGATTGAAACAAAAACCCCATAGAACTACTGTCCTATGGGGTTATTATCTCAATATATAAAATGCTTTATTATTTAAAAGCTCATGGTAAGTCTATTACTCACCATAATGATTGACTCAACATCACTGTAGCTGCTGCGTTTGTTGAACAGATCTCCTGTGTCCATATAAGCAAAATGGAGTTCAAACGACAGGTTGTTCATGAGTTTGTAAATTATTCCGAGATTGGCTTCCCAGCTGGATTCATTCTCGTGATTGATCGATTCCGGTGACCAGAGGTTTTTCGTTAAACCAAATGCTCCCTGGAGTGCTATCTTACCGGTTGCATTGAATTGCCCGGCAATTGCAATACCCCGGGTGTTTGCTGTATGAGGGTCAGTTTCAACCCAGGATACGGTTCCCTCATGTTCACTGTTGAGGATATCTGCAGTAGTGTTGGTGATAAGCAACGGGCTGAAATTACGAGAGAAACTGCTTTTGAAAGATCCCTGGTCATTAAGAATTGCACCAAGGTTATAGGACGTGACTTTATAAATGCTATGAGTCTGCATATCTTCAGCCCCAACATGACTGTAACTGAAAACTGCGACCATAATGGCCAGTAAATATGTGATTTTAAAATTTATTTTCATCACAAACAGGATAGATCCACTCCTTTTAACCTGCTGTTATAGATAAATGCAACAAGTACAGAAAACTGTACCTTAATTTTAACCCTGTTGCCGGAAAAGTCAAGGAGAATTGTGATTGAGACTCGTTCCTCAAAGCGTGCAATCTAACACTCATGAAATGAATTTCACAACGAAGCATGAAAGTAATGTAACCGGGATTAGGAGGAGTGTTGCCAAACGTCCTCGCAGGCTGTGGATCGGAGTCTCGCAAGCTCGCTTACCTGTTGTGTCAAAACTCCTCCTAATCCCTCTTCGTCCGTGGAGCAACATGACTTTCATATAAACAATCCGGGTTTTGAAGGATAGGTTGGTGGAAATTTCATAGATATGGTTCACAGATTTCTTGCGAGGTCACTGGTTATGAGATATAGATAGTTTTGGCTTAATAATGAGGATTTAAACAGGCACTCTCAAGGAGGTTTCATGCGATACGGTTTTATCATATTGGCTTTTATCAGTAGCCTGGTTTGTTTGACCAGTGCAGTGGTGTATGGGGCAGAAGGTGTCTCTTCTCAGAAGATTATAATGTCAACCTTCGAGGTGAATTCTGCAGGGAAGTATACATATTTACGAGACGGTGTACAGAGCATGCTCGTCAGTCGCCTGTCCACTATAGAAGGAGCGGAGCTGCTTGATGAAAGGGTGAGTGCCCGGGAGCTTGCCAGATTAAAAAAAGGAGCTGGAGAGGGCAAAGATATTCCTGTTGAAATTGAAGCTGATTACCTGGTTACCGGGGCACTGTTTGCCCTGACCAAGGGATTGAATATTCAGGTTGTTTTTTACCCGCTTTCGGCAGATGTAGAAATTGAACGCTTTTCCGTCGTTGCTGAAGATGATGCCGCAATTATTTCGACCCTGGATGGACTGTCACAGGATATTGCGGTAAGAGTGTTTGGCCATGAAAGGGCAGTACCCGGTATAAAGAGCGAGCAGGAAAAACGAGTTGGCACCAAGGGCTTCGTCACTGTTCATCCGGAAATTGCCTATAAGAAAGGGCTCTATTCAGGCTCAGTTATTGATATCGGAGACAGTGCCATACAGGTTTCGGCCCAGGGAGTAAGAAGAACAACGGAAATACCACTGAAGATGCTGGCTATGGTGGTGGGAGATGCTGACGGTGATGGCTCCACGGAACTTATCCTGTTGACTGAGAGCGGGCTGAGAGTATACGCCTTCATTGGCCGGAAGGCGAGTGAGATAGCAAAAATAAAATTTACAGGGTCCATCAGGGTGCATGCCATTAATATGGCCGACCTCGATAATGACGGCAAAAAGGAGATCTATTTAAGTGCAACTAAAGATCTCAATGTCTCTTCACTTATTATGGAGTGGGATAAAACAGCCGGTTTTACAACGACCAGGCAGTATATTCCCTGGTATATACGACCAGTTGACCATCCGGACAGGGGGCTGATCCTCGCCGGTCAAAGGCGGGGGAGTGGACGGACTGACTTTGTTAAGAAAGGGGTGTTTCAACTGGCAGTAAACGACAAGGGCGCTTTCGCAGCAGCCGGTGAGATCGCACTGCCAGGTTCGGTTAATCTTTTTGACTTCACCTATGCCGATATAGATGGCGATAAGATTTTTGAAAAAATAGTTATTGATCAGAATGAGAAACTGAAAATTTATGATCAGGAAAATGGTCTTATATGGGTAAGCAGTCAGCAGTATGGAGGAAGTAAAACATATATTGGTCCGACCATGGGGGTGGGTGTTGATCGCAACAAGAACACCAGTTTATCAGCAAATGAAGATTCCGACCGGGATCTTTTCTTTGTCCCGGGCAGGATTACCGTGGTGGATCTGGATAAAAACGGCAGGCAGGATATTGTCGCGGTGAGTAATGTTGATGTATCAGCCAGTAACTGGTTTAACAGACTGCGCCTCTATGATGGCGGGGTAATTGTGGGGTTGACCTGGAACGGATCGGCAATGGTGGAAACATGGCGCACTGGGAGGCACAGCGGTTTTGTAGCGGATTTTGACTTTTCCCTGACGCAGGATATGACTACCGGCCCCAAAGGAGAAAAAGGTCTTGCCACCCTTTATATTGGTCAGATCCCCAATAGCGGTACTATGGAATCCATTTTGCCTGGTATGGATAAGACTAAACTCAGCATGTATGAGCTTGGATTTTCGTTAAAAAAACCAAATGTTGAGTAGAAAAGTCTAATAAAGTATAAAAAATTATACTTTATGGTAAAAAAATCTTGACAAAGAGAAACGATGGGTATATTTATGCAGACATAGAACAGTTTCTTTACTGTTTTCTTTATGATAGGAGAAACGGCGGCAATCGGAAGATCCGGTGGCCGGAGTAAAGAGAGAAACAGAGAGCTCCTCATTTGGGGAGTTTAAAAAAAAATCAGGAGAGAGAAATGAAGAAAATCATTGCTTCAGCAGTTGGTCTCATGATGTTGGGTGGTGTTGCTGTGACCACCGCCAATGCATTTGAGAGCAAGTTTGGCGGATACTGGCGTACTCGTCTTTTTAGCCAGAGCGACTTTAACGGAGTTGATAGTAGCTACTTTCGTGTAGACAATCGTACCCGTCTTTACTACACCGCTATATTTAATGAAGACTTTAAATTTGTAAACAAGTTTGAATTTAATAGTAATTGGGGTGATACTAACGGTGGAAGAATCGGTGCTGATGGTACGGGTAATTTCAGGATCAAAAACTCCTACGCTGACTTCACCCTTGGAAATGTGAATACCAAGCTTGGTATCCAGGGTGCTGTTCTCGCACGTGGCTTTATCTTTGACGATGACTTCTCAGGTATAAACGTGAAGGGGAATTTCGGTGCTGTTTCTCCAACTTTCATGTGGATACGCGCAACTGGTGAGTATGTCCATCCAAGTGAGAGTGATGATGATATCTTTGCAGTACTCGTTCCTTTCAAGATCGGTGAGATGACAAACCTTAATCCCTATTTTATCTATCGTAACGCCGATAGAGCCAATGAGGATTACTATATAGGTATCGATGCTGATATGAATTTTGATGTGGCATCAGTATGGGGTACTTTTATCTATCAGGGTGGCACCAAGAGCGAAGACATAGATCTTGGAGACTTCGATTTTGAGGACGAATTTGATAATGCCGGTTACCTTTTTGCGATTGGTGCCAAGGCAAGTATTGTCCACGGTCAGTTCTTCTATGCCTCTGGTGACGATGACTCCTTTGATCGGGAAGACGATCAGTTCGCAGGTGTTCCGGGTCGTTCTTATTACTGGGCTGAGATCTTAGGTATGGGTACCTTTGATAACCAGACATCCAACGGATCTCCTGGAAATAAAATCAGTAACATCTGGGCTGCTAATATTGGTGTAAAGGCTCCGTTTGGAGAGAGATGGACCCTCGGTGCTGATCTCTGGTATGCCTCTCTGGCCGAAAGCGATATCTTAGGTAATGATGAGCTCGGTACTGAGATTGATCTTAAAGCAACCTATAAGGTGTTTGACAATATGAGTCTTGACCTTGTTGGTGCCTACCTGTTCGCAGGTGATGCAACTGGTGATGAGGATCCGGTTGAAATTGGTGCACGTCTTTCTCTCAAGTTCTAAGTTGAGATTGATAAACATCATTTTGATGTAAGTTGTTTTGGCCCGGTGGAGAGTAATCTTCACCGGGCCTTTTTTTTGTAAATACGAGAAAAACTTTGTGAAGACAAAAACTTACCACAGAGGACACAGAGAGCACAGAGATAACTGTTTGTAAAAAACAAATTCTCTGTGCTCTCTGTGTCCTCTGTGGTGAAAGAATGTAATTGCTTGTTTTGTACGGAGGACATTGAAGAAAGCAATCGTGGCTGAAAAACAGGACAGAATCCGCTGGCTGGTGCTGCTGATGGTAATGGGAGGAGTTTTCCTTTCAACCATGGATAGCGGCATGGTCAATATAGCTCTGCCTACTATAATGCGGAGTTTTTCTGTCGGCTTGGCAGAGACAAATCTGGTTGTTATCGTCTACCTCCTTACCATTACCGCCACCCTGGTCTTTTGGGGTAAGATTTCAGATCGTTACGGCAAGGGAAATGTCTATCTGTCCGGGGTGCTGATTTTCTGCATCGGGGCCATCAGCTGCAGTTTTTCAATAGGCTTTGAGAGGTTGCTGCTGAGCAGATTTGTCCAGGCTATTGGCGCATCCATGATGATGTCTTCCGGGCCTGCAATTATTAAAGCGGTATTTCCTGTAGACAAACTTGGTCGAAGCCTAGGCCTGGTTGGTATTGCTACCGCCTCCGGTTTGATGTCCGGGCCGCTGGTCAGTGGTTTGTTGCTCACCTATTTTTCCTGGCAGGCAATTTTTCTGGTCACAGTACCTGTTGCTGTTGTTATTTTTCTTTTCGGCCGTATTTTTCTTTTTCGATATCTGCCGGAGACTGAAACAGAGCAGGAAGTACGGTTTGATTGGCAGGGAAGCTGCTGCTGGGCTGCTCTTGTTATAGTATTTGTACTTCTGCTCAATAGACTGCCATACCCATTTCACTTTATTGATATTGCAGGTGGGTTTGTTTTTATGATACTGGCGTGGCTGTTTAAGAGAGCTGAACAGAAGGCGGAAAACCCGATTATCCCCATTTCACTTATACGACAGAACTATTACTTTATTGCCCTGGTGACAGCAGCGCTCTCTTTCGCAGCCCTCTTTGTGGTGCTTATCCTGATACCGTTTTTTCTAAAATATATTCTCCACTGTTCAGCTGATAAAATAGGATTTGTCGTTATGGCCCTGCCGGCAACACTGATCGTTGTTTCTCCCCTCTCCGGGGTGATGTATGATAAAATCGGCGGGCGGTTTCTCACTACTGCAGGACTCTGTACCTGTGCAGTTGCTCTTTTTATCCTGGCATTTCTGTCGGCGGATACCGGTTTGACGGCGGTGGCTGTAAACCTTGCTTTACTTGGTGCAGGGCTGTCTGTTTTTCTCACCCCCAACAGTGCGTCAGTGCTTTCCCGAGTGAGCCACCAATATGCAGGAATTACCGCCGGGATTCTTGCCACCGCACGAAACTTTGGTATGGTTACAGGCACCAGTCTTGCGACAATTCTGTTTACCTTCTTTTTAAGTTATTATGGTGATGGATTAAAACTTGAGGAATATGCAGGAACCGTTGCGCACCAGACCAGTTTTCTGCTGACTCTGAAGACTACCTTCATGATTACGGCAGCTGTGCTTCTGCTGGCTTCTATCCTTTCTTCACAACGCAGAAGTTAAGGCTGATCTTCTCCACCCTTGTGAGTCCTATGCTGTTGCCTCTCTGCTACAGCATTAACAAGATCCTTTAGTGTCGTCTCAATTTTTGCAGTCTCTTCCGTGATGATATTGAGAAATTTCGTGGTATATGGATCGGTTGTTTTTTTTTCAAGCAGCCGGGATGTTCCCCCGATAGAAGTTAAGGAGTTTCGTATGGTGTGTACAAGCTGAACTGCCATTTGACCAATGGAGGAAAAATGTTCGGCATGGGCAGGCAGATCTTTGGTTTTCTGAAGTTGTTCCTGAAATTGGTGATTATCAAGGGTGAGCCGTCGTTTTTCAAGAACAGTTTTAACAGTGTGGTGGAGCAGTTCAGTATTGACAGGTCTGATCAAATATCCCTCAACCCCTCCGCGTAACCAGTTTACTGCAACTTCAATGTCAGTTGAACCGGTAATTAAAATGATCCCGAGATGCGGATAAGACGAGATGAGATCTTGAATAATCTCATCTCCGTTTCTGTCAGGGAGCCCTGTGTCGAGGAGGATAAGGGCTATTTTTTCTCTTTCCAGCAGGTCATTCAGTTCGGTCATACTGGAACCCGTCAGAACGTTAAAACCTTCTGTTGTTAAATAGCGGCTGAGTAAAGCAACTGTTTTCGATGAGTTGTCAATGACTGCCACAGATTCATTGTGAAAGAGTAATTTGTTTATCGGCAGGGGTGAAATGATGTGATGCGAATGGGTAGAAAAGGGTTCAACCATATGAGTTACCAATAGATTT